>Ga0007798_10000027_pt1 | contig 74351 bp, 69 predicted proteins | sample CryBogmetaGMA17M_FD_60370 | JGI IMG/M metagenome (GOLD analysis project Ga0007798, IMG submission 60370) | Freshwater microbial communities from Crystal Bog, Wisconsin, USA - MA17M | ecosystem: Environmental > Aquatic > Freshwater > Lake | place: Crystal Bog, Wisconsin, USA | collected 2009-07-06
AATATGTATTTTGAATCCCCTTTACGAACTGACGACCGAAGAACTTAATGGCATCGTCACGCATATCCGGGCGGATCAATGTCGGAAAATGCTTTCCAATAAGCTCCTCTTCTTTGTATCCTGTAATACGGAGCCCCGCCGGATTCACGAAGGTGAAGTGTCCAGTGCCATCCGTCTGGAAGACGATATCGCTCGCATTTTCCACCAATGACCGATACCGCTCCTCGCTCTCCCGCAGCGCTATCTCCGCCTGCTTCCGGTTGGTCATGTCGCGAATATTACATTGTACCAATCTTGCCCTGTCGACAAGATATATATCCGTATCGATATGCTGCCCGGACTTGCTTATTACCGGAATATTATTGTAGTTAATAACACCGGCTTCGTTCAAAATTTGCATTGTCGTTTGAAAATCACCCATATCGAGCATAACACCGATGTCCTGTAGCTTATTCCCGACGCTCTCCTCTTTGGTATAGCCCAACATCTTCTCAGTGGACGGATTAGCATGTGTTATCTTCCCTTCGCTTTTTTCGAGAAGCACGATCCCATCGCTTGCCGTCTCAAAAAGACGCCTGTAGCGTTCTTCAGACTCCGTTAATAGGTCTTCCAGTCGCTTGTGCTCGGTTATATCCTCAATGGCGAGAAGGATCATCTTTGTATTGATGTCTTTCCGATATATTTGGCGGGCATTGAGCAGCATAACTTTATGACCAATGTCCTGGAAAGTATGGGTAACCTCAAAGTCATCGAATACTTGTTCTTCGGGAAGGACTTCTTCAAGCAGTTCCCGAAGTTTGGGGATATTCCACTGTTTATTGCCCAGATCATAGATGAAACTTCCGATCGTCTCACCTGGAGTTACTTTAAAGGTTCTGTAAAAGTTGCGGTTCGCCGAGATGATCTTCAGATCCGCATCCAGGACCAAAAGGGGCTCTCGAACGGTTTCCACAATACTTTCGGCATAGCGACGAGCCTCCTCGACCACAAGATCTGCCGAGACACTCACGGCTATTGATTGATTCAGCGCGGTATTTTGCGAGCGCAACTCCGTCAGTTCATGTATGAGCTGCTTCTTGTTCTTATTATCATCTTTCATAAGGTCACCCATGAGAAGGGAAAATAAAAAAACCACGCTCTCTTTTTCGAGAAACGGGGCTTCAATAGTTTTTTTATGATATCACCTTTAAAAAAAGGCTTGATGAATTATTATCTCATTGACGCTGTCCTATTCAGAGTTTGTTATTTTTTATCACAAAATTATTTGAAAAGTCAACCACCTGTTTGATTGATAACCATCTGAAAGGATGCACACTTATCAAAATTGGTGGATGTTCTCTTTCAGGAACATATTGAAGTCTTGAATCTCTGCGATTAAATCGAATCTGACACTTTCAGGAAGGAAATGACACCCCCTGCAGTCCTGTCCTTCAGGGCAAATTTTAAATTTCACAGTTCAGGTTTTTCAGGTACCAAATGCTCCCATAGCGGCCCGCAATGCCCATGGATGTGCATACGCGAAACCGCCCGGGCCGCTTGCTCGCCACCGGAACCTAAAACCCAATGGGGACGCCCTGCTGCACGCTCTATCACCGTCCTTATGATCCTGTCCGAACTCAGCACCGGTGATCTGTAAAAGACCGGCTCCATCAGATTCTGATTCCTTGTAATCTGTTTCTCCCGAATGGCGATCTGATAGAGGGGGGTATGAGGATAGATCCGGATGCCGCAAAAAAGGATCAGCACCGCATTCTTAAGTTTTTCTGCGTTCGTCAGCGTCTCCTCCAGCGTCTTTTCATCCTCCCCCGGCCCCCCGAGAAGAAGGTAGTGAGCGGTATGGAGTCCTGCAGCGGAGGCGAGTTCATGGGCATAAAATACGTCGTCGGTATGAAAAGGCTTTCCATAAGCCGACAGGACGCGGTCGCACAAAGATTCTGTGCCGAATTCGACATGGGTAAGACCGGCCTCGGCCATAACTTTAAAGTAATCGGCTGTCGGTTTGAAAGGAGCGAAAAACGCTCCCCAGGGAATAGAAAGACGGGCCTTGATGAATGCCTTTGCCACCCTCAGGCTATGGTCGGTGTGGCAATTAAAGGTTGAATCCGTAATGAACAGATATCTGGCCCCCGCATCCTGAAGCATCAGGGCTGTCTGTGCAACTTCATCAGGATCGATGAACCTGAGCCTGTCGCTGTCGATATAGGGATAGGTACAGTAAATGCAACGGAAGGGGCATCCCCGTTTTGTCTGGAGGTTAAGGATCCCCCCCTGTCTCAGATAATACTGGACATGGGGGCTGTTCACGTCAAAGGATCTCCGGAAAGTACTCTCCCGGCTGTCGGGAAAACCGGCAAGGGGTTTTCCTTTGACCATAACGCCCGGAATACAGGAAGCATCCGCATGGGTTTCCATGGCATGGAGAAGAAGCATGAAGGGCTCGCCATCGCCGACAATTCCGTAATCAGCGTCCAGCGCCTCCATAAGTTCCGCCGGGAAGATCGTGAAACCGCTGCCGCCAAGAATAATCTCCGCCGAAGTCATCTCGCGAATTGCAGAAATAAGCTGTTGATATCCGTTCACATAAGTTTTCGTCTCGAGGGCCTCCATATTATCCACGTTCCGGATGGATAACCCGATCAAGCGGGGGCCAAAATCTCTGATGATGCCCGCCAGGCTCTCCAGGCTGTGCTTCTCAAGCAGATCAATGATCTTCACCTCATGCGGAGGGGAGATCATCCCGGCCACATAATCAAGCCCGATCGGATAAACAGGTGAAGGAGTGGTCGACAGGTTCGGGGATATGAGCAATACCTTCATGAGGAGGGAATCTTTGTCTGGCGAGCCAGGGGTTCAGATGTTTCGGGGTAGTTTCTGATTTTATTTTCCAGTTTCATCGTCCAGTTTGAAAAGATCGGAATAGACGATCGCCTGGGCCATCCGTTCAATATCTGCGTCCATGGGGCGGTCTTCCCCTGTGGCCGCGGCAACGGCTCTGATGTTCTTCAAAAGGGTTTTCAGCTGGGACCGGTGTCGGATGTTGCCGCGGAGCTCACAGGCCTGCGCGGCTGCCATTAAGTGGATGGCTACGACCCGTTCCGTGAGGGTACATACCCGGTCAGCATCACGAGCGGCAATGGTTCCCATGCTGACCTTGTCCTGATTGTGAGACTCCGTCGATCGGGAGAAAGACCCCGCGGGCATGGTGTTCTTCAGGGCTTCCGCGGCCAGGGCGGACGTCGAGAGCGACATGGCCTTGAAACCGTGATGAAAGACGGCCTGATCGCCCCGGACGCCGACAAGGTCTGCAGGAAGTCCCCGGTTCAGCTGGGGGTTGACGAGCAGCATGACCTGGCGGTCGGACATATCGGCAATAGACGCCAGGGCCATCTTGAGGGCATCCATCGCGAAGGCCATGTGCCCGCCATAGAAATTGCCGCTCATCAGAGGCTGGCCCGTTTCAAAATCGAAAATCGGGTTATCGTTGGAGCTGTTCGCCTCCGTCGTCACCCAGTCGGAGATCCACTGCAGGGCATCGTCGAGAACGCCGGTGATCTGAGGAGTACACCGGATGGAATAAGGATCCTGCAGGGTTTCCGGAGAATCTGCCTCCAGCGCGGAGAGATCGGCTTTCGTTTGGAGGAGATGGGTCAGCTTCCGGGCAATCCGGATCTGCCCCGGAAAAGGCTTGGCCTCGCCGATGGCGGGATGAAAATGGTGCGCCTTGCCCTTCAGGGCATGGACGGTCAGGGCCGCAGCACAAACGGCGGCATCGAGAATCCGGCAGGCTCTTTCCACGGCGATCACGGCGATCCCCGTCATGATAGCTGTCCCGTTCATCATGGAAAGAGTCTCCTTCATGCGGAAGGTATAGGGCGTCAGTTTTGCCTTTCTGATGGCCTCCGCTGCCGGCATCCGCCTGCCCTGGTAGAAGACCTCCCGGCTGCCCGTCAGGGTGGCGGCGATGTAAGACAGGGGTGTCAAATCGCCGGAGGCGCCAACGGAACCCTCGGAGGGGACGACGGGCGTAATGCCGCTGTTCAGAAAGGCCGCGAGCTGTTCCAGCAGCGGGAGGGAGACGCCCGAGTAGCCCCGGGCAAAACAAAGCAGACGGCAGACCATGGCGGCGCGGATCTCCTCAATGCCGAGAGGCTCTCCGGTGCCGCATCCATGAAAATGGAGGGGACTGGCGCCGTTCTTTCGGATGGCGAGGTCCTTCGACAGGCGCTTGCCGCAGGATTTCCCGTACCCGGTCGTCACGCCGTAGACGGGGATACCCTGGTTCACGGCCCTGAAAAGCATGGCCTGGGATTGCTCCATCCGTCCGATAAATGCACTGTCCCTGCTGACCCGGACCCACAGCCTGCCCCTGGCGGCAGCGACGATTTCTTCGAGGCCGATCGGTTGACCCCCGATCGTCAGCAGTAAGGTCTCTGGTTGTTGATTCATCCCTTTACCCTTCATCCATCGCAAGCGAAGCCCACGCCCGGCAGGAGGTCCATCGGCCTCTGTCCGGTGAAAGTCTTTTCCCCACAGGGTAACTCTTCCAAAACTGCGGAATGTCAATCGAAGTGAACGAACTGTTCCTTCTTGGCGTTGCAGACAGGACACTCATCCGGAAGAAGGCCGTCCGACACATAGCCGCAAATCTTGCAGACATAGTAGGTGGTTTCACGCTCTTCCATGAAGTGGTTCATCGCTTCCTTGTAGAGCTTGGCATGAATTTCTTCCACATCCTGGCTCTGGCTGAAGTGCACAACAGCCGCATTGTTTCCCTCTGCCTCCGCCTGCTTGATGAACGGGCCGTAGGCCACTTGGGCGACACGGGTTTCCGATTCAAAACTGGCGGCCAGATTTTCTTCGGTACTTTTGACCTCACGCAAAAGCTTCAGAGCGCGACTGCCGTGCATTTCTTCGGAAAAAGCGATCACCCTGAAAAGCTTGGCCATCTGCAGATATCCTTCCTGCTCTGCTTTTTCGGCATAAACCTTGAGCCGCAGGGCCGCTTTTGCCTCGCCCGTATAGGCCTCATGGAGTGCTGTTTTTGTATCCATCCTGTGGTTCTCCTTTCCGATGCAATCGGTGGACCCTTATTCCGGTGAAAACACGTCCTTGCCGGAACCGCAGATCGGGCAGACCCAGTCATCGGGCAGATCTTCAAAAGCCACACCTTTGGCAATCCCGCCGTCCGGATCGCCCTTGGCGGGGTCATAGACATAACCGCACACATCACAAACATATTTTTTCATTATGGATCTCCCTTCTTTATGGTTTATTTTCCCACGATGTCATGCAATTTTTTTGCTGTCAGCTTTCCCAGCTCGAAGCATTGAGCGAGGATATGAGGATCGGGGACATTTTTGACCCGGATGGTTTCTCCCACCGGTGCCACCTTGAATTCGGCAAGCATATCCTGAATCTGACGGGTGGCCTCTCCACTCCAGCCGTAAGATCCGAAGGCGGTGCCGATCAGATTCTGGGGCTTGAGCCCTTTCAGATAGGTCAGGATGTCCGCGATCTGCGGCAGCATATGATTATTCAGGGTCGATGAGCCGACCAGCAGGGCCCCGGCATCGAGTATTTCGTAGACCACATCACTGCGGTGGCATTCCGCCATGGACATTACCTTCACCTGAATACGATTAGACAGCAGACCTTCCGCAATGGCCAGCGCCATCTTTTCCGTGCTGTGCCACATGGTTGCGTAGACGACCACGGCCTTCAGCGTCGGCTTCCGGGCTGCCCATTTAGCATAGCGGTCCAGGATGCCCGGGAGATCCTTCCGCCAGATCGGTCCATGATCGGGGGCGATGACTTTGACGGTCAGGCCCGCGGCGGCCACCCGTTCCAGCAGTTTGGAAACAAAAGGCGAGTAGGGCATCAGGATATTGGCATAATAGGTCGCCGCTTCGTAAAGAAGAATGGCGGGATCGACCTCGTCATCAAAGCGTTCCGAACAGGCCAGGTGCATCCCGAAGGCATCCTGCGAAAAAAGAACCTGTTCGTCAACCAGATAACTGAACATGCTGTCCGGCCAGTGCAGCATCCGCGTTTCCATGAAGGAGAGCGTCCTGTTGCCCAGACTAAGGCTGCCGCCGTCCTTTAAAGGGGTGAACTCCTGATCCAGGTGAAAGATTTCTTTCAGGGCCTTGCATCCCATGACCGAGGCAAAAACATTTTCCGGCTGGACCGCCTGGATCACATCGGGCAGACAGCCAGAATGATCCATCTCGGAGTGGTTTGAAATGATGTAGCTGATGTCTTTCGGGTTGATCACGGAGGCAATGCGTGACATCATTTCCTCCCGGAAAGGCGCCCGGACCGTATCCATCAGGGTGATTTTGTCCGCCAGGATCAGATAGGCGTTGTAGGTACTGCCCCGTTTGGTCTGGTAGCCGTGGAAATCGCGGATCGTCCAGTCGATAGCCCCCACCCAGTAGACATGATCGCTGACCTGGATCGCTTTGAAAATGTCGTTCATCGCGCAACCTCGCTTGTGGTGATTTCGTTTGTATCGCGCGTTTCCTTACCCTTTTTTTGCAAAGATGTCAATGATGACGACTTGCTTTCATGTCTTATTTTTCTTTTTATTACGCCCCACCATTGACTATGTCAGTGGTTTTGACAGATAAATAAAAATTGTTTACCTCGCTACTGGTATGATATAATGTAATACCAGAAGACAGGAGGCTAATATGGGTAAAGCAAAGATTGCGATTACATTGGACGAAGAGTTTATCGGCGAATTGGACAGGCTAGTCGGCGAACATGTTTTTCAAAATCGCAGCCAGGCAATTCGGGAAGCTGTCGGTGAGAAACTCACCCGAATGAAGCGCAGCCGACTATCGATGGAATGTGCCAAACTCGAACCGGCATTTGAAAGGGCTATGGCAGAAGAAGGGTTAGCTGAGGATGTGAGCCAATGGCCGGAATACTGAGAGGCGAGATTCGCTGGGCAGATTTGAACCCTGTGCGAGGCCATGAGCAGGCTGGCTTGCGTCCTGTCATGATCTTGAGCCACGATATATTTAATGAACATTCAGGTACCGTCATAGCCGTGGCAATCACAAGTCAGCCACAAAAGGCCGGGTTCCCACTAACCCTTGAGTTGAAGACCGGAAATTTAAGAAAGAAATCATGGATCAAGATCAGCCAAATCCGAACACTGTCCGTAGAGAGGATTGGGAAAGTTATCGGCAAAGCATCTCTGGAAGAGTTGACCCAAGTGATAGAAGGACTGAATGAAATTATTGCATAACCAGGCGATGCAGCCAATCACCCGGAAACCCGGCCCTTGCTGATCTTGTCGTTACTCTCTTTCGATCCATAATCCTCAGTTCTGATGAATATCCACGGCTGGGCAGTAGTGGGTAAAATAATCCATTCTATCATCTTGATTGACATCGGGCAGGTCTTATAATATGAACTTCATCACAAGAAGGTCTTTTCATTCGTTATCATTAAACTCATAAAAGGAGGTTCTGCTATGAAGGATGTTGTTATTGTTTCCGCCTGTCGGACCGCCATCGGCGAATTTGGCGGCACCCTTAAAAATCTGAATACGCCCACCCTGGGAAGCGTGGTCATGAAAGAGGCGGTCAAACGGGCGGGCATTGACCCGGCCATCATTGATGATGTCCGTTTCGGCTGCTGCATGGAACCTGTCGACGCCCTCAATGTGACCCGCGTTGCCGCCCTGATGGCCGGCATTCCGGAGACCGTGACGGCGGTGACGGTCAACCGGGTCTGCATCTCCGGTATGGAGGCCGTCCTTTCCGGGATGGGCCTGATCCGGGGTGAGATGGCGGATATCATTCTCGCCGGCGGGATGGAGCACATGTCCGGGGCCGTTTATTCAGTCCCGGCGGCCCGCTGGGGATGCCGCTTCCAGGATCAGGTTTTTGTGGATAATCTCGTGCATGGTCTGCATGCCGGATCCCATCTGCTGCCCGGGCTGGAGCAGGGGCCGATCAAGGAGGGTCCGATTGTCGACCTCTTCCGGGGTAAACCCTATATCATGGGGATCACGGCGGAGCTCATTGCCTATAAACATAACTTCAGCCGGGAAGAGATCGATGCCGTCGCCCTGCGCAGCCACAACAATGTGGAACGGGCGACGAAGGAAGGCGACTTCAAGGAAGAGATTGTGCCGGTTGAACTTCCCCAGAAGAAGGGCAAGCCCCCGGTGATCTTTGACAAGGATGAGCATTTCCGGCCCGGACTGACTATGGAGGAACTGGCCAAGCTGCCGACGGCTTTCCTTCCGAAAATCGGTAAAGTCACAGCCGGCAACTCCTCCGGCATTAATGACGGCGCCAGCGCGATGGTGATCATGTCCGCGGAGAAAGCGAAAGAGCTTGGATTGAAACCACTTGCCCGGATCAAGGCCTTCGGTCGCGGTGGCTGCCATCCTTCGATCATGGGACTGAGCCCGGTGCCGGCCGTCAAAGACCTGCTGGCGAGAAGCAAGATGAAGATGGAGGATTTTGACCTCATTGAAGTGAACGAGGCTTTTGCCGCGCAGTACCTGGGCTGCGAAAGAGAGCTGGGTTTCAAACGGGAGATTACGAATGTGAACGGCTCCGGGGTGGGGCTGGGTCATCCGGTGGGCTCCACAGGATGCCGGATCATGGTGACGCTGCTTCATGTCCTGAAGAAGAGAGGCAAGACCCTGGGACTGGCGACCCTCTGCGGCGGCGGCGGGGTATCTTTGGCCTGTGCCATCGAGATGCTTTAACGACTTTGTAAAAGGACGGAGCATGACTTTTTTACGATTCCTTTACTGATTTACCCGGGCAGGGGCGCCACCCATGGCGTCCCTGCCTCATCCCCTGCCCATGCCAAAAAGACGCACCATTTTTTTTATTTCCGACAGGACCGCCATTACAGCGGAGACCCTGGGTCACAGCCTGATGACCCAGTTTGAGCATATTCAGTTCCATCAGGTCACGCTGCCCTTTGTCGATACTCTTGAAAAGGCCAGATTCGCGGTCATGCAGATCAATAGTGCCGAACAGAAGAGCGGTGTCGCTCCGATTATTTTCAGCACCCTGATCAGCGAGGATATCCGGCAGATGATCGCGACCGGCAAAGGCGTGGTCTTTGATTTTTTCGATACCTATATGGGCCGGCTGGAAGAAGAGCTCAGCGTGGAATCATCGCATACTGTCGGCCTCTACCACGGCGTGGGGAATGATACGGTCTATAATTTTCGCATGGATGCCGTCAATTATGCCCTGTACAATGATGACGGCGCGACGACCAAAGAGTATGACCAGGCGGATATTATCCTGGTCGGGGTATCCCGTGCCGGCAAAACCCCCACCTGCATCTATCTCGCTCTCCAGTTCGGTATCTATGCCGCCAATTATCCCCTGACCGAGGAAGACCTGGTGAACAAGGATGGGAATATGCCGCATGTGCTGGTGCCCTTCCGCAAGAAACTGTTCGGGCTCACCATCAGCCCGGAGCGTCTCCATACGATCCGCACCCGGCGCATGCCGGACAGCCGCTACTCATCCCTGGAACAATGCCAGCAGGAAGTCTCTCTGGCGGAATTCCTTTTCCAGTATGAGGATATTCCCTTTATCAACATTACCATGATGTCTGTTGAAGAGATCGCCGCGACGGTCCTGCATGAATGCAACCTCCGGCGCCGGGTCTTCTGAGAAAGAGAAGAAGCTTGTAAAGAACAAAACAATGAGCGGCCGTGGCAACCCATTGTTCAGAGGATGGATCTATGGACACGCACGAGGAGCATCGTCCCTGGGGGCATTATGAAGTCCTGTCCGACGGGCCGGATCATAAGGTCAAAAGGATGACCGTCTATCCCGGCCAGCGTCTGAGTCTTCAGAGACACAAGTACCGCGCCGAGCACTGGTTTATCGTGAAGGGTAGGGCGGTGGTCACCCTGAACGGGACGGATTTGTCTCTTGAGTCCGGCGAGGCGGTCGATATTCCCGCAGGTTCCGCTCACCGGGTGATGAATGCGGGGGCTGAAAATCTGGTGTTTGTCGAGGTACAGACCGGCGAATATTTCGGTGAGGACGATATTGAACGTCTGGAGGATGACTACGGGCGGCTCTGAACCATTTCCCCGATCAGCTTCCCTCCGTTTTCAACATTCAGATAACCCCTGCCGTGCGCAGCCCCGATAGCAGGGTGAGCAGAACCATAACCAGCGTCAACCGTCCAAACCACCGGTGCATGATTCTCAGTTGTTGAATCCTTGCCCTTATCTTGAATTGCAGTTGCCCGAGGATCGGAGTCGTGACGGCAACGAAAAACGTCGCCATCCCCAGCCACGCGTGGGCGACTTTCACGTGCCCCTCTCCGGATTGCGAAACCATCGCAATGGCCGCCGTCAGCCCCATGAGAAAACACAGGGATCCGATGATCCCGGCGGTCTTGTGAATTTTCAGCCAGGCGCGGTTCTGCCGGTAAAACCGAACGACCACGAATCCGGCGGCGATCAGCAGAAACCCCGCTGCCATGGCGACGGCATGGGCATAGAAAATGGTCATCGGAGCAATGCTTATTTGGGTTCCACCGGCTGACCGACCGTCAGCTTTTCCGTTCTTGAGCCAAATCGGCTGCAGGAAGCTTTGAGTTCGATGACATCACCCGCGACCGCTTCGATCTTGTAGGAATAGGTAAATGTCTCGGTGGGCTGGCTCGTATATTCCTGAAGGGTTACGACCTCGCCATTCTTTTTGATTTGAACTTTATCGATGTAATGGGACGCCGAAAAGTTTGTATGGGTAATGGTTGCCTGCAGAGTTTTGGAAGCAACGTCATAGGCCAGCTTGATCTCCTTGGGTCCGTGCGCACCGGCTGTGGCCGGGTAGAGGGTAAAAAAGGCAAAGACGGCTAAAATCATGCATATCCCGAACGCCGTGCGGTTTCTTTCATTGATCTTCATAGTATTCACATACTCCTTTCTGTTTTTTACAGTTTATAAAACAATCTCCATATCCTGGGGGACTGCGAAACATTTTAGTGATTGGCCTTGCTCTTTGATGATTTTATGACAGTCTTTGACGAAGGCATCCACTTCCCGATCGGGCCTTTCCTGATTATGATGATACAAGCCGAACTTCTTGACCCCCGCCTCCAGCGCTAACCTCAGCGCGTCTTTATACACGCTGTGTCCCCAGGATTTCTTCGTTTTATATTCCTTTTCATTAAACTCAGCGTCGTGAATCAGCAGGTCCGCGTTGGCGGAAAAACGTCGATAATCCTCAAAGCGAAGGCCGCCATGATGCCGGTAGGTCAACTCATTGTCGGTCAGGAACACAAAGGACTTGCCGTCTTCTTCGAATTTATATCCGACTCCCTGATTCGGATGGCTCAGCGGAATCGACGTAATGGTCATGGAATGGATGGAAACCGTGCTTCCGCAGGTTTCATGATAGGTGATCCCCGCCTTGATGTCTTCAAAATTAACGGGAAAGTTGGGAGGGGCCATGATCATGGAAATAATGTGTTTGACCGAGACCTGTGTGAAGGGACAGCCATACATCGTGATCTGCGTTCTTTTGGAATAGATGGGCTTGAAAAAGGGAAACCCCATGATGTGGTCCCAGTGGGCATGGGTGAAAAACATCGTGCAGGATCTCCTTTTTTCATCTGCCAGCCGGTTTCCCAGCCTGCGGATCCCTGAACCGGCATCGATGATGATAATATCGTCATGCTTATTTCTTATTTCAATGCACGGGGTATCCCCTCCATATTTCAGATATTGCTTTCCGGATACCGGTATGGAACCGCGCGCACCCCAGCAGCGAATGATCACTTTAGTCCCTCCGACAAGAAGATGGACGGAATATACCTGTCTTTCTCTTCAGATTCAAGAATTTTTATCATGACCGGACAGCGCTTCTGCGCAAGTGCAGTCATTCCGGGCCTTACCGCGGATTCTTCCCGGTCACCGTCGGATTTTCCGGATAGGCCGTCCATTCGGTATAGGAGCCCTCGTAGATCTTGACCCGGGGATAATCCAGATACCACTTGAACAGGATGAATTCGTTTGTGGCCTCCCGTCCGGTGCCGCAGGTGCAGAGAATCATCTTCTCGGGGTGGATGCCGTTTTTATCCAGGATGGCCTGAATTTCCTGATCCGGTTTGAGCAGGGCCGGGTTCCCGTCATCCATGAGGGATCTCCAGGGGACGTTGATCGCGCCGGGGATGTGACCGGGCTTGATCCAGTATTTCTGGCCTTCGTAGGCGTCCGCCGGGCGGGCATCCAGAGTGATGACGTCTTTGCTGTCCTTGATGGCCCTGAAGGTTTGGTAGTCGATGAAATAATCCTCCTGAACCTGCACAGTGAAATTGGACGCCTGGACCGGTTTGAATTCCTTGGTCAGCGGTTTGCCTTCCGTCCTCCATTTATTGAGGCCGCCATCCAGGATATACACGAGATTATGGCCGAAGCGGACGAGGCTGTAGGCCATCATCGTCTGTTCAAGGCCGTCTCCCCAGCCCTTGGCCGCGCCGGTGCCGGTGTAGACAACCGCCGGAATGTCCCGCTTCAGGCCCGTCCGGCGAAAAACCTGTTCAACCGCCGCCGGCGGGACGTACATGGCGGGCAGATTATTCTCCGTGCAGCGGAGAAGGCCCTCCGTCAGATAGACCGCCCCGGGGATATGTTCCTCGATAAAGTCATGCACATTGGGTTGGACATCGAGGATCAGCATCTCCTCCTTTTTGAGATTTTCCGCCAGCCAGTCCGTGGAAATCCATTTGACCTTGCCCTTGCCGTAAGGATAATTTTTTTTCATCAACAGCCTCCTTTTTTGCGTGGTTTCAGATTCATGCCCTTCTTTCCCTTACTCTGTCTTATCGTCATCCTTTCCGGGGGCAGATGCGGCCACCCGCTCCAGCTCCTCCTTCAGGAACAGCCGCAGGGATTCAATGTCCGCCAGCAGGTCCGACAGGTCGCTGATCTTGACTTTGGCGATCCGGTCTTCAATCATGGCGCGGACCGTTTTCATTTTCGTCCGCAGCGTCCGGATGGGCTGCGGTTTCCGGCTGACCTTCGCCTTCCCGGTTTTCGAAGTCATCCTGAAAAGCATCTTCAGGGCATTGTAGGTGAGCGGTTTTTCCAGAAAGGCGTTGAATATCTTCATGAGGGCCGGGTGGTTGATATTTTCGGCAAACAGATAGCTCTGGGAGAGGCCGATTTTTCCCTCCCGGATCGCCTGTTGGATCTCTCCTGGTAGCCGTAATAGAGACAGTATTCTTCGTATAAAAGTTATTGATTTACCTGAGCATTTAACGATTACGGCCAATTGTGCCGTAAATTCACTTTTGACCCGTTCCGGATCACGGGCATAGTTCATGATGGTGTTGATGATCCCATCCGGTTCCATGCCGGTCTGACTGCCTCTGAGAAAGGCAAAATAGGCGTTCGCCTCATCGATCGGATTGAGGTCTTCCCGCTGAAGATTCTCGATCAACTGGACGGCCAGGATTTCATCCTTGGAAACAACGGCATCCAGCACCCTGGACGGGATCGTCTCAAGGCCAAGTTGCCGGCAGGCCAGAAATCTTCTTTCGCCGGAGATCAGAAGAAACCGTTCATCCCTGCGGGCAACCAGGACGGGTTCCAGCACGCCCTTATGCCGGACGGATTCCATCAGGGACTGGAAGGATTCTCCCTTCCTGTCAATCCCCGTGCGAATCTGCTCTTCGACGATGATCCGGCCGAGCGGCAGATGGATAAATTCCGGCGGCGGATTACCTTCTGCCGGATGGGCAGTCTCTTCCGGAGCCGCGACTGGCGGCACTTTTGTCGATACGGGTTCAGATGACGGCGCTGCTATTGATGCGGGTTCAGGGGGCGTTGGCGGGGTTGCCGGTTCTGCCGAAACCGCTGCTTCCGGCGGAGGGGTTGTTTCTATCGGAGCCGTTGATTCCGCCTGTTCCGTCGGCGCGGACGTATCGGCCGGTTCTGTCTCTGTATCTGCTGGTGGTTCCGGCGTTATGGGAGGCGAATCATCGGATCGTCTCATGATATTCTCCCCTGAAAGTTCTTAGTCTTGCCCTGCTACTGTGAAGCGCCGTAGACGAAGGCGCCGGCAACGCATAGGGCAAACTCAACGAGGATCATTACGATTGTTGTCAGCAACATACCTATCCAAGCCTTTTGCTAATGTCTAATGTTTGAGTTCAGCGGCGCGCTTTAGCGTGTCCGCTGGAACGACTTGTTGGGCAGACTATATCACTCATTGTCTGCAATTGACTCGCTATGTTCAGCGACAATTCGGTCAGCATCATGGTCATAGGATTTCGACAGGCCCCTGAGTGTTACAGCAAAACGTTGATATCCTGCGTTCTCAACCACGTCGGCCTTTTGTCTGTAATGTTCGGCAAGCTCTCGTTCTGGTTTTCCGGTTGGGTCAATCCAGTGAACCCCACGCGAGTTGAAAACTTCCATGCTGAATCCTCTTCGCATTTCCTCGGCATCTTTACCATTGAGTGCATTGGCGGCGGCTTGATCTATCCACAATCCTTGCGGATCGGGTGGACAGTAAAAAAGAACCTGTCCTACATGTTTAAGAGCTACTTCTAGATGCCCGGATTCAGCACACGTCTCTTTGGTTTGTTCAAGCCACTGTGTGAATTGCTCTTGTGAAAATGAACCATCAGGCTGCGTGCCCGGCGCTGTCCGCCATTCGTGGAGGAGTCTCCACGCGTTTGTAGCAACGGATTTATCTCGTTCACCGGGCTCTTTGTCAGATTTGTCTTCCTTTTTTGAACGATAAATAAGACGTATCACTTCACAGAAAAATGCTGGGTCAGAAGCGAGTCGATTTTCCATTAGCTTCGGTGAAGCGCCCTGATGACTATCAAGTAAGGACAAATAGGCCCACTCCACCCGGAAAAGATCATCGGGATCAGTATCAGGATCTTCTTGAAGAGCTTTTATAATCTTAACGATGTGGTATGCGTCCATCGCGTAGGAAGGTTCTGTGGAAGATATCGCAGCAAGAAGAGCCCTAACGCTTCGTGACCTATCTAATGGTTGTTTGTCATGAAGTGTTTTATCCAAACAATCGATGGCAGCATGAGGCCTTTTGTACTTAATAAGTTTGTCTATGGCAACTCCAATGTCGCCATCTGTGTGATACGGGTTCGCGCTGGCCCTGCTCCAGTATTCTCTTTCAGACTCTCCTAGCCACGCAGTCGCTCGGTTCCAGGTTTCCTCTATAAAGGGCATATAGCTTAAAAACTGACCTATTTGCGTGGCAGACCAGCCTGATTTATCCAATCCGTCGACCCACCCCCAACCATGGCTATATTGCCGACTCCAGGCATAGCCGCTTACAAATTGTGCGACTTTCTTATTATTTGTCTCCAAAAGTGCTGGAAGTATGGTCTCATCAATTGCTGCTGCGGCGATAACACCAAGAGAATGACCGACATGCGAAGGCGACTCTACAGCTTCGGCAAACTGAATGATTGCATCCATTCCTCCGTACGTAAGAATATCCTTTATCGCCTGTTGGCGGATTACTTCAAACTTCTGCAACTGTTCCTCCCAGTTTCCTTTTTCTTCGTAGAGATCGAAGTCGCGACCATTAAATATACTGCGATGAAGGTTTAATGGATTTTTGGGGGCGAGTATCGCCGCAACACTCTCAATTTTAGATACGATATCACTGTTCAAAGCCCATTTTGTGTCGGAAAAGCGTCTATGCTTCGAAGCAAACTTCGTCAGACTAACCCAAAGCGTCAAGCGTTCATCTTCTAGTTTGCTGGAAACAGCTTCCGATGACAGTTGTTCCAGAACTTTGTCGAAAGAAGGCTGCGGCAAATTGCCCAGATGACCAACAAGTTCATTCAGCTTCTCCATGTCATGGCTTGCCATTGAAACCGCCAGCTCAGCATAAAAAGAAACCTGCTCCCAATACTCTTTCTGCGTAACGCCTTTCTCCCAGTCATCGGGAATGATATTACGCCATGAAGGCTTATGAGCACCCGTAGACATCTGATGCTGATTTGGCAGTAAACTGAGCAAGAGCTTCCACGCAACTGCCGGGACTTCCTTCTGAAGTGTTTGGAGCGCAACCTTACGCTTCTCGATAGATGCCATAGTCTGAGGAAGCCACGGAAGCAAAATCGTTGTGAGGGAATTTGCAGGTCGGTTAGCCCAATTGCCACCAGGATCATGGGATGCTATGTCACCAAGTATCACACAGACGCGGACCAAGAATGTCTGGTCCCAAGCGAGAGTTTCCAGCGCCCAAAGCAAACCGGTGAGGTAATTTCCGCCAGTGATGCCACTGCCTTCCTGCGAGAAAAGTTCGTCAAATGGGCAGGGAGATTGTTGCAACGCATTTTCAACCGCGTTCAAAAATTCATCAGGGGCTGCTTCGGCCAATACCGGGAGCAGATTATTTAAGCTACCCCACAGCACCCAATCGGCATTCTCTAAGATTTCGCGAACAGCAAGAACGGTAATGGTCTCCGGCTTGTTTTGTGAGCAGTTGGTCAAATCGTCGGACTGGCTGCCAAGAAGGGCCAGACTTTCAGCCATGCCCTTCCGAAGTTCGGGCGAATACTTCAATACTTTTCCATGAATGCTGGCAGCATATCGTTCTTCAGAAGGTAATTCAAACTGGGGATCATGCTCTGACAGGACGGTGACAACGCACTGCTTAAATTTTTCCAAAGTGTCATCAAAAAGCCTTGTGCCTAATGCCTGCCACAAGGTCTTCCGCTCGGTAACATACCACCTTCCATTTTTTAGCGACAGTGGGACGTCTGGCTGTTGTAGAATCTCCCTGATCTCAGAAATCCACAAACCAAACTCCTCATTAGCAAGTTGACGAACGATCTCAAGATCGGCTGCGTTTTTCTCATTCCATGCGCCAAGAAGATTGATAATCACCAGATCAGAAGCGTGTGCATGCTGATTCCAATCTGGCTTGGTTGATGGTAACTGACCAGCTGAAAACTCTTTGGGTATGACTTCATAGACCCGTTGCTTGAAGGCGGTCTGTAAATCATCGGGAAGGCTCTCTGGTGAAATGGTGCCTGCGTTCTTGTTGGCAGATTGCACCTCATCGACGAGTCGAGACCACAACGACTGAGCATTCTCCTGTGAATATTGACCAATCAAAGAATGAAGTAGCGATAAAGTCACTCCGGCCTTGATATCCAAGTCATAGCCAAGAAGGTGAAAATGCTTCAGAAATTCAAAAAGAATTTCGTCTGACACAGAATTGCCACCATTGGCATTTTTTAGATTTGCTTTGAATGCTTGTAACTTTTTTTGTTTTCTTTGGCTGCTGATACGGGTCATTTCTACCATTTTGATAAATTCGTCAGCGTTTTCCAAGTGCCTTGCCCATTCAAGAATGGTACGTACATCGTTGACATCCGTTGCACTTAATGGGCCGGTGATAAGAGCAATGGCATCTTTGCCTCTGGAAAACAAGCTGGTATTGTTAAAGTCGTTCCATGCGGCCTGAATGACCTCGCCGAAGACTGGGTCATTTTCAGTGATGCTGATGGAATGCTTGATCTGGCCAAGAATCTTGTGCTTCTGGTTACCGCCAATCTTTTCGACAAAAACGATCAGATCATCGGTATCATACCCGACAAATTTCCCTTGCAGTTTTATCTTGCTTATGGGCCAGCACGGCATACAAGGTGCAAAACCACCAGCAAGCATAAGCACGACAAAAGAAGCTTGAACATGCGCTTCGAAATGCACGCCACCGCCACCGGTCGAAAAAGGATTGCTGAGTTGTTTGCTGCTTCTGGTCATGTGATCTTTCTTATTGTTTCGCCTAACGGCGAAGTCACCTGCCGGTGTAAAGCACAGCGGAACACCGGTAAGGATTCCATTGTTCATTAAATTTTGCCGTTCGGGCGCGCAGCTTGTCCGCGACACCTGCACCCTCTGGTTCGACGATCCTTTCAGTTCACTGGAATGATGTCAGCGTAAGCAAACCCGTTCCGGTTCACAACATCGCCGACTCTGACCAGGATGGGATTCCGAAACATCGGCCCACCCACGACGACCGTGTGGATTTCCCCGTTCTCTCCGCAGGGGTCGCAATCCTTGGGGAACTCCGCAATCAAGTCCCTTGACCATTTCTGCCCGGCAAAACGCGAAGGCAGTTTGTTGAGATCAACACTGCTGACATAGGCTTCAAGTCCTGCTGATAACATTTGCTCTGCCAGATCGCTTGTGGGGATTCCCCATAACGGAAAAAGAGGCTCAATTCCGGTTCCTTTCAATTGATTCTCCCGATACTTTCGGATATCCTCAAGGAACAGATCTCCGAATGCCACGCACTCAATCCCTTTATTGGCACACTCGGTGACGAAGGGTCGCATGATGGCGTCGTATTGCTCGTTTGTGCATGGGTCGGGTAGACTGATCGTTTCGATCGGCAGACCGACTGCCTCAGCTTGACGCTGAAGCATCTCCAACCGGGTGGCGTGCATCGACACACGGCTGTATTTCTGGTTCATTGCGGTAAACAGGCCGAGAAGCTCAATCCCCGGGTCTTGCCGGAGCAGGTGAAGCGCCCATGCGCTGTCCTTGCCGCTGCTCCAACTGATCAATGTTTTCTTCTTCATTTCTCTCCGTCTAACGAAAAGCTAATCGGCGCGCGGTTTTTTGCGCGTCCGGGTTGAGCGCTTTGTTATGCGTTTCTTTTCTGCTTGCTGGTTTTTGAAAAAAATTAAAAACTCATTGGGTGAAATGACTTTAGCGCCTTGGCATCGTTTAGCAGGGAAATGTTTTTGATTTCCTGTAACAAGACATGTAGCTTGACTCGCAAGAGTGACTTCGAGAAACGGTTCATCATCCGGATCAGGAAGCGAATGGAACAAAGGGGAAGACGCAACGGCCCGGCCACGATACACAATATAGTCAAGAAACGCGGCGACCTTTTCTTCTTCAAAACCAAACCTCGGGCGTCGCAGAACCTCGTTGTATTCTGATAGAATCCGTGCATCGAAGGAAAGCGTCAGTTCACCGGCTGAGACCATGCGTACGATTTCGCCACAAGCCCCGAAAGGTGATAAAAGACCCGCAACAAGAACATTGGTGTCAATGACAATGTCCATCATGTACGCTTTTCACGAACAGATTTAATTTCGGTATTGATTTCATCCAACGAAATCTTGTCGGTTCTTTTCTCTACAGACCTCCGCTGGAGAGAAACAACGGCCTCAACGGCACGTGATGTGCGAAATGCCGATAGCGATTCCTCAAGATTTGCCTCGGTTATTGCCGCAAGAATGGCTATGGGCCGACCATTGCTGGTAACAACCATCTCTCTTTCGTCAGGTAGCTCTTTCCAGATTTGTGCAGATTTGCCTCTTAAATCTCGGACGCTTAAAAATTTCATGGTTCCATCCTCCCTTTGTGTATCGTATTATGTACACAAACGTCACCCATTGTCAATTCCTTTTTAGGTATAACGGTCGTGTCCAGACGCTCGCCGGCGCGCAGCGGAGGCGAGTCGGCTGCAACACGGTGCTGGGTGGCTTTTGATTGGTGCAAGCCCAGCCTTACACTCCCTTTTCGTTCAACCATGCAAGGACATAATCTGCTATTTCTTCCCAGTTCTTTTGCCCGATGATGAAATGAGTTCGTCCTGCAAACTCCTTAAAGTCGGTTACTGAAGGGGATGGCTTGTATTTGGCATAGTTGGATTTGGTGAGCGAAGCGGGGATGATGCTGTCAGACGAACCGGCAATCAGTAACAGCGGCGGATGCGGTTTCTTGAAATCAACTCTTGCCGTCAGTGACTCGCGGGGAACACGGCGAGATTCAGGCACGACGTATCTATCGTAAGCCGCTCGTTGTTCCGCCAGTGGTAACGTATTGACGAATGTGTACTGAAAGCGCTCAAACGTCATTTCGATTGGACTGCTTTGGGAAACAAATGGAGTAATATGGGGCCAATTGGATTTTAGAAATGACCACTTGGTGGTGAATGCACCCATAGGCGGCGCAGAATCAATGGCAACTCCAGCGGCAGCCAAATCTCTTTGAAGCAATAATTGCACGACTAGTCCCCCCATGGAGTGACCGATAAGGATAGGCTTTTCATCTAGCGTTTTGATGGTGTTTGCGAAGTGTTCAAGAACTCTGCTCAACGTGAGTTGGCCTAGTTGTGGGTCAGGATGGTTTTTGCGAAGGACATCAATCGGCTGGTCTCTGCCAGGCCAATCTGGGGCAAGACACCGGTAACCTTTGGCTTGACAGTGAGTAACCCACTGTTCCCAACACAACGAGTTCATGTACATTCCGTGTATGAATACGATCGGCTTGGCTTTCATGTTTCTTCTCCTTATGAGTAGATGGATTATGGTTGTGCACGAGCCGCCCAACTCTAAAGCTAAGGGGCGCGCGGTTTTTTGCGCGTCCGGGTTGAGCGCTCGGTTAGACCCGGAACTCATTCAGCCACGATCTTCTTCGCTATCAAGTCACCCAGCAGCTTTAACTGCTCCTTCTGGATTGCCAATAGTTCACCCCACTGGCCTTCTCTTAACAAGTCCACTTTTTCGTGCAGCAGCATGATTTCGATTTCGGCCTTTAGATTGACCTCATAATCATGCTCTGCATTGATTCGATCTTTTTCTGCTTGCCTGTTCTGAGACATTAAGATTATGGGCGCCTGGATGGCGGCCAGCATGGAGAGAAACAGGTTGAGTAAAATATAAGGGTAAGGATCAAAAATCTTGTCGTACTTAACAAGGATGAACGAGTTCAAACCAACCCAGACGGCCAAGGTTGCAGCAAAGATAGCGATGAATGTCCAGGAACCCCCGAAAGTCGCAACCGCATCTGCTGCTCGCTGACCCCAAGTTGTCGTTGCATCAAATTCCTTTGAGGTGTTTTTTGAAATGTGTTTTCGCTCTGCAATATGACGTGCGACCTGTTGAGTGCGCTCGTCCAATGATTCATAGGGCACGCCAAAATATTTCTTTGCAATGTCATCAGGTTTTTGCATCATGCCTCCAAGTGATCGTACGTTTTTGGGTGGGTCTAACGATTGAATTCAGCCGCGCCGAACGCGTCGACTGGAATCAATAGTCAGGCGATTAGTCGTGATTGACATAGATCAATTTGTTCGTGTCAAAACCCAATGCTGCTGCTTTTGCTATGAGGATATTTTTTATATCTTCTTTTATTTTTGGGCCTCTGGCCAGAATCCATAAATAAGATTTGTCAGGACCACATACGAGTGAATATTCATAATTTTCATGGTCAAGTTCAAACACGATATAAGAACCGTAAAAGGGGCCAAAGAAAGAAACTTTCAAGTAACCTTGATCTGATCCTTTAACGAAATAGGCCTTGCCTTCGGCTTCTTTCCATTTATTTTCTTTTGCAGAATAACCACGATTGATTACCCTCAGACCCCCGTCATCCCGCAAACTATAATCTGCGGTTACTCGAGTTAAACCTCGTTCAAATGAATGATCCAGCCTCGAAATTTCATACCACTTCCCGAGATATTTCTCTGACTTGAAATGATCCACAGGTTTCACATTTTCAGGTATGCCAACGCACCCCGTCAATAACAAAACCAATCCTATGAGTAATTTGTTCATCTTTGTTTCGACCTCCAAAGCCTAACCTGATCTTAATCTGCCACTCATGGATCGACTCGAAACGATCGGCAGGGTTAGCATGGAAACGAAACCCCTTGTCGCTCTGGACGGGAATGTGACCGTCAGCATGAAAATCGTCCGTCATCCGTGAACGAGGCGATTGAACCGTTCACTACTGAGCGTGGTGATAGTACCGGTTCAAATCGAACAGTCCCGCGTGTACGGGTTCATCCTCATAAAATCGCTTTTGAAACCAGTCATAGGTATCCCAGAGCCGGTCCTCCGCTCTGTTGACACCGTACTTGGCCAGTCGATACAGATCTCTCGGACTTTTTTCAAAATGGGCCAGGAGATCAAAAAAGTCCGGCAGATCCTCTTCACGGACATCAAGAAAGTAGTTCGGATAGGATCCGATGAGGCCGGGAATAAAATCGGCACTGTCCTTCGACGCATCGAGCGCGCCCTTTTCACCGAACAAATAGGTAACATTGTTATGCCAGCGATTGATCACGATGGAGATCGCAAGATCTTTTCCATTTTTCAGGCGGATCCTCAAGTATAAGACATTGGCATTGTAATCATTGATCAATGAGAAAAATGGCGTGCCGGGCTTGGAAACGGCACGAAAAGCCTTGAGGTAGTCATCCTTCGTTTCGTATTTTTCCGGCAGGCCCGGATGGGCAACTCCTGCCCGCTCATAGTTCACGATATCAAAAGCGATCTTGGTTTCCGGCAAAATGTGTTTGTTCACAATATGTTCGATGAACTCACGCTTCGGCTCATCCGACACAAAGGAAATTTTTGTCGGCAGGGCGGAAGCATAGTAATGAATCTTTTTGAGATCAACCCCCAGATACCACGACTGCATGATCTCCTGTCGCTTGGCCGCAGGCAGAAAATCCAGGAAGTAGCTTTCGCCTTCGACGCGGAGTGCATCCATGTAGAGCCGCAGCGCCAACTGATGGCCGGCCGTGCCGTACACATCAAATCCGGCAACAAGCGCATAATAGATGCGTTCAAGCAGGGGATAGTCCACAACCCACATCGTTTTCGGCAGATTTCCCAGTACCCCCTTATGCACGGATGCGTTGTCAAAATGGCGATAGACGGTAAGCAACGGCGTATCCGAGGCCCGGTTTCCCTTCCAGACGGATTCATAGTCGAGACCGGCGTAGTGGTGGGTCGTGTAATAGTCTTGCCGGACTTTATAAAACTCAACGGCGGCCTTTTTATGTTCATCGGCCATCGCCTTAAAGATGCGCATGTCACTACCGATTTCGATCGGCATGCGCAGTTTGTCACTGTGCAGCTTCAGAAAGGCCGGATACGCCACGCTCAGATCGTGATCGGGATCCAGAAACATGATCCAGAAATGTTCATGGATCACATTGAGGGCCACTTGACCTTTACAGACCGGACCGTGGATGAAGGTCATGATGATATAATGCACATTGTCCAATAGGAACTGGTAGCGCGAACGTGGGGGGATCTGTTCAAATGCAACAAAAGGATTGGCGCTCAGTTTCGCGTCATACCCTACCGTATGCGGGGGCTGCAACCATTCCGGCTGGATAAAAAGCTCCTGGAAGCGATGCAGTTTGGCGGCATCAAGGTCAAATACCATATGGGTCTTATGGACGATCGTGGAGTGGATCTTTCTGAAACGATAGTAGACCCGCTCCACACCTGGGTCATCATAGGGGCGCACGGTGGCGATCAGATCCATGGGCTCGCCGGGCGCGGTCTTCGAGCGGACCAGTTCATAGTATTCATGGGTCGGCGTGCCGAATTTCAGATGGGCCAGGAACAGATGCTCATAGATATAGCGCGCGGTCATGGCATGCTTGGCGTCGTCCTGGTTAAAAAACGCTTCCCACTGCTTTATGGCAAGAGCATCGCTTGCTTTCGGTGTGGTCAGCATCTCCTGCTGGGCGGCATCAGGCCCCTTCGCGCCCTGAACCAGCCAGCCCGCAACGATATCGAATTCTTCCTGCTTGAGCGGAGGAAACCCGAAGGGCATGCCGCGGTTCGGATGTTTTTCCAGGTACCCTCCGAGCTCTTCCTGGCTTCCGGCACAGGTCAGATCGTCGGCTTCCGGCCTATACTCCCCGACACTTTTCGGGTTTTTCATCTTGTGGGAAAGCAGCTCGATCATGATGGAGTCGTTCAACCCGCCTGACGCTTTGCTGTCGGTTACGCTGAAAAATTCTTTCTGACGCCACTCCCCGGTCGATTGGGCGTCCGTGAAGAGACGGGTTGGATCCATGGATTTCAGTCGTGTGGCATTATAAACCGCTCTTTTCGTGGCGCCGCGGTCTGCACCCTCAAAAGAGTCGAGCTTGAGCTGGCAGGGGGAATTGTAACAGGAATGGCATACCGCACAGCGGCGGTCGAGCAGTGGTTTTACCTCCTTGAGATAATTGATAGGTCTCGTCGGAATCTGGAAAACCACCGGCGCCGGCGCTTTCGCAGCACATGCGACTAAGAGACCGACCATTGTCAAAACGAGCGCGATCGTATACTTCATGGGTACCTCCTCCCTACTGGATGTCTGCGTGATAATTTTGCAGCGACTTTGCCCGGCCGTGTCCCTTCCGGAAGGCGGCAATGCCTTTGGCGGCGGCAACGGCCGCCGAAATGGTCGTGATGTAGGGTACCTTGTACTGGATGGCCGCTTTGCGGATGTAGGAGTCGTCGTGCTTGCTGAGTTTGCCGCTGGGCGTATTGATGACGAGTTGGATTTCCTCGTTTTTGATCCCGTCCACGATATTGGGCCGTCCTTCATGCATCTTCAGAATGGGTTCGGCTTCCACGCCATGATCGGCGAGGAAACGGTGGGTGCCGATGGTCGCCTTGATTTTGAAGCCGAGATCCTTAAAGGCTCTGGCGACCTCCAGGACGCCCCCCCGGTCGTTCGGATGGACCGTAATCAGGAGGGTCCCCTCGTTGGGAAGGACCTGCTGGGCCGCCTCTTGCGCCTTATAGAAGGCGAGGCCGAAAGAATCAGCCAGCCCCAGCACTTCGCCGGTCGAGCGCATCTCTGGTCCCAGCAGCGGGTCGACTTCCTGGAACATGTTGAAGGGAAAGACCGCTTCCTTGACGCCGAAATGGGGAATCGACCGGGTTTTCAGGTTGAGGTCGGCCAGCTTTTTGCCCAGCATGATCTGTGTGGCCAGGCGGGCCATGGAGATGTTGCAGACCTTTGAGACCAGCGGCACCGTCCGGGAGGCGCGGGGGTTGGCCTCCAGGATGTAAACCACGTCGCCCGCGATGGCGTACTGGATGTTCATGAGACCGACGACGTTGAAGGCCACGGCGATCTTGCGGGTATAGTCGCAGATGGTATCGATGTGCCGTGCGGGGATGCTGATGGGGGGAATCACGCAGGCAGAATCGCCGGAGTGGATTCCGGCGAATTCGATATGCTCCATCACCGCCGGGACGAAGGCGTCCGTTCCGTCGGAAATCGCGTCGGCCTCCGCTTCGATGGCGTTTTCCAGGAACTTGTCGATCAGGATGGGGCGCTCCGGCGTCACGCCGACGGCCGCCGTCACATAGCGCTTGAGCATGTCCGCGTCATGGACGACTTCCATGCCCCGCCCGCCCAGGACATAGGATGGCCGCACCATCAGGGGATAGCCGATCCGTCCGGCAATGACCAGCGCCTCCGCCAAGTTGCTCGCCATTCCCGAGGCCGGCATGGGAATGCCCAGCTGATCCATGAGTTTGCGGAAGCGGTCGCGGTCTTCGGCCATGTCGATCGTTTCCGGCGAGGTGCCGATGATTTTGACGCCCGCCGCCGCCAGTTGACCGGCGATGTTGAGCGGCGTCTGGCCGCCGAACTGGCAGATCACCCCCTCGGGTTTTTCCTTTTCATAGATGCTGAGCACATCTTCCACGGTCAGGGGTTCGAAATAGAGCTTGTCCGAGGTGTCGTAATCCGTGGAGACGGTCTCGGGATTGCAATTGACCATGATCGATTCGATGCCCTCATCGCGCAGCGCAAAGGCGGCATGGACGCAGCAGTAGTCGAACTCGATGCCCTGGCCGATCCGGTTGGGGCCGCCGCCTAGAACCATGATCTTCCGCCGGCTGCTCACGCCTACCTTGTCGGGAGCGTTATAGGTGGAAAAATAATAGGCCGCGTTTTCCACGCCGCTGACCGGGACGGGCTCCCAGCTCTGCGCCATGCCCGCGGCCAGACGCTGTTTCCGGAGGTCCTCCTCGCGGAGTCCCAGGATCGTGGCCAGGTAGCGGTCGGAAAAGCCGTCCTGCTTGGCCTGGCGCAGCAGTTGATCGGGTAGGGCCTTTCCCTTGTATGGGCGGATTTGCTCTTCCAGCGCAACCAGTTCCTTCATCTGCTGAATGAACCAGGGCTTGATGTAGGTGCGCCTGAACAGGGTTTCCACATCGGCGCCCTTGCGGAGAGCCTCGTACATGATGAACTGCCGTTCACTGGAGGGTTCCGCCAGGAGTTCCATCAGTTCTTCCAGTGATCTTTCATGGAAGTTTTTCACGAACCCCAGACCGTAGCGCCCCTTTTCCAGGGAGCGGATGGACTTCTGGAAGGCTTCCTTGTAGGTTTTGCCAATGCTCATGACCTCGCCCACGGCCCGCATCTGGGTGCCCAGCTTGTCTACGGCCCCGGGGAACTTTTCAAAATCCCAGCGGGAAAATTTCACTACAACATAATCCCCCGATGGTGTGTATTTTTCCAGGGTTCCGTCCCGCCAGTAGGGGATTTCATCGAGCGTCAGCCCGCCCGCCAGCAGGGAAGACACCAGGGCGATGGGAAAGCCGGTGGCCTTGGACGCCAGCGCCGAGGAGCGCGACGTCCGGGGATTGATCTCGATAACCACGACCCGGCCCGTATCCGGGTTGTGAGCAAACTGGATGTTCGTGCCGCCGATGACCTCGATGGCCGCGACGATGTCATAGGAATATTTCTGGAGGCGCTGCTGCAGGTCCGGGCTGATGGTGAGCATGGGCGCCGTGCAGTAGGAGTCTCCGGTGTGCACGCCCATGGCATCAACGTTTTCAATGAAGCAGACGGTGATCATCTGATTCTTGGCGTCCCGGACCACTTCCAGTTCCAGCTCCTCCCATCCCAGGACGGATTCTTCAATCAAAATCTGTCCGACCATACTTGCCGAGATCCCCCGGCTGGCCACGGTCCTGAGTTCTTCGAGATTATATACGAGGCCGCCGCCCGTGCCGCCCATGGTGTAAGCAGGGCGGATGACGACGGGGTAGCCCAGTTTCGCGGCGATCTTTTCCGCCTCCTCCACGGTGTAGGCCGGTTCGCTCAGGGGCATGTCGATGCCCAGGCGGTTCATCGTTTCCTTGAAGGCGATTCGGTCCTCGCCGCGTTCGATGGCGTCCACCTGAACGCCGATCACCTTGACGTGATGCTTCGCCAAAACGCCCGCCTTCGCCAGCTGCGAGGTCAGGTTGAGGCCCGTTTGACCGCCCAGGTTAGGCAGGATGGCATCGGGTTTTTCATTTTCAATGATTTCCGTCATGGTCTGCAGATTGAGAGGTTCCACATAGGTCACATCGGCCATCCCGGGATCCGTCATGATCGTGGCGGGGTTGGAGTTCACCAGGACGATTTCATAACCCAGTTTTCTCAGGGCCTTGCAGGCCTGGGTGCCGGAATAGTCAAATTCACAGGCCTGCCCGATGACGATGGGGCCGGAACCGATGATCATGACTTTTTTGATGTCACTGCGTTTTGGCATCTCTGTTTCCTTTCTTCATGGGGCGATAGATGGATCAGGCATTGCTTTTTCACGGCGGGAGTATATGAAGAATGAGCTTATGTGTCAATTGCATTTTGACTACAAAATGTGGGGTGCGTTGCCGATCATCCATGGGCGCTGCCGCGTCCGAAGACTCGCCTGATGAGCGGATACTGGAGCTCGATGGCGCTCTCGGGGCAGATCTCCTGGCAGCAGTAACACCGGATGCAGGTCTTATCATTGTACGTGGGCGGTTTCTTTTTATCACCCTCGAACCAGTCGACCGATTTGGGCGCGGTGGGGCACATCGTAACGCACAGACCGCAGGCCACACACTTTTCCGCGACGATGACGGGACGGGGGACGAAGCGGTTGCTCAAAAAGCGCATGACGCCCCTGTCCCGGTAAGGTGCGAGAGGCGAGCGCTCAATGTCGAAGTCCGGAAGACGGAAGCTGTCAAAATCGTCGCCCACCCACTCGATCTCTTTTTCCAGATAACTTCCGGAACCGCTGCGGTGGCCCATCGTGATCGTAGGCACATGTTCGGGGTCCACGTCGATGATCCTGCACACGGTCGCGTCCAGAGCAATCGGATCACTTGAAAAAAGGAGGAGGTTCATTTTCCGGGGGATCCCGCCGCGCGGCCCGTTGCCTTCCATCGCCCATATCCCGTCCATCACGTAGAGCGCGGGATTTACGAAATTGTTCAGGTCGATGAGCATCTGCGCGAACTGTATGGCGTTAGGGAGCTTGATGTGGTACTCGCCTTTGCGCAAGCCGGGTACGCACCCGAACTGGTTCTTCACGCACCCGGTGAACTTCTCGAAGGCATGTGTCTTCAGCTTGGGGAGGCTCACGATGACATCGTTGTCCAAAAGGGCTTTCGCCACGACGAATTTTCTGTTCTGTATGCCCTTCTCAAAAAATATTTCCACGGGGGTCTTGAAGTCCGCCTCGGGAATGCCGAGATCTTCCGCCACGGCGAGGATGCCGCATTTCCTCGCGGCGGAGGATGTGCTTCCGATGGCCGGGGAATCGCCGTAGCTCACCACGGCGCCTGTTGCCTTGAAAATTGCCGCGACGGCTCTGAATACGGAGGGGTGGGTGTTCACGCACTTTTCGGGCGCCTCGCCGACAAGGAGATTGGGCTTCAAGAGCAGACGCTGCCCCTGCTTCACGAATTTTCCCGCGCCACCGATGAGGTCCATGCCGCGCGCGACTGCGCTTCTGACCTCGTCATATTCATAGCTTTCGCACCGGATAAGCACCACTTTCGATATTGCCATTCTTCTCAATCCTTACCAAAGTATTCTTTTCATTAGAAAAAAACAAAGGTGACCCAAGTAAAACAAAATAACGCAAAAACGCAACCGGAATTTTCGCGAGGCGGCTTTTCATTTTCCTTTAACGGCTCATCCGATCGCCTCCTGACTTCCTCCCGTTTTTTTACGAAACCATCACACTTTCAGGATGACAATAGACGGAGGAGTTGCTATCTTAGGATCTATCCGTTTTATGAGTGTCCGATGTGAAGAAGGAGGATGAGATGACCACGATCAAAATAAAGGGAATGTCCTGTAATCACTGTGTCATGGCCGTTACCAAGGCTTTGAACACGGTGGACGGCGTTGCAAATGTCAAGGTCAGCCTGGAAGAGGGTTCGGCCGCCTTTGAGGAAAAGAAACCGGTGGATATGGCTGTCGTCAAAGAGAAAATCAAGAAGGCGGGGTTCGAGGTTGGCTAAGAAAGACGAAACCGCCTTGACCACGATTTCTGTGGGCGGCATGACCTGCGCGGCCTGCGTCCGGCGCGTGGAGATGGCGCTGAAAGAAGTGGAAGGCGTCATGGATGTGGCTGTGAATCTGGCGACCGCCAGGGCCACCATCAAGCATAACCCGGCATGGGGCGGCGTGGAAGCGTTGAAGCAGGTTGTTGTCGACCAGGGCTATGATTATCTGGGCGTTCAGGATGACCAGGTCGAAGATCCGATTAGGGCGGCCCGGGAAAAAGAGTTCAATGACCTGAAACTTCGCTTTCTGGTGGGTGCGGTGCTGACCGTACCCATCTTCATGGGTTCCATGCAGCATTGGTTTCCCTTCCTCACGGCGATTCCCAGACAGGCCGTGCTTTATGTCCTGTTTGTCCTGACGACACCGGTGGTCTTCTGGGTGGGAAGCCGGTTTTTTATCGGTGCCTTTAAAGCGGCCAGACAAAAAACTACGGACATGAATACGCTCGTGGCCGTCGGGGCTCTGGCTGCCTATCTTTATTCGGTGGTGGCTACATTCTTTCCCCGGTTTTTCATGACTGCGGATCTGATGCCCCATGTCTATTACGATGGGGCGGCCATGATCGTCACCCTGATCATTCTGGGACGGATGCTGGAGGCCAAGGCGAAGGGAAAGACCGGTCTGGCCATCCAGCGACTCATGGGCCTGAAGCCCAGGACGGCCCGTGTAATTCGGGGGGATCAGGAAATGGATATCGTCATTGAAGCCGTAAGGAAGGACGACCTGATCCGGGTACGGCCGGGGGAAAAGATTCCCACGGACGGCGTGGTGATTTCTGGCGCGTCGACGGTGGATGAGGCCATGCTTACCGGAGAAAGTATGCCCGTTGCCAAGAAAGCCGGCTGTGAGGTCTTCGCCGCTACGATGAATAAGACGGGCAGCTTTACTTTCAAGGCGACGAAAATCGGGGCGGAAACGGCACTGGCTCAGATTATCCGTATGGTGGAGGAAGCCCAGGGCTCCAAGGCGCCGATTCAGCGGCTTGCCGATCGGGTGGCCTCGATCTTTGTGCCGGTCGTGTTTGCCATTGGTTTTCTGACCTTTGTGGTCTGGTATTTCTTCGTACCCGACCCCAGCTTCAGCCGGGCGCTCCTGAATTTTATTTCCGTCCTCGTCATTGCCTGTCCCTGCGCCTTGGGGTTGGCGACGCCGACGGCCGTGATGGTGGGGACCGGACTGGGCGCAGAAAAGGGCATCCTGATCAAGGGCGGCGAGAGTCTGGAGAACGCATATAAGCTCACCATGGTGGTTTTTGACAAGACGGGTACTCTGACCCGGGGGGAGCCCGAGGTCACGGACGTCCTGGCGGCACCGGGCGCAGCACAGGAAAGGGTCCTGCAGATTGCCCTGTCCATGGAGGTCCTGTCGGAGCATCCCCTGGCTCAAGCCATTGTGGACCGTGCCCGCCGGGAGAATCTGAACCCTTTGCCGGTTGAACAGTTTGAGGCGGTCTCCGGTTTTGGCGTAAAGGCGGTCATCCAGGGGCACCCCTGCCTCCTGGGAAATATCCGGTTCATGGAGCAGGCCGGCATCCTCATGAACGGCCTGGCGGAAGCGGCGACCCGGTTGGCCGGCTATGGAAAAACTTGTGTTTTTGTGTCCGAAGAAAATCGGGTCATCGGTTTGCTGGGTCTTTCCGATGTTCCCAAGGCATCGGCCAGAGAGGCTTTGGCTGATCTGAAGAAACTGGGGCTGAAAGTCGCCATGATGACCGGTGACAATGCGCAGACAGCGAAGGCTGTCGGTATGGCGCTGGGAATCGATCAGGTCTTATCGGAGGTTCTTCCTGGTGATAAAATCAATGAAATTAAGCGGCTGCAGTCACAGGGGCAGGTTGTGGCCATGGTGGGAGACGGGATCAACGATGCCCCGGCCCTGACAGCAGCCGATATCGGGATTGCCATCGGGGCGGGAACGGATGTGGCTATTGAGGCCAGCGATATTACCCTCATGAGCGATGATCTGAAATCCGTTGCGTCCGCTATCCGGCTTTCCTTCGAGACGATGAAAGTGATCCGTCAGAACCTGTTCTGGGCTTTTATTTACAACATCATCGGCATTCCCATCGCTGCCGGGGTTCTTTATCCCTTCGGCGGTATCCTGCTGAATCCCGAATTCGCCGCCGCGGCCATGGCCCTGAGTTCCGTTTCGGTGGTCAGCAATTCCCTTCGTTTGCGCCGGTCCTGGCGGACTTAACTCTCGATTTTAAATTTCAACCTCAATCAGTTTTTTCAGTTCTGCTGCGAAGATATCGAACATTGCCTGGCCGAAGAGGACAAAGCGTACCCGCTCAATGTCGCTGTGCTCCTTCAGGTAATTCATGGCCGTTTTCAGGGCGATACGGGCTGCCTCGTTGACCGGATAGGCATACACCCCGGTGCTGATGGCTGGAAAAGCGAGACTTTTCAAACCCCGGGCCGAGGCGAGTTTCAGACTCTCCAGATAGGCGCTTTTCAGAAGGGCGGCTTCGCCTCTGGTCCCACCCTGGTAGACGGGGCCGACGGTGTGGATCACGTAGCGCGCTTTGAGATTGCCGCCCGTGGTGATCACAGCCTGACCGGTCGGACAGCCCCCGATCTTCCGGCACTCCATCATAATGGACGGGCCGCCGGCATCATGAATCGCGCCATCAACGCCGGCGCCGCCCGCAAGTCCCGAGTTGGCGGCGTTGACAATGGCATCCGTTTCTTCCAGGGTAATATCACCCTGGATAAGGGACAGGACGCATTTTTCGATTTGAACATCCATGGTCGCGCTCCTTATCTGTCCAGTCCGGTCCTCATGGTTTTACGATGCATGGAAATGCTGCAATCTCGCATTTTCCATGGCAGGGTCATTCGATACCGTTGTCTTCTACGGGGGTTCCCTCCCCGTAAATCAGCATCCGGTAGGTCTTTTCGATCCGGTCCCAGTTTTCTTCACGATCCATGGACCAGTACCGTCCGATGACCGAGACAACTCTTCCCAGACCGATCTCCTCCGACTTTTCCTCAATTTTCCGGATATAGTTGGCGCCGCTTTCCGGCAATTCTCCCCGCCGGCCCAGCATGGCGTGAATGAATACGTTTTTTATGCCTTCCTTTTTGGCCAGTTCCATGAGTGCCAGAAGATGGCGGAGAGAGCCATGGGAGCTGAAAAAGGAGACAATGCCGAGCAGGTGAAGCGTCGTACCCTTTGTTTTTGCGGTTCGCATGACTTCCACAAAAGCGGGGTTCCGGAAAAAGGAGCCGTCCGCGATGGCCTGGTCGATCCGGACGCGGTCAGCATAGATCTTTCTCCCGGCGCCAATATGCAGATGGCCCGCCTCCGAGTTGCCGACGGTTCCCGCAGGAAGTCCTACCGCCACGCCGGAAGCTTGAAGCGTCGTCCAGGGATAGGTTCTCATGAGCCGGTCCATGATCGGGGTCTGGGCGCGGGCGATGAGGTTTCCCGTCATGCGTTCATTGAACCCCCAGCCGTCGAGCAGTAACAGCAGCAGACGGCGGCAGGGTTTCATCCCGCCTTCCGGTTGAAGGTCAACCAGGGATCGTCCCGTCATCTGTTTGGGCTTTGGAATTCCCATGAGTGCCAGAACGGTCGGGGCGACATCGCTTAATTCCCCTCCTTGGCAGAGGGTTAAATGCTGCTCATGGGGAATGAGGATAAAGGGAACGGGACTGTCCGTGTGGCCGGTATCAATGGCCCCGTCGGGATAGAGCCACTTTTCCACCGTGCCGTGATCCGCCGTGACAATGACGGTCATCCCGGCCCTGACGGCTTCATCAATAACGAGACCGGTGCAGCGGTCAACGGCTTCAACGGCCCGGAGAATGGCCTTTTCATTTTCAATGTGTCCGACGACGTCGACATTGGGAAAATTGGCAAAGATGAAGGAACAGGCGGGATCCCGAATCTTATCGATGACAGCCTCTGTAATCCTGTCGATGGACATTTCCGGGGCTTCATCAAAGAGGGCTACATCCTTGCGGGTCGGAATCACGATCCTTTCCTCCCCCGGAAAGGGGTCGTTTCGTTTTCCGCTCAAAAAGAATCCCACGTGAACCGCCTTTTCCGCTTCCGTGATTTTGGCCTGTTTCAGATTCTGCCGGGACAAGCTTTCGCTCAGCGTATCTTCAATAATTCCTTCGGGGGGAAAGGCCGCCCGGACTTTCAGACCCGCCTGATACTCAATCATGGTCGCGAAGGAATAATGGACATTTTTTTCTACGGGAAACAGGCTGAATTCAGGTTCTGTAAGGCTCTGGGTCAGTTCGACTTCCCGTTCACCCCGGATGTTATAAAAGATGACGGCATCACCATTTTTAATTCTTCCGACAGGCCGGCCCGTTTTGTCTATTAATACGAGCGGCTCCAGGGTCTCATCTTCGTGGCCGCCCTGGTAGGCTTTCCGGACCGCCTCGGACATCACGGTGCTAACGGCTGGTGTCATGAGGATTAACCTTTCATGAGGATCTTCATCGTTTTTTTTGAGTGTCGTTTTGTATAATGAAATCTCAGGGAACTGTAAAGTGAAACTTTAGGTTCGCCTCTGCAAAGCTTTTTCGATTGAAAATTGGGCTGTTAAATGATATGCTGAACAACTTTTTACAAACAGTCCTGTGTTTGATGATGGTCTGGCAGCGGGATGGGGAAAAAAGAACATTTGCATATGCTGCGCTCGAACACGAATAAAAGTCCCGACGAAATCCTTCAGGAGGAATTCCTCCAGGAAAGGGCAGCCGTCCTTGGCCGTGCGGGAGACAGTATGTCTAAGGCTCTGGAAAAACTGCACAATATCGAGCAGAAGATTGAGGCATGTTTGAACCGGTTAAAGGAAATGGAATCGTCGAGCGGGAAAAACGGGTCATGCCATCAGATGATTCTCGAGATCAACCGGGAGATCAATAAATATAACCAGGCGAGAGAATATGCGCTGTTGAGGTACTACTATCTGATCGTGACAAGAGAAGCCATGGGGATGAGACGTCATCACTGGGTCGAACAGCAGTACCACGTACCCCCGAGGAAAAAACGTCTGCAGGACATTGAATGGATCGATATACAAAACAACGGATAAAGATGGTGGATGCCCAGATCCGGTCGCGCGGCATCAAAGATGTCCGCGTGTTGAAAGCGATGGAGACTATTCCCCGTCATCTATTCGTGGAAGAGGCCCTGATGGATCAGGCCTACAATGACAATCCCCTGCCCATTGGCGAAAGACAGACCATTTCTCAACCGTACATTGTTGCACTCATGACGGAAGCTCTCGAACTGACGGGGAAAGAGAAGGTTCTCGAAATCGGGACGGGCTCAGGTTATCAGACGGCCCTTCTGTCGCAGCTTGCCGACAGGGTCTGTTCCATCGAGCGAATCGCATCTCTGGCCAACGGGGCCAGGAAGTTGCTCGATTACCTACATGCCTATAATGTGGCGATCCGGGTCGGGGACGGGACGTACGGCTGGAAGGAAGAATCCCCTTTTGATGCGATCCTGGTTACGGCGGGCGCCCCGAAAATTCCGGCCGTCCTGGTGGAACAGCTTACCCTTGGCGGCAGGCTGATCATCCCGGTCGGTGACCGCCACACCCAGACCCTGACAAAGGCGACACGCCTTTCAGAAAAAATCGGCGACGTGAAGAAAGAAGATCTGGGCGGGTGCCGGTTTGTCGATCTCATCGGAGAGCACGGTTGGGACAGTTGAGATCATATCCATGGGGCTCGGTCAGAAAAATGGCCTCTTTTCTGGTTTTCTGTCTATTGCTGTCTGCCTGTTCCGTCCAGCAGATCAAGCCGGCAAGGATGGCCCATGCCAAAGGGGTTTACCATCGCGTCAAAAGCGGGGAGACGCTGGCCAGCATTGCACGGGCATACCACATCGACATGCAGGACCTGGCTGAGGTCAATAATATTGAAAATCTCAATCTCATCGGGGTGGACAGTGTCGTCTTTGTTCCCGATGCGAATCAGGTGATCGATGATGTCATGGCGTCCGTCAGGAAAGCCGAAGCGCCTGTAAAAACGCCTGTAAAAGCCGAGACACAGCCGAAAGTCGCTGTGGTTCAGAAAAAGCAAGCACCGGTCCCTCCCCCTGCTGAAGAGGTGACAAAGCCGCCGACAACCGCTGCCGGACCTGCTTCAACGAAGATCAAAATAAATCCAAGGAGGGATATCGCCCGTTTGCCATCAGACGGGGAGGATCATCTCGGAGCCGGATCTTCTCCCAAACCAAAGGATGTTTCTCAGAAGGCGGTGGTCAAGGAACCGGAACCGATGCAAAAGCCGGCTGTCAGGGACGAACAGACGACGGTTCCTAAGATTCCGCCATCAGCAACTGAACGCGGACCTGAACAGAAAGCCGCCCCTGACGTCAGTAAAGGCGAACCGGAGTTGCTGCGATTTGACCGGAAGCGCTTCATATGGCCCGTCCGGGGCCGGGTCATATCGCGATTCGGCATTCAGCCCGATGGAACGTATTCTAACGGCATCACCATATCGGCAAGGGAGGGCCTGCCTGTCGTCGCTGCGGCAGACGGTAAGGTGCTTGTATCGGGTCCCGTCAAGGGTTATGGAGAAACGGTCATCATGCAGCATGACGACCATTATGCGACGGTTTATACCCATCTGGGTCAGAGAAAAGTGAAGACGACTGATCGTCTTAAAAAGGGGGATCAGATCGGTATGCCGGGAGCAGAAGAAAAAAGGGGAGATGGCCAGCTGCATTTTGAAATCCGTTATAAGACAAAAGCGCGTAACCCCATGTTTTTTCTTCCCTGAAGGATTCATCTGGGCGTCCTTGGTAATTTTGTTTGTGAAAGGTGATCATGGAGGATTTTTCTTTTGAACAGGGACCGATCCGACCGCCCAGTGAGGCCAGAAGCCTGCTGATCCGGGTGACGAGGAATTGCCCCTGGAACAAGTGTGCCTTTTGTCATTCCTACCGTGACACCCCTTTTGCTCTACGGACGGTAGAAGACATCAAGAAAGACATCGGGAACGCCGGTCATATCGCCAGTGAAATCAGGTCACTATCCTGGAAGCTGGGGGAAGGGGGTCGTATCACGGAGTCTGTGGTCAATCAGATCTGGAATCATGGCGAACAATATCATGACGGCTTCAAATCCGTCGGGTCCTGGCTATATGAGGGAGGTGAGTCCGTTTTTCTGCAGGACGCGGACTCTCTCATCGTCAAAACGGATCATCTCGTTGAGATCCTTGATTTTGTCAAAGAGACCTTTCCTTTCGTAAAAAGAGTGACCTCCTATTGCCGCTCAAAGACAGCCGCCAGAAAGTCTGTAAAGGAGTTGAAAAGACTTTGCGACGCGGGGCTGTCAAGAATTCATATCGGCATGGAAAGTGGCTTTGATCCCCTCTTGGCATTTATCCGGAAGGGGACGACGGCTGCTGACCATATCGAGGGAGGGAAAAGAATCGTTGCCGCCGGTATATCCCTTTCCGAATACGTTATCCCTGGGCTGGGCGGTACACGCTGGTCGAAAGAGCATGCCGAAGAAACGGCCAGGGTGATCAATCAGATCAATCCGGATTTTGTCCGACTGCGTTCCCTGCATGTTGTCCGGGGAACAGATCTTGACGGGATGATGCAGAAAGGCGAATTTACACCCCTGGGCGATGAAGATGTAGTTCGGGAAATCAGGAGGTTTATCGAATGCCTGGATGGTATCGAAACCACTCTTGTCAGCGATCACATCCTGAATCTTCTTGAGGAACTGGAAGGAAAGCTGCCGGAAGATAAGGAGAAATTATTAGCCGTGATTGACCGATATTTCAAATTATCATCCCAAGAGCGTATCATTTTCAGGATTGGCCGGAGAAGAGGGATTTATAGAAAACTGGATGACCTGTCCGATCGGCACACCTACGCCCGGCTAAAACAAATGGTTGATGAATACGAAGCAAAGGAGCCCGACCAGCTGGAGAAAGACTTGTTCAGGCTCATGCATCACTATATCTGAGAAACAGATTGACTATGATTAAAAAACCTGGTAAACTAGCTAATTCAAATTTAGAATGACAGGTGGTATGCAAAATGTTTAAAGTGGGAGATTTGGCGGTATATCCAGCCCAGGGTGTGGGTATCATTGAAGCGATTGAAAATCGAGAAGTGATGGGAGGCAGACAACTCTTTTACATCATGAAGATCATGGGGAACGGCATGAAAATCATGATTCCCATGAAAGGGGCCGATGCGGTAGGCCTCAGGGAAGTGATTGCTGAAGCGGAGATTCCTAAAGTATACGCGATCCTGAGAAACAAGGACGTCACGATCGACAAGCAAACCTGGAATAAACGATACCGGGAGTATCTGGAGAAGATCAAGACGGGATCCGTCTTTGAGATTGCTGGAGTTTTGCGGGATCTGTTTATTTTAAAAAGCGATAAGAATCTATCCTTTGGTGAAAGGAAGATGATGGATACGGCAAAGAGTCTGCTCATTAAGGAAATCTCCGTGGCCAGCAATTCTGAGGAAACCAAAATCGAGCAGGACCTGAAGAGGATATTTCCCATTCAGTGAATATTTGAGTGATACAGAGAGACTTCAAAAACTCTGAAATGATAAAAGAAAGGAGGTGAGTTCAGTTGATCGTAAAAATTCTGCTGGTGTTGGCCTGTTCTTTAAGTGGTCTGTTCATTGCCCATAGCTATTACGGGTTCCCCATCGCTTTGATCGGATTGTTTCTAGGTTTTATGATTGCCTTATTTGTTATAAATATTGAAGAAGCGATCAGGAAAGTGTCTCTGCGGATCATTTTTGGCGGCGTTGTCGGCATGATCATTGGTCTGCTGATTGCGTTCCTGCTGGCCTATGGCTTGAATTTTGTCAGCAACATCATGGAAAAGCAGCAGGTCGTGCCCTGGATCTATACCTTGCTGACGGGAATCATGGCCTATCTGGGTCTTTTAATCGGATCGAAAAAAATCGAAGAGTTCAGTTTTTTTGGTTTAGGTCAACCCAAAGATAGTGGTGATTACCGGATTCTCGATACCAGCGTGATCATTGACGGCCGGATCGCCGATATATCGGATACCGGTTTCTTGCAGGGTAATTTGATCGTTCCCCGCTTTGTCCTGGATGAATTGCAGTACATTGCTGATTCTTCCGATTCCATGAAAAGGTCACGCGGGCGAAGGGGCCTTGATATTCTGAACCGGATGCAGAGAAGCGTTGGTGTCAATATTGAGATCAGCGATCAGGATTTTCCTAAACTGAAGGGCGTGGATGCAAAACTGGTGGCTCTGGCGAAAAAGATAAACGCAAAAATTGTGACCAATGATTTCAACTTGAACAAGGTTGCAGAACTGCAGGGTATCAGGATCCTGAATGTGAATGAACTGGCGAATGCCCTTAAACCGGTTGTTCTGCCCGGTGAGACGATGACCGTGAAGATCATCAAGGAAGGCAAGGAAACGGGGCAGGGGGTTGCCTATCTCGATGACGGAACCATGATTGTTGTGGATAATGCACAGAAGCATCAGGGCTCCAATGTTGAGGTTCTGGTGACCAGCGTCCTCCAGACGACCGCCGGTCGGATGATCTTTTCAGAACTCAAGGGAGTGGCGCCCGAAAAGAAAAGCTATGGACTGGCCGCACGGTAATCGTTCGATGAAAGCCCGGGAAGGTTACAACCCCCGGGCTTTTTTGACGACTTCTTCAAAAGGCCATATGCGGTGTTCCGCTTCATCCATCGTCATTGCGGCGTAGGTCCGATCCACCTCATTTCTCAGGATTCGCGCGCCTTGCTTCTGGAAATTTTAACGAAGCCGTCTGAGTTTTCCATCGGATGATGACTTTTTGCGAATTCGACATTTTCGGGATTTGTCTTAGATGAAAAATGTTGCCATTATTCCTGCCGGCGGGTCAGGAAAGAGGATGGACAGCCGCTTCCCTAAACAGTATCTGCCTGTTGATGATATTCCCCTTCTCGTGCATACCCTCAGAATCTTCCAGCTTTCATTGCTCATCGATGATATTTTACTGGTTGTACCCAAAGAGGATATTCAAAAGGTAGGGTCATCAATCATTGAGCGCTACAGCCTTTCAAAAGTCCGTCAGATTCTAGCCGGAGGCAATAAGAGGCAGGATTCAGTCAAAAACGGGCTTGACGTGATTGGCGACGACTGCGACATTGTACTGATCCATGATGGCGTCAGACCTTTTATTTCCGGGGAATTGATCCGTCTTGCTGTCCAGGAAGCAGCAAAGCACGGGGCGGTCGCGGTGGGTGTTCCGGTCAAGGATACGGTTAAACGGGTGGATCAGGACGGATGGATTCTTGAAACCCTGAACCGGCAGATGTTGTGGCTGACGCAAACCCCGCAGGCCTTCAAACGGTTGATTATTCAAGAGGCCTATCAGAAGGCTTATCAGGATCATTTTTACGGGACGGATGATGCTTCCCTGGTCGAACGGATGGGACATCCGGTCAGAATGATCCCGGCAACTTATGAAAACATCAAAATCACCACACCGGAAGATATTCTCCTGGCGGAGCTTTTGATGAAAACACGGAAGGTGACAGTTCCATGAGAATTGGTTTTGGCTATGACAGCCACCGGCTGGTTGCGGGAAGACGGTTTATTCTTGGGGGCGTGGAGATCCCCCATGAGATGGGTCTGCAGGGGCATTCCGATGCGGATGTCCTTGTCCATGCCGTTTGTGATGCAATTCTCGGTGCCATGGCTGCCGGTGATATCGGCCGGCATTTTCCGGATACAGATCCGGCCTATAAAAATATATCCAGTCTGAGGCTGCTCGAACGGGTCAGAGTTTTAGGTGAAGACAAGGGCTATCTCGTTCATAATATCGATTCAACCGTCATTCTGGAAAAGCCAAAACTATCAGGATATACTCAGAAAATGTCTGAAAATATTGCGAAAGCGCTAAATATTTCAACAGAAAGCATCAGTATCAAAGCTAAAACCAGTGAAGGGATGGGCTTCGCAGGGCGTCAGGAAGGGGTTGTCGCCTATGCAGTCGTGACGGTCAGGAAGAGGGGGGGCTGAATGACCTCCGCAAGACCAAGGGTCCGGTTTGCACCATCGCCCACAGGAGATCTTCATGTCGGCAATGCCAGAACAGCGCTGTTCAACTGGTTGTTTGCGAGGCACTTCAGCGGAGATTTCATCCTCCGCATTGAGGATACGGACCCACTCCGGACGACAAAGGCTTTTGAATCCAGAATACAGGAGGATCTCAACTGGCTTTCCATTGACTGGGATGAAGGCCCCGAAAAAGACGGAGAATGCGGGCCTTATCATCAGAGCGAAAGACTCAATATGTATCAGAATTTTCTGGAAAAACTGATCCACACGGATTGTGTTTATCCCTGTTACTGTACCGAAGAGGAACTTGAGGCTGAGCGGGCCGAGCTGATCTTCAGAAAAATGATGCCCCGGTACATGGGCAAATGCCGGAATCTGAGCGATAAGGCAAGAAAGGCAATGGCGGAAGCGGGAAGACAGCCGTCCTACCGCTTCAAGGTCGGAACGGGACGGATCACCTTCCGGGATTTGATTCGCGGGGCCATGAAATTTGATGCCGATGCGATGGGAGATTTTATCATCGTCCGTTCTAACGGCATTCCCGCCTACAATTTTGCGGTGGTCGTCGATGATCATCTGATGAAGATCTCCCATGTGATCCGGGGAGAGGATCACCTCTCCAACACGGCCTTGCAGATTTTGATCTATCAGGCTCTTGGATTCAAGCCGCCTGAGTTTGCCCATCATTCCCTGATTCTGGGAAAAGACAGGTCGAAACTCAGCAAACGACACGGGTCTGTGACAGTCCGGGAATTCAGGGAAAAGGGAATCTTTCCGGAGGCTCTTTTAAATTATCTTTCGCTGCTTGGCAGTTCTTTGGGAGCGGGCAGGGAAGTCTGTTCCCGGGAAGAAATCATGGCAGCCTTCTCCATGGATCGTGCCGGAAAGAGCGGTGCCATTTTCGATGAAGAGAAGCTGAAATGGCTGAATGGCATTTATATCAGGCAGAGTGACCTTCACCAGTTGACCTTGCGATTGTTACCTTTCATCCGAGTTGCCGGTTATGATGTCGACAGACTGGATTTTTCCTGGCTGCAGAGGGTGATTGATGCGGTCAGGGATGATCTGGTCACGTTATCGGATATCGGAGAGCATATTAATATTTTTTTTGATGGAAAGTATGTCATTTCAAAGGAAGCACGTCAGGTCCTGAAAGAGGAGGGTGCCCAGGCTGTAATTCATCATCTGCAGGAGGTATTGAAGCAGACCGGAGACAGGGATGAAAACATCTATCAGGATGTGATCACGATCATCAGAGCAAAAACTGGTTTTCAGGGGAAGAAGCTCTTCATGCCCATCCGGGCCGCTGTTACGGGGAAAACACGTGGCCCTGAACTGGATAAGGTCTTTTCCATTTTGAGCCGGTCCTCTCTGCTGGTCAGGGTTGAAGAAGCGATCAGCGATCAACATCGCGTGGATCACTGACCGCTTCAAAAGAAACGCATCCTGAAAATGATTGAAAAAAACACTTTTATAGTGGAATATTGTTATGTTTCTTCGGCAGTCTGACCTCACTTTTATCCTTCAGTGCATCGAGAAGAGCAGCCACCCGCTTCCGGGTATCCCGCGGGGCAATAATTTCTTCAATGATGCCCATGCTGGCCGCGAAGTAGGGATTGTTGAACTGATCTTCATATAATGCGACCAGCTCCCCACGCCTGGCAGCAGGATCCTGCGCAGAGGAAATTTCGCGACGGTAGACGATGTTGCAGGCTCCCTCTGCTCCCATGACGGCAATTTCCGCCGACGGCCAGGCCATCACATAATCGGCTCCCAGATATTTACTGCACATACCGATATAGGCACCGCCGTAATCCTTGCGGGTGACCACTGTAATTTTCGGAACAGTGGCTTCCGAGTATGCGTGAAGCAGTTTGGCTCCATGACTGATGATACCCGACCATTCCTGATGGGTGCCGGGCATATAGCCGGGAACGTCGGCGAAGGTCAGCAGGGGAATGTTAAAAGCATCGCAGAAACGGATAAAGCGGGAAGCCTTGTCGGAAGCGTTGACATCCAGAACGCCGGCTCCGAACTTCGGGTTATTGGCGATGACCCCGACCGGTTGGCCCATAATTCGGATGAAGGCCACCAGCATGTTTTTTGCCCACAATTCGTGGGGTTCAAAAATTTCGTTGTTGTCCGCTATGGTCATGACCACCTTCTTCATATCATAACCGCGTGTCGCCTTGTCGGGGATCATGCTATCCAGTTCCGGGCATTCCCGGTCCGGGCGGTCCGAACAATTCACCCTGGGCAGGGAGCTATGACAGCTGTCCGGCAGATAGGACAGTAAGATCTTGACTTTATTAATACAATCCTCATCATTTTCTGTGGCGAAATGGCAGACGCCGCTCTTGGTGGCATGGGCCACGGCACCCCCCAGTTCCTCATGCGTGACTTCTTCTCCGATAACAGCCTTGATGACATCGGGGCCGGTTATGTACATGTAGCTGCTTTTCTTGACCATGAAGACCCAGTCCGTCAATGCCGGTGAATAGACGGCCCCCCCGGCTGTGGGACCCATAATGGCCGTAATTTGTGGAATATATCCCGATCCAATGGTGTTGCGGTAAAAGATGCCGCCGTAGCCGTCCAGTGCGGGAACACCTTCCTGAATCCGGGCGCCGCCGGAATCATTCAGTGCTACGAAGGGCTTCCGGGCAGCGAGGGCCAGGTCCATTATTTTCCAGATTTTTTTTGCATGCATTTCGCCGAGGCTTCCACCGGAACTGGTAAAATCCTGAGCAGCGGCATATACCGTACGTCCGTTCACCTTGCCGAAGCCGGTGATGACACCATCGGCATGGATCTCTTTTTTGTCCAGGCCAAACAGGGTAGAACGGTGCTTTACAAAAAGCTGTACTTCCTGAAACGTATCCTTGTCGTACATGCGATCCAACCGTTCCCGGGCCGTCAGTTTGCCAAGTTCATGCTGCTTGGTGATCATTTTATCACCGCCCATTTTCATCAAGGCTTCTTTTCTGGCCTCAAATGCCTGAATTTTTGCTTGCGTTCCCTTCAGTTGTTCCTTTTCCATAACCTTGCTGTCTCCTTTTAAAAATTATTCAAATCTATTGAACTTACCGAATATTGAGGATGTCATTCGACAAGATGATCAACGGCTGATTTCTGTCTTGACCTGAATGCCCCGGTAAGTTATATGTCATCCGTCTTTGAGACCCTCAAACAGGGCCGATATTTGACAAACCTGAAAACAATAACAAGCTGTATTTCAAATGCTCTTTCAGTATTCGGCGCGCGTCATAACATGTTTGATAAAAAGTTGCAAGGAGGATGAATGAAATATATTGACGAATTAGACATTAAAGGGAAGAGAGTATTATTCCGGTTTGATTTTAATGTTCCTTTGGACAGTAATTTGAAAATTACAGATGATACCCGGATCCGGGCTGGTCTGCCCACCCTTAATTATGCTCTAGATGAAAATGCGAAAGTCATCATCACCTCACACCTTGGCCGACCCAAGGGAAAGGTTCATCCTGAATGCAGTCTGGCCCCTGTTGCGAAAAGATTATCCCGTCTGCTGAACAAGGAGGTTATCTTAATAGACGACTGCATTGGTCCCGAGGTTAAGCAATCGATTGACGGAATGAAACCTGGAGACGTCCTTCTTCTGGAAAATCTTCGTTTTCATCCTGAAGAAGAAAAAAATGATGATCATTTCGCAAAGGAATTAGCCAGTTTTGCCGATGTCTATGTTGACGATGCTTTTGGCAATGCCCACCGCAGCCATGCATCCAACGTGGGAATAACAAAGTATGCCAAAGTATGCGGAGCTGGTTTCCTGATCAAAAAGGAACTAACTTATTTGAAAAAAGCCCTGGATAAGCCAGCCAGGCCATTTGTCGCTATCATTGGCGGGTCAAAGGTCTCAGGAAAATTAGAGGCCCTGGTCAATCTGATCGAAAAGGTTGACAAGATGATCATCGGTGGGGGGATGGCTTTTACCTTTCTCAAGGCATTGGGGTATGAAGTCGGTCAATCCATTGTCGAAGATGATCTGATCGGCAAGGCGTTGCAGGTGATGGAAACGGCCAAAAAGTTGGGGGTCAAGTTTTATCTGCCCGTTGACTTCGTCATTGCTGAGAAAAAAAGTGCAGAGGCGGAGAGTAAAATCGTGCCGGTGCAGGAGATAAACGGTCACTGGATGGGCCTGGATATCGGTCCCGCGACGATTACCCTGTTTACAGAAGCCCTCAGTAATGCCAAGACCATCGTATGGAACGGTCCGATGGGTGTGTTTGAGATTGATGCTTTCGGGAGAGGGACTGCCGCGTTGGTTCATAGCATTGCCAACTCTTACGCCATGACCATTGTCGGCGGCGGTGATACGGATGTGGCCGTTCATAAGACGGGTGAAAGCGACAAAATCACATTCATTTCCACGGGAGGCGGGGCGTCTCTGGAACTCCTGGAAGGTAAAATTCTTCCGGCGATTCAAGCCCTCGAACATTGCGATACCCGGGCGTAATAAAAATGCGGAAATAAAACTTAAAAAGGGGAAGATCAGAACATCTTCCCCTTTTTTATTATTTTCAATCCAGGGAAGTTCTGCAGCCAGGGCAGAATCTATATGCGTAACATAAAAATAATCCTTGAATATGACGGGTCGAATTATCATGGCTGGCAGCGCCAGACCAACGGCGTGTCCATTCAGCAGATCCTTGAGGAAAAAATCGCTGTCATGACGAAAGAAAAGATCAAAGTCATCGGTTCAGGACGAACGGATGCCGGTGTTCATGCCCTGGGTCAGGTCGCGCATTTCAAGACGGCATCGTCTATCAGAGAGGTCAATCTCCTCAAGGGGATCAACAGTCTCCTGCCGAAGGATATCGTCGTGAGGGACCTGAGGGAAGTAGACGCTTCTTTTCATGCCCGCTATGATGTGAAAAGCAAGATCTATCTTTATCAGATCTTTAACAGTTCCGTCCGTCCGGTTTTATACCGCCAATATGCCTGGTTTGTCTCTGCGCCGCTCAACTTTGAACGAATGCGGGAGGCGACCATTCTCTTCAAGGGAACCCATGATTTTTCATCCTTCTGTTCCACCCATAGTGACGTTCCGGATCATATCAGAACGATTATGGATATTCGAATAGAATCCAGGAATTGCGGTTTGATTAAAATTGAAATGGAAGCGGATGGTTTTTTAAGATATATGGTCAGAAGCATTGTGGGAATATTGGTCGATGTAGGCAGAGGAAAATATTTGCTTTCGGAACTCCAGGGCGTCATGGATGCGAAAGACCGGAAGTGTGGCGGCATAACGGCACCGGCGTTCGGGTTGTTCCTGAAGGAAGTCAGGTATGGATGAATATTTTATTGCTTGGTCATAAGGGAATGCTCGGCAGTGAACTCTTCGGGAGGCTTTCGGTTCATCATGAGGTGATCGGGAAGGATATGGATGACTTTGATATTGCTTCAGCGGAGTCCTGTCAGCATCTCATTTCCGAAGCCGGGCCTGACGTTGTGATTAATGCGGCTGCCTATACGGATGTCGATGGTTGTGAGTCCAACAGAGATACATGCTTTGCCGTCAATGCCGAAGGAACTAAAAATGTGGCGCTCGCCTGCCGCGACAGGAATGTAAAAATTGTTCACTTCAGTACGGATTATGTCTTTGATGGAACCCGAAAGGGACCCTACCGGGAAGAGGATGACTGCCATCCTTTGAATGTCTATGGACAATCAAAATGGATGGGAGAAAGACTTCTTCAACAATTTTCTGAAAATTATATCCTGGTGAGGACGGCCTGGCTTTATGGGAAAAATGGAGAGAATTTTGTCAAGACTGTCCTGTATAAAGCCAGGATGGAAAAAAAGCTTGAGGTCGTTGATGATCAGATCGGATCCCCGACCTATACGAAAGACCTGGCTACTGCCGTACAATACTTGCTTGAAAACAATTATACCGGTGTGTTCCATATCACGAACAGAGGCTCTTGCAACTGGTACGAATTTGCCGTAAAAATATTAGCGTACAGCGGGATAACAGACGTTGAAATCTCTCCCATCACGTCTGATCGTCTCATCAGACCGGCAAAACGTCCCGCCAACAGTGTCCTCAGTTGCCGGAAGTTTATCGAAGTGACGGGAAAAACGATGGGTTATTGGCAAGTGGCACTTCAAACCTTCATCAGCCGGGATCTGACATCCAAGAAACCTCTTTGCTAAAAATGAATTGATCTTGACATCATCATTTAATGACGATATATAGTTGAAATATAAGGTGATTTTTAAATCTGCACGGATATCGAAATTCAGATGTTTTGATCCAGGTGAGGAATCATCACGGATAAGGCAAAGATTTAGAGACCATCCATTTCTGGCCAAGAGGTTCTTATGGTTTATGTGACTCCCGCTGGGGGGCTTGCCAGATCCTATGTTATCTCCGAGGCAGAAGGCCTTGTGGTTGTTGATGTAGGCAGCATAGGGACGGCCGAGGATGTGGCCATCTTTATAAAACGTTTGCCGGGCCGATCCCTCCATGATGTCAAATGCGTTGTTGCTACGCATTTTCACATTGATCACATCGGAGGCATCGGTTCCTTATTGAAACAGTGTCCACCCGATACAGTTGTTCTATTTCATTTCCTGGTGGAGCATTATTTAAAAAGGCAGAGAACAATATCCCGTCTTAAAAACTGGATAACAGGATTTCTGCCCGCAGCTCTTTGCAGCGCCCGGTATGTGAGGAGATTTGCGCATTTCAGGGTTGAAAGTTTTTCGGGGATTCCCCTGCCCCTTTTTGCAAACAGTCTGAGCCTGCCCTATCACCGGGACAGAATCAGGTTCCTCCAGGTGGAACCCGAGATCCCCTGCAGACTCAATTTCGGCGATTGGGAAATTCTTGCTACGCCGGGACACACGGAAGATTCTCTCTCGCTGTACAACCCAGTGTCCGGAGAGCTGATATGCGGTGATTTAATTCTCAATTTCAGGAACAACGGCACAGGTTATCTCAATTCCTTTTACTGGAACCGACAGGCCGTTGAGGACTCCCATCAATATCTGACCCGTAAAGCCGGCGCGAAAACCATTTACCCCGGGCATGGGGAAGTGATCAGGAGCGCCGGTAATGCCTTGTCAGGCGTCAGAACATTTTTTCATTGAAAGCGTGGGGTCATTTTGCTATTCTTCCCGCAGTGCAGCAGCGCACATTCAACAGAGAGGCATTAATCTCGGAATTTAGAAGGATAAACTTTTTAAAACCGGTCAAGGAGGCACCTGTGAAGTCCAAGGGTTTGATGGTCGTCGGCATCATGGCAGTCGTTTTTTTCCTTTTTTCAGCGGTGGCTTTATGCCAGGCGGAGAAGGAGGGGAAGGGCGGACAGAAGGAATGGTCAAAAATCATAGATTCAAAAGTAGCTGAGCAGGCTGGTGACAACGCCGTCATCAACTATGAGGATGGATACATTGAGGCAGTGGGCATTGGCGCAGTGGACCTGGCCAGAGTGAAAGGAACCAATTCACGTCCCATGTGCCTGAAAGCGGCTGAACTGGTTGCCAAACGGAATCTGCTTGAGGCAACAGAAGGCATTCAGATCGATTCTCAGACAACCGTTAAAGACTTCGTCACAGAAAGTGACGTCATCAACGCATCTGTGCGGGGTTTTGTGAAGGGGTCCATCAAGGTGAAAGAGGATTACCTTTCCGACGGGACCTGTGAAGTCACGGTCCGAATGCCGCTAAGCGGCAAGTTTTCTCAAGCCATTATGCCTCCCCGCGTCATTCAGGAGGATATGAAGAGTGAGGCGCCTCTCCCGCCGCCTCTTGCAGCAGCGCCGAAAGTGGTCGGATCAAAGGTTTACACGGGCATTGTGGTGGATGCCCGGGGGATTGGCGCGCGTCCCGCCCTGTCTCCAAAAATCGTGGATGAAAGCGGCGCCGAGGTTTATGGGCCCATCATCGTTGATAAAGACTGCGTTATCACGCAAGGAATCTGCGGTTACGCGAAAGATCTGGCGGCGGCGAAGCGCAGCCAGCGGGTCACGGATAAGCCCTTGACCGTGAAGGGATTGAGTGCCGAGGGCGCGGCCAAGTCCGACATCAGGATCGGCAATGAGGATGCCCAAAAGATAAGATCTGCCGCAGAAACCCTCGACGCTATGAAAAAATGCCGGGTTATCATCGTGCTGGATTGATCATTGACCTGAATATAAACTGACCCATAAGACTGCAGCGACCACCAGTGAGAAGGTTCCTGCGGTCTTTCTCATTTTGAAAAATGTGAGGAGTCGATCTTGGCTGGAAAAATTGTTGTTTTACCGGAGGAATTAACCAATAAAATTGCTGCCGGAGAAGTCATTGAACGACCGGCTTCCATTGTTAAAGAACTTCTGGAAAATGCGCTGGACGCCGGTGCCACAGATATCCGCGTTGAACTGGTCAGAGGCGGGTGTGGTTCCATCCGGATATCGGATAATGGTGAGGGCATCGAACAGGCCGATGTTCCGAAAGCTTTTGAGCGCTATGCCACGAGTAAAATATATGATTTTGATGATATCTACCGGGTCAAGACCTTCGGATTCAGAGGGGAAGCGCTTCCCAGCATTGCTTCCATTGCCCGGGTCGAAATCGTAACAAAAAAAAAGGAGTCTCTGTCCGGCACACGGATGATCGTTGCGGCCGGACGGATCGAAGAGATCGCGGACACAGGCAGTCCATCCGGCACTTCGATCACGGTCAGTCAGATTTTTGACTCTGTTCCCGTCCGTAAAAAATTTCTCAAGACCGAGGCGACAGAACAGGGATATTGCATGGACGTGATCACGCGCACAGCCCTGTCTCATCCCGCCGTCAGAATCCAGGTGGTCGCCCATGGAAAAGATATTCTGAAAATTCCAGCGACGACCGATATCTCAGAACGGGTGGCTCTCATCCTGGGGGTAGATTTCAGGGATCATCTCATCTCTGTTGAAGCGGCGAGGGATCATCTTCAAATCAGCGGTTTCATATCCAGGCCTGACTTCACGCGTTCCAACACCAGGCATATCTACTGTTATGTCAATGGTCGTTATATCCGGGATTATCTTTTAAACCATGCGGTCATGACCGCCTACAGAAATCTGATAGAAACCAAAAGGTATCCGGCGGTGGTTTTATTCATTACCCTTCCGCCCGGAGAGGTGGATGTGAACGTCCACCCGGCCAAAATGGAAGTGCGCTTCCAGCATCCTCGTGAAATCTATCATTTTATCGTCGAAACGCTGGGTAAGTTTCTTGCTCATCCATCTTTTATCCGAAGTTCGTCGGATGTTCCCGCTTTATCAGGGGGTACTGCCGGTCTTGAGGGATATCGTGAACGTGTTGAGGAGGCGTTAAGGCGCTATACCGTATCCACCGGTGGGAGAAAACCCTTTTTCGATCAGGCGGCACGATCAGAGAAAAAAGGAATCCTGCCGCCGCTCTTTGATAAGCCTGATGCGGGATTAGCATCCGGTGGGTCGCATGAGCAAGAAACATTCAAATTTTCCGGTCTTGCCTATATCGGCTCCTTCGCCGACACGTACCTTCTTTTTTCCTCCGCTGAACAATTGTTTGTTATCGATCAGCATGCTGCTCATGAAAGGATTCTTTTTGAAAAGTTTCAGAAGAGTCAACAGGGTGAAAAAATCATCGGCCAGCGTTTGCTGATCCCGGAGGTTTTGAATCTGACTCCGAAGGATTTTTCCATGCTTCAGGAAGTGATCCCGGTTTTTAAAAAAGTTGGAATAGAGTTGGAACCGTTCAGTGGAGACAGTATCGTCATCAAGTCCATTCCCGCCGTTCTCGTTCATGCGGATATCAGGAGCATGGTCGTGGATGCCTTTGAAGCATTTTCAGAAACCGGGCAAACGTTGAGTCTGCAGGAACGGCAGGAGAAAATTCTGGTTCTCCTGGCCTGCAGGGGGGCCATCAAGGCAAGCCAGATCCTGACAAAAGAGGAGGTGGCCGCCCTTTGTGAAGATCTGGACCAGACTCTTTTTTCTTCCACATGCCCCCATGGGAGACCGGTTTACGTATGCCTGGACCTGAGAGATCTGGAAAAGATGTTTAAACGAAGATGATTTCTGACCCCGGCAAACCCCGCCTGATTATTATCGCCGGACCGACAGGTGTCGGCAAAACGGATATTGCCATTCAATTGGCCCGTGAGTACAGCGGGGAAATCATCAGTGCCGATTCCATGCAGGTCTATCGCTATATGGATATCGGTACGGCTAAGCCTTCCCCTGCGGAAAGGCTTCTGGTCAGACATCACCTGATTGATGTGGTCGATCCGGATGAGTCTTTCAACGCCGCTCTGTTTATCAGGATAGCTCGCAATATTATTGACGAAATACGTATTTTAAAAAAAACCGTCTTTGTGATCGGCGGGACCGGCCTCTATATCAGGGCGCTGCTGGGTGGACTTTTTGACGGGCCTGATGCGAATGAAGCATTGAGAGCATCCTACCGACGTGAACTGGCACGGCATGGAAAAACCTATCTTTATGAAAAACTTGAAAGCTTTGATGAAAAGGCCGCCCGGAACATAAATCCGCAGGACACGGTAAGGATAATTCGCGCCCTCGAGGTATTTGAAACAAGCGGTCAATCCATTACCGACAAACAGGAGACGCATCGATTCAATGAAAGACCTTATGAAACGCTTAGAATCGGACTCGTACGGGAACGGGATATCCTGTTTGAAAGGATTGATCGAAGAGCGGATCAGATGATCGCAGATGGTTTTACCCGGGAAGTCCAGAGCCTCCTGGACAAGGGGTATGATGGGACACTAAAACCAATGCAGTCCATGGGTTATAAGCATATGGTTCATCATATTCAAGGAATCTGTAGTCTTCAGGAAGCCGTCCGGCTGATGAAGCGCGATACTAGGCACTATGCGAAAAGACAAATGACCTGGTTCGGTACAGACCGGGAAATGACGTGGTTTTTCCCCGGTGATTTTGATGCTCTGAGAGAAAAAGTTGATGCCTTTCTGTCGCGGTGAGATGCGCATCCCTGTGATGGTGGAAATATCTTGACTTAAAAACCGTATAAATATAATTTACTCGGTAATTACAAATTTCATGGATCAGTCCCGAAACGGAACCCCATATGATACAAGTTTTAAAGATCCCGAGAAAGCCAAACGTGGCGCTGCGGTCAACGTGACGCCGGCTGATATTATCAACCATCCTTTAAGGGTCGATATCGAAGGCGTTCTTCAACTGGGAGTTCTCGGATTGGAGGCCTATCCTGACGGGTCATTCCGACCGAATGATCTGGTTGACCGGGCGACTTATGCGATGATGATTGAGGATATCCTGATCAAGGTTTCCGGCGACAATACCCTGGCAACCAAGTTTATCGGCGGGATATCGCCTTTTCCTGATTTACGGTCTGGTCTTCCCTATTTTAATGCCGTGATGGTGGTGACCTCGAGAGGGATTATGGAGGCCAAGGACATAACGACGGGTGAATTCGCCCCTATGGGTCCTGTCGCCGGTGCGGATGCGCTTCTGATGATTCGCAAAATCAAAGAAGAATTGAAATTCTGATTTTTGATTTTAAGCATAGACCAATGGTTTGAAATAAAATAAGATGGCATCAGTTGTGGATAAGATCCCCCCTATTTTTCCGGGATGAAGAATAGGGGGGATACTCATGAAAAGAGATCTTCTTCCGCCAGGGGAGGTAGGCTTCCTGAGTACCTGTCTGTAGATGTTCTGATTAACACCGTGGAGACAATCGATGAATAGAGGGCTTTTGAACAAGGCTTATGAACCGCACGAAGCAGAGGAAAAATGGTACCAGTACTGGATGGATCATGATTATTTCCGGGCACAGGACACCAGCGAAAAAACGCAGTTCTCCATTGTGATTCCACCTCCCAACGTCACCGGGATGCTTCACATGGGGCACGCCCTCAACAATGCTATCCAAGACATCATGATCCGGTTCAAACGGATGCAGGGCTACAATGCGCTCTGGATGCCCGGAACCGATCACGCCGGGATTGCCACACAAAATGTCGTGGAGCAGGAACTGGCGAAGGAAGGTCTCACCCGGCATGATCTGGGCCGTGAGAAGTTTATTGAGAGGGTCTGGCAATGGAAGGAAAAATATGGGGGGGTCATTATCAACCAGCTTAAACGGCTGGGATGTTCCTGTGACTGGTCGCGGGAGCGCTTCACCATGGATGAAGGCCTTTCACGGGCGGTTCGCGAAGTTTTTGTGAGGCTATATCATGATGGTCTGATTTACCAGGGGGATTACATCGTAAACTGGTGTCCCCGCTGTCATACGGCTATCTCGGACCTTGAGGTGGAATACAAGGAAGAACCGGGCTTTCTCTGGAATATCCGTTATCCCTTTGTCGACGGAAGTGGTGACATCATCGTTGCCACAACGCGCCCCGAAACGATGCTGGGGGATACGGCTGTCGCGGTCAATCCCCATGACCCCCGTTATATCGACAAAGTAGGCAAAGAGGTCATCCTGCCGATCGTTAATAAAAGAATTCCGATCATCGCCGATGATTATGTCACCATGGATTTCGGTTCCGGTGCCGTGAAAATCACGCCGGCCAGCGATCCCAATGACTTTGCCATTGCCGGACGTCATCATCTTGAAATCATCAAGATTATGGACGGAAGTGCGGTCATCAATGAAAATGGCGGTATCTATCAGGGACAGGACCGCTATACCTGCCGGAAAAATATCGTCAAGGATCTGGAGAAGCAGGGTTATCTCATCAGTACGGAGTCTTATACCCACAATATCGGGCAGTGTTACCGATGCAAAACAGATGTGGAACCGGCCGTTTCCAAACAATGGTTTATAAAGATTCAATCCTTGGCAAAGGCGGCGAATGCGGCGGTGGTGAAGGGTAAGACGAGAATTGTGCCGACCCTGTGGGAGGCGACCTATTTTGAATGGATGAGCAATATCCGGGACTGGTGTATTTCACGACAGATCTGGTGGGGGCACCGGATTCCGGTCTGGACCTGTGAAAACTGCAGTCAGGTGATCGTCTCATCTACGGATCCAGATCACTGTCCCGATTGTCAGGGATCGTCTCTGAGGCAGGACGAAGATGTCCTCGATACCTGGTTCAGCTCCGCCCTCTGGCCCTTTTCAACCCTGGGCTGGCCGGATCAGACGGAAGCTCTGAAGACCTTTTATCCCACATCCCTGCTGATCACAGGATTTGATATCCTCTTCTTCTGGGTGGCCCGAATGATGATGATGGGAATTTATGTCATGAAGGATGTTCCCTTCCGGGATGTCTATCTTCATGCCCTGGTTCGGGATGAACAGGGCGATAAGATGAGCAAATCCAAGGGAAACATTATTGATCCGCTGAGGATGATTGATCAATATGGGGCGGATGCCTTCCGGTTCACCCTGGCGGCCTTTACTGCGCAGGGTCGTGATGTCCGGATGTCGGAAGAGCGGATCGAAGGTTATAAATATTTCGTGAACAAGATATGGAACGCCACGAAATTTTCCATGATGAATCTCGAGGATTATCAGGAGACAGATCAGGTCAGGATCGGGAAGGATGAAGAGTCCCTGCCCGATCGCTGGATTAAGGTACGGCTGAATAAAACCGTGCACGAGGTGATTAGCGGGCTCGATGAGTACCGTTTTAACGATGCATGCGGAAGCCTCTACCAGTTCATCTGGCATGAATTCTGTGACTGGTATCTTGAGCTGATCAAGCCGGTGCTCTATAGCCGGGATCATCCGGCACGGCGGCGGGCCGCTCAGCATACATTGTTGGAGGTGTTGAAAACGTCTCTCAAGCTGCTTCATCCCTTTATGCCGTTTCTGACGGAGGAAATCTGGCAGAAGATCGTTCCTGACGGTACCTCCATCATGGTGAGTCCCTTCCCGGCGGCGGATGTCCGTTTTGAAGATCCGGATACCGAAAAGCAGATGGAACTGATCATGGATATCATCACCCGGATCCGAAATATCCGGGGGGAGATAAACCTTGCCCCGTCAAAAAAGTTGAAAGTCCTCGTCTCGGCGCCGAACAAAGCATTGACGGCCACTTTGGATGAGGGTAGGGATTATATCGTCAATTTGGCCAATCTTGAGGAGATCACCATTGGCGTCAATCTTGAGGAACCGAAGGGTTCGGCCGTTGGCGTCGTGGGATCCGTGCGTGTGTATGTGTTCATGGAAGGCCTGATCGATATCGCCAGTGAAAAAGCCCGGCTCGAAAAGGAAATGAACAAGATCGCAAAGGATCTGAGTATCGTTTCAAAAAAACTGGCCAATCGTGATTTCATGGCCCGGGCTGCTGAGGCGATTATTAAAAAGGAAGAAGATAAATACAAGGATCTCAGAGACAAACATGTCGTTCTGGAAGCAGCCATGAAAAAGCTTGAGCAAACGGTGAAAAGCTGAAAAAAAGACGGCGGCGATTGTTCTATCAAACCACAAAGGGGATCAGGGTATTCCGTTTGTTGATCCCTGTTAAGATGATCTCATGTTTCCAAATCATGTCATCCATCCAATCATCCGGCGGGCGCTCGCAGAAGATGTGGGCTCGGGAGATATCACAACTTTAGCCGTGCTGACCGGCAGGGAAGAGGGGACAGCACAGGCCGTGGCTAAATCCACCATGGTCGTGGCTGGTTTGGATGTTTTCGAAAAGACCTTTCAATTTTTTGACCCGGATATCCGTTTCACCGCCTGCCTGCCCGATGGCCGGAAGGCCGGCCGCGGAGAAGTCTTGGCGGAAGTCTCGGGAAAACTTCAAAATATACTGACCGCAGAGCGGGTTGCTTTGAATTTTTTCCAAAGGATGTGCGGTATCGCCACAACCACCCGTCAATATGTTGAGGCCGTTGGTGGGCTTCATGCGAAAATCCTCGACACCCGGAAAACTGTGCCGGGACTCCGGATTCTTGACAAATATGCCGTCAAAGTCGGCGGCGGCTTCAACCATCGTTTCGCCCTCTATGACGGGATTCTGATCAAGGACAACCACCTCGCTCTGGCCGGCGGAATTAGCACAGCCCTGGCCCGTGTACGTGAAAAAATTCCCCATACCCTGAAGGTTGAAGTGGAGGTGAAGAATCTGGTTGAAGTGGAGGAAGCCCTGGGTGCCGGGGCGGACGCGATCCTGTTGGACAATATGACCATTCCGGCGATGAAAGCGGCGGTTGATCTGATTGGAGGGCGAGTTCCAGTTGAAGCGTCCGGGAACGTGACCCTGGCAAATGTCAGGCAGATTGCCGAAGTAGGGGTGGATTTTATTTCTGTGGGAGCGCTGACCCATTCAGTCACAGCGGCGGATATCTCTCTGTTGATCCGGGAGATAAACTGAAAACCATGCCCGTCGAGTCGCCTTTCGTCGATTATGGATTTTAACGAACCATCCTTGCAGAAACGTCTGTCCGGCAGGAAAATTGGGCATACCGTTCATTACTTTGAAGCGGTGGATTCTACAAATGATATCGCCTTCAAACTGGCGCATCAGGGCGCAAGCGAAGGAACCGTGGTGGTTGCGGATTTCCAGAGAAGTGGAAAAGGCCGGCTGAGCAGGTCTTGGCAATCCCCTCCGGGCACCAATATTTATACATCCATTATTTTGAGGCCTGCCATTTCGCCGGTCATCGCGCCTCAGATGACGCTGATGGCGGGTGTCGCCGTTGCAGATGCGATAACGCTCTATTGTCCGGGACGGGTGACCCTCAAATGGCCCAATGATGTCCAAGTCGGCCATAAGAAGCTCTGCGGCATCCTGGCCGAAATGAAAACGTCGGATCAGGGTGTAGATTTCGTCATTCTGGGAATCGGACTGAATGTGAATATTCGTCTTGATGAACTGGATCCGGCCTTCCGGAATGTTGCGACATCGCTTTGCGAGGAGACAGGCATCATCCTGTCACGCCTTCGGGTCATGGAGGACCTGGTCGATGCCATCGAACGGTGCTATCCATTGTTTATCCGGGAAGGTTTTGCTCTGATCAGAAGACAATGGCTGCGGTATTGCGATATGGTGGGTAAGCAGCTACAGGTTGTTTTTAAGGAAAATATTCAGACCGGGAAAATGCTGGGAATTGATGAGGACGGCAGCCTCCTCCTTGAGGATGGTCAGAATAATGTCAGGCGTGTGACGGCCGGTGATGCTTCGATCATGAAAGATTCCGAAAAATAATAATCTTCTTCTACCGCTTGAAATAAAAAAAGAGGAGAGATCAAAAATGCTTTTGGTCGTAGATGTGGGAAACACCAATACTGTTCTGGGCTTGTTTGACGGGGATCAACTGGTTCACGACTGGCGGATCCGGACCGTGGTCGATCATACCGTTGACGAATATGGCATGCTGATTTACAACCTCTATAAGACAAGCCGGATCAGCTCGCGGAAGATCCAGGATATTATTATTTCCTGTGTTGTCCCTCCCATGCTGAATATTCTGGAGCCGCTCTGTCAGAAATATTTCAACTTGAAGCCGCTGATTGTCGGACCGGGCGTTAAGACAGGAATGCCCATCTTTTATGATAACCCCAAGGAAGTGGGGGCCGACCGGATCGTCAACGCCGTCGCCGGATATGAGAAGTACAAAAAGGACCTGATCATTGTGGATTTCGGGACCGCCACAACCTTCGATTATGTCTCAGAAAAAGGGGAATACATGGGCGGTTGTATTTCGCCGGGCATCATGATTTCCAGTGATGCGCTTTTCGAACGTGCGGCAAAACTTCCCCGGGTTGAGCTCAGCAAGCCCAAATCCATTGTCGCCAAGGATACGGTCAGCAGCATGCAGGCGGGGATCATGTATGGCTACGCCGGCCTTGTAGACGGAATCTGCGACCGGATGAAGGCAGAGGTAAAATCAAATCCTTTGGTGGTCGCGACCGGCGGGTTGGCCAAGATTGTCGCGCCGGAAACAAAGAGTATCGATGTGGTTGATGAGATGCTGACCCTGGAAGGGCTGCGCATCATTTATCTGAGAAACCAGTAAAACATCGATTCCTATCCCATCTTATGAAAAAAGGGGAAATTCTTTAGAAAATTTCCCCTTTTGTTTTATGTGTTGACCCTAAGGAGTCAAGCCAAGGATATTATGATTTTACCGGTGGTTTGAGCATCCAGACGATACCGATGGATGCGAGGCACATGACACCGGAAATAATGAAGGACGTGGAGTAGTTCCCGGCGGCAAACTGCTTGATGATCAGAGCGCCCTTGTCCATGGCCTCATAGGGGATTTTGCCGACGATCGTCATGAGTTTCGGGGCCAGCCAGGGACCAAACAATCCGCCGACGCCATAGGCCGCAAACATCATTCCGTAATTGGCGCCCACGTTCTTCGTACCGAAATAGTCTGCCGTTACCGCTGGATAGAGGCCGAGGAATCCGCCGAAGCAAAACCCGATAGAGCAGACACCGAACAGGAAGAGGGTATAGGAGGTGAAGGCGTTCAGGAACAGCATCACCACCCCGGCATAGGCAAAGAGGATGATCAGGGTCATCTTACGACCGATGATATCCGAGACCTGTCCCCAGACCAGACGGCCGGCGGCGTTCAGGATGGCGACGACCATGACGGCCAGAGCCCCCTGATTCGCGATGTTCTTGAAGACATCCATCGAAATGATTGGCATCGTCTTGGCCAGATCAATCATGGAGGGGGACTGCCACATGTTGGTAATGTTCATAATGATCATGAGACCGGCCATGCAGCCTGCAAAATAGGTTATCCAGAGGAGCCAGAACTGGATCGTCTTGATCATTTCCATGGGTGTGAAGTCCCCACCAGCCGCTGCGGATGCACCGGGTGCCGGCGCCGGAGGATTCCAGCCTGCCGGTTTATATCCGGCGGGAGGAACGACCATGAGCTGGGCGCCCAGAACGACGGCCACCAGAAAAATAATACCGAGGTACATGAAAGTGGCCATAATGCCGGATGAGGCGATGAAAACTTTTGCGATGGGGGTAAAGACGAGGGCGCCGGCGCCGAAACCAGCCACGGCAAGACCCGTAATCATACCCCGTTTATCGGGGAACCATTTCACGCAGGTGGCAATCGGGCAGACATAAGCGGTCCCGATACCCATACCGCCGATAATACTGAAGGCCAGGGTGAACATCATGAGATTGGATGCAAACGAGGCAATAATCAGTCCAACGCCAAGCATGACACCGCCGACCATGGCGACTTTTTTGGGACCGATTTTATCCTGAATCCTTCCGGCAACAATGACGCCAAGGGCAAAAAAGGCCAGAATCAACTGCGAGGGGAGGGCGAGGTCCGTCGCGCTCCAGCTCGGGAATGTCGCACTCAGCCCGGGTTTGAAAACGCTGTAGATATAAACCGCACCAAGGCTGACCTGGATCAGCAGGGCCCCGACAACGACGAGCCAACGGTTAAAGGTTTTCTGTTCTGCCATTTATATATTCCTCCTTTTAATAATAATGCGCGGGCTATTAACATATTTAGGAAGTTATGTCTAATAAATTTTCAGGTGATGCAGATTACAACAGATTCACGTCTTCCGGGGTATTGATATTGAGAAACATTCGGAATTCGGGATCAAAAGTTTTGATGATTTCTTCAGGGATGCAAAGGGATTTCAGGCCTTTATAAAAACCGGTGACTTTCAGTTTATCCTGGAGCAGCAGATTCTTGATGGCCGGAAGGCATCTCCTGGAATAAATGGCATGCAAGGGCTGGAAACCGTCGGCCGTCTGCGGAACGATGATGTCATAGTCGTGGATTTTTTCCATCATGTAGGCAATGAAGTGTTGATTCAGGAAGGGCATATCACAGGCCGTCACAAAGGCATGATCGCAGAAAGTGTAAAAAAGTCCTGTGTAAATCCCGCCTAATGCTTTCTTCCTTTTGTAGATGTCGGTGACAATCTGGACATCCAGATCAAGATACTCCAGCGGGTCATTGGTGACCAGAATCACCTCTCTGAAAAGATCTTTGAAAATTTTGACGGTTCGGTCGATCAGCCGCTCGCCGTCCCTGGTGAGAAAGGCCTTGTTGGCACCCATGCGGGAATTTTCCCCGCCTGATAGAATAATACCGGTCATGGTCTGCTCCTGAACAAGCTCATTTCTAATACAGGTTTGCAGCACAGGTCAAGGGAACATTATCAAGGAATCCGATTTTTATGATTCTTTAGGGCTCTCAAGATCGGATTTTGACTTCAGTCCATGGATCGTGTAGAGTCGATCAAGCTATTTCTCTTACAAAGAAAAATGATGCAGATCCTATGATTACACAGGAACAAAAAATCAGCGTGGGCATCCTGACCGGCAAGCGGAGTGTCAGGGGAAGGTTTAACGGCCCATTTCACCTGGAGGATGGACGATGGGTGGATGGTCCATTTTCTGCGCAGGCCGGGGATGACCGGATGAGTTTTGTGGATTCTGCTGGAAATGAGGTCATCAGGCAGGGGAAACTCCGGTTTATTCCTGCAGAACAATCCACCTTTACACTTTCTGATGTGACGATCGGGATCCGCTTTCACTGGGAACAAAAGCAGGAACTGACCTTTCAAGGCGATCTGGTGCTGATGGCTCATGCAGACGGCACCATGACCGCCATCAACGAAATTGATCTCGAAGATTATCTGGTGAGCGTCATCTCATCTGAAATGGGTGCCACCGCACCCCTGGAGTTGTTGAAGGCCCACGCCATCACCTCGCGAAGCTGGCTTGTATCCATTCTGAAACAGGGCGGGAAACCAACAGATGAAGCCGTGACGCCGCAGAGAATAAGCCCGCAAGCGGGAGAGATCAGCAAATGGTATGGCCGGGAGGAGCATGCCTTTTTTGACGTTTGCGCCGACGATCATTGCCAGCGCTATCAGGGGGTAACCAGAATTATCTCCCATGACGCAAGGGACGCCGTTCAGGCGACCTGCGGGGTTTATCTTGTTTATGGCGGGAACGTTTGCGATGCCCGCTATCATAAGGCATGCGGCGGCTTGACGGAAAACTTTGAAAACGTCTGGGAAGAGACCCCCATTCCCTATCTTTCTTCGATTTCCGACTCCGCTCTTCCGTCCAGTCCGATTCAAACCGGGGAAGAGGCAATAAAATGGATTCGCTCATCACCCGAAGTTTATTGCAACACCACTGACGTCAATCTCATGCAGCAGATTCTCCCTTCCTTCGATCAGGAAACGACCGATTTTTTCCGCTGGAAGGTGGTTTATGCGCGGAAAGAACTGGAAGCGATTCTGCAGGAAAAGACGGGGATCGATTTCGGCATTCTTCACGGCCTGACAGCACTGGAGCGCGGTCCCTCCGGCCGGATTATCCGGCTGATGATTGAAGGATCGAAAGAATGCCGGATCGTGGGCAAGGAGCTCGAGATTCGCCGCTGGCTTTCCCGGAGTCATCTTTACAGCAGCGCCTTTATTGTCTCCCGCGAGGTCAACCCGGCGGGAGTGCCAATCCGTTTCGTCCTGGAAGGCGCCGGCTGGGGGCACGGCGTCGGTTTGTGTCAGATCGGTGCGGCGGTCATGGCGGCCAGGGGATTCAGCGCCGAAGATATTCTGAGACATTATTTCCGGGGCGCCGCGTTGCAGAAATGCTACTGATTCAGGCTGATTCCTTCCCTTTTTCGTTGACAGGCCCTCTGTCATATTCTATGCGTCTTGCGATGCGAATTTTCGAAAGTGCCTGCTTCCGTGAGATTGATGAATATTTCCAATTCTAATTTAACCGCCCGGAGTCCGTGGAGATGGATTCCCTCCCTCTATCTTGCGGAAGGTATTCCCTATGTCATCGTCATGACGGTTTCCGTCGTCTTATACAAACGGCTGGGCCTGTCCAACACCGATATTGCCCTTTATACGAGCTGGCTTTATCTTCCCTGGGTCATCAAGCCCCTCTGGAGCCCACTGGTGGACATGCTCCGGACGAAGCGGTTCTGGATCGTTGTGATGCAATTGCTGGTCGGCGCGTCTCTGGCCTGTGTGGCACTGACCATTCCGGCGTCGAATTTTATCCGATACACCCTGGCTTTTTTCTGGGTCATGGCCTTCAGCTCCGCCACCCATGACATTGCCGCCGATGGGTTTTATATGCTGGCGCTTCCCGAGCATCAGCAGGCGGCCTTCGTCGGCGTGCGGACCACCTTTTATCGAATTGCCACGATTGCCGCCAAAGGCGGGCTGGTGATATTGGCCGGTTATCTAGAAACACACGGTTTCACGGTGACATCCGCCTGGTCGGTGACTTTATTTGCAGCGGCTGCCTTCTTCCTGGCACTCTTTATTTATCATGCCTTTGTTCTTCCCTGTCCTGTGGCAGACCGGCCGGCCGCGCGGGACGTCTCGCAAAGCCCTCTGACCCAGTTTTTCCATAGCCTGACGATTTTTTTCAAGCAGAAGGATGTCAAGGCTATTCTGGCTTTCCTTCTTTTATACCGCTTTGCGGAGGCCCAACTGGTGAAGATGGTGGCGCCTTTTCTTCTGGATCCCCGGATAAAAGGCGGTCTGGGATTGACGACCAGCGAGGTCGGCATTGTTTATGGAACCGTGGGCGTCGCTGCCCTCATGCTGGGTGGTCTGATCGGCGGCTATGTCATTTCAAAAAAGGGACTGAAGTTCTGGATCTGGATCATGGTCTGCGCCATGCACCTGCCTGATCTGATTTTCGTTTACCTTTCCTATGCCCTGCCGCAGAGTTTCTGGATCATCAGTCTGTCCGTTGCCGTGGAGCAATTCGGCTACGGTTTTGGTTTTACGGCCTACACAATGGTCATGATCATGGTCTCCGAAGGGGAGTATAGAACCGTGCGTTACGCCATTGCCACCGGCATCATGGCCCTGGGCATGATGATTCCGGCCATGTTCAGCGGGTGGCTTCAGGAGCAGATCGGTTATCAGAACTTCTTTTTTTGGATCATTCTTTCAACCATTCCGGGATTCATCGTGGTCGCCCTGATCAGGATCGATCCCGAATTCGGGATGAATAAAACGGAAAAATGCGGATGAGGACCGGACAGATCAAAACAGCCTTTATCCTGGGGGCGGGCCTGGGCACACGCCTCCGTCCCCTGACGGACCACCGTCCGAAGCCGCTTTTGCCCATGGGCGGCCGTCCCATGATAACCTATGCCATGGACCACCTCCTGGCCGTTGGTGTGGAACGCTTTATTATCAACACCCATCATTGCCCTGAAGTTTATGCCCAGGCATTCCCTGATCGCCAATGGCGGGGCGTTCCGATCACCTTTCGCCATGAACCGGTGCTCCTGGATACCGCCGGTGGATTGAAGAATATCGAGGACCTTCTCGAGAGCGATGAGACGATCCTTGTTTATAATGGCGATATCATCACGGACCTGCCATTGCCCCGGCTCCTCGAAGCCCATGCAGGGCAAGGCCGGGAAGTGACCCTTGCCCTGCGCAGCCACGGTCCTCTCCTGAACGTCGACCTCGATGCCGGCGGCGCCATTTGCGATATGCGCCGTCTGCTTGGCCATCCCGGTGCAAGGAGATGCCAGTTTATGGGAATTTATGTTGTGGAAAGACGTTTTCTGGACCGTCTGCAGCCGGGTCGCATCGAGTCGGTCGTTCCGGTTTTTGCCGATATGATCCGGGAAAAGCCCGGCTCCGTGGCAGGGATTGTCATGGATGACGGCGCCTGGCATGACATCGGCAATCTTGAGGAATATCGGAAGATCAACGAAACGTTCGCACAGGGTGAGCAGTCTTTGGATATTCACGGGTCTGCAGGGGATGTCAAACCCTTTGTCCGGCATGCATTGAAGCTTGCCGAAACCGATCCTGTCTATCTGTCTCCTCTTTCCCAGGGCGGTTCGGATCGATCCTACTGGCGCATTCGTTATGGTGACCGTCGTTCCGCTGTTTTCGTGCATTATCATCCGGATCGGAAAGAGAATCATTACTATGCCGCGATCGCGGCATTCTTACACGGGATCGGGGTGACGGTCCCCCGGATAATCCATAGTGATGCTGCCCGCTGCTTTATCCTGATGGAAGACCTGGGCGACAAAGATCTCTGGTCTTACCGGGATGCGCCCTGGGCGGTGCGTCAGGCCTGTTATCAAAAAGCGTTGACCCTCATTCATAAGCTGCATGCCTTTTCTCCCGGCGATTTTCCTTCGCGGACCGTTCCCCTGATGGAAGGATTCGGCCCTCCCCTGTACCGCTGGGAACGGAATTATTTCAGGGATCATTTCGTGCAGGCGCTCTGCGGTGTCGAAATCAGCCCGCCCTTTGCGGAAGACCTTGAGGCGGAGCTTTCTTTTCTTGCCGAGCGGCTTGGAAAGACCGGTGATGTCCTGATTCACCGCGATTTTCAGTCTCAAAACATGATGATCTGCATGGATGAACCGGTCCTCATCGACTTTCAGGGTATGCGTTTCGGCAGCTTTTTTTATGATATGGGGTCCCTCCTTTACGATCCTTATGTTTTTTTCACAGACGGTGAGCGCCTGGAATTGCTGAGATATTATTATCGTCTGTCTTCGCCCGGCTTTGACTGGCCGGAATTTCAGGACCTCTTTTGGGCGGCCGCGTCACAGCGTCTGATGCAGGCCCTCGGCGCTTATGGATTTCTGGGGCTGAAGCGTGGCCGTCAGGAATTTCTCACTCATGTTGCCAACGGCCTCATAAACCTTATCGATGCAACCACCCGGGCGAAGAGCCTTCCGCTCTTGAAGCGCCTTGCCTTAAGCTGCCAACGGGTCCTGCAAGGAAAGTAACCTCCCTCACATCGGTCCTGTCCGTCCATTAACGAGTTGACATTGTCCATTCTATGAGGATAAAATAACAATCTGTCTCCACAGTTAAAATCGTAATGCTTCCATCTGGGGGATCTTTAGATGAGACGTTCCGTTATTTTTTCAACGGGCAGTTACCTGCCGGAGACGGTCATCCATAACGAAGATCTGACGCAATTTCCCGCAGAGGCCATTAAGCTCATAGGTGAAAAAACAGGTGTTTTTTCCAGACGGATGGCTGCCGAAAGTGAATGCACTTCTGATCTGGCTGTTCGTGCCGCGATCCAGTGCCTGAAAAAAATTGATTTTCCCTCTGAGCAGGTGGAAGGGATCATTTTATCTACATCATCGCCGGACCGCATGCAGCCGGCAACGGCAACGCGTGTGCAGCATATCATCGGGGCGAAAAAGGCCTTTGCCTTTGATATTAATTCCGTCTGTTCCGGCAGCACTTACGGCATCGCCCTGGCGGATGCCCTGATCAAATCGGGGAATTATAATAACATCCTGCTGATTGCATCGGAGGTCTATTCAAGAATACTGAATAAGAAAGACTTTTCCACCTATCCCTATTTTGGGGATGGAGCCGGCGCCCTGTTCTTCCAATTTGACAAAGACGCCTCGCGGGGGATTCTGCACTCCTGCCTCAGAACGGACGGCAGCCACTGCGACACCATCAGTGTTCCGGCCGGAGGGACCATGCTGCCCTATGAAAAAATAACGAATTTCCGGCTGGCTTTGTTCACTATGAAAGGGATTGACGTTTTTAACTTTGCCGTTGATAAGGGATCGGAAATCATTCTGCAGATGATCCGTGAGGCCGAGGTGTCTCTTCAGGAGATTAAGTGTTTTGTCTGTCACCAGGCCAATATCCATATCATTCAGAGAATCTCGGAAAACCTGGGTATCCCGGCCGGTCTCTTTTATATGAATCTTCACGACTATGGAAATACCGCCAGCGCTTCCGTTTTGATTGCTCTGGATGAAATTATTTCTGAGGGCATTGTTTCAAAAGGGGATCTGGTTCTGACGATCGCCTTCGGCGGGGGGCTTTCCTGGGGGGCAAATCTGATCCGGATTTAGAAGCAGACACTGAGGAGGGATGCATGGGTGCAACGTTACAAAAGATTCAAGATATTCTTCTGGAAAATTTTCCTGAAATCGGGGACATGGCCGTCACTGCCGAGACAAAACTGGGTGAGATCCCGGGCTGGGATTCCATGGTTGCCGTCAATCTCCAGATGTTTCTGGACGAATGTTTCCATGTCGTCATTATTCTTGATCTCTTGAATGAGGAAACGACCCTGGGAGAGCTGGTCACATTTATCGAAAATCCCGATAAAATGGCCAGCGCCAACAAAAACAAGTGACGGGCAGGTATTGTGGATCCCAAGGATAAAAATACAGATTCTGCTGAAAAGGTGTCCTCTGATGACGGGAATTTCCCGGCTCCGAAGCAAAGCACCCCGGATTTAAATCAGATATTCGAAGAAAAAGAAAATATTCTTGAGGACGTCCGGAGTAATGCCCAGTTTGCCCGAAAATGGTATGCCGCATACTGCCGCTGGTTGAGGGATGCGGTCGAGATGATGCCGGGTCTGGAAAAAAAAGATAAACAACGAGCCATTTTCTGGGCCGGTCAAATCATCAACGCCCTGTCCCCCGCCAATTTTTTCTGGACCAATCCGTCGGCAGTTCAAAAATTTCTGGAAAGCCGGGGAGAGAGCCTCAGGAAGGGTTATAATAACTGGTTTGAAGATGTGCAGCGTGGTGATGGTCTGGTGCAAATGGTCGATGACCGGGAATTCAAAATCGGCGTCAATATCGCAACCACACCGGGTTTCGTTATCTTCCGTAATGAGTTGATGGAACTCATTCAGTATAGTCCGGCGACTCCGACCAGCTATGCCGTTCCCATCGTCCTGATCCCGCCCTGGATCAATAAATTCTATATTTTTGATTTGAGCGAACAGACAAGCCTTGTCCGGTATTTTCTTGATCAGGGTTTTACCTTGTTCATGATAAGCTGGAAAAATCCGACCCAGGAGATGCGCCACGTCACTTTTGATGATTACCTGTTCCAGGGGGTGTTGAAAGCCATCGATGTGGCCAGGACGATTTGCAAGGTCAAACAGGTCCATGCGGCCGGCTACTGTATCGGGGGAACGGCTCTGGCGGCATTGATGGCCTGGTTGAACAGGGCTTCCGGCCCTAAGCGTCCGCTACCCGTGATCGACTGGACATTGTTTTCAACCCTGGTCGATTTTGCCGAGCCGGGTGATCTCGGTGTTTTGATCACAAGCCAGACCGTTGAGGCCATGGAAGACCAGATGAAAAAAGACGGGTATCTGGATAAAAAATATCTGAGTCTGGCATTCCGCCTGTTGCGTTCCGACAGCCTGATCTGGCGGAATTTTGTTTTTAATTACCTGTATGGCGGAACTCCGCCGAAATCCGACATGCTTTACTGGAACAGTGACGGTACAAGGCTGCCCGAAGCGATGTGCTCCTTTTATCTGCGTGAATTATATCTGAACAACCATCTGGCGGAAAAGGATGGCGTTTGTCTGGGCGGCCGGCCGATCGATCTGGGATGTATCGATCAGCCCTTATATGCGGTCGGGGCACAACAGGATCATATCAGTCCCTGGCAGTCTGCTTTCCGGACCTGCGCTCTGGTGAAAGGGCCGGTCAAGTTTGTACTATCGAGCGAAGGACATATTACCGGTATTGTAAATCCGCCCTCGGATATTTCCAGGAAGAAGTACTGGGTGGGTGAAGCCGGGGGGGCATCCGATCCTGATCGATGGCTCTCCGGTCAAAGGGAGCAGCGGGGATCCTGGTGGGCGGATTGGGCAGCATGGCTCTCGCCGCGAAGTTCTCCCATGGTTAAATCGCCTTCCCCGGGGAGTAGAAAATACCCGCCCCTGGAAAAAGCCCCCGGCTCGTATGTTCTTGAGCAATAAACGGATAACCGGAGCCCTCCCATGAGTAAAATAACCGTTGCTCTTCCTTTCCACTCTCAAACCTGGTTAGCGCGAATGCTGCCATCATGGGTTCAATCCCCTTTGATCGGAAGCGTCGCCGTCGTTCATCGCGGTGGTTTTAACACATCCCTGCCGAAGTGCGAGGGGTTAAGGGCAGCCTCTTTCATCTCGGGGAAAACACTCCTGAGACTCCTGGAAAAAGTAAAAACGCCCTATCTGCTGATCATCCGGCAGGCGCAGGAAATTCAACTGGGTCCTTATGCGCTGGAACGCTTTGTCGAAGTGGCGGAAACGACGAAGGCGGGGATGGTTTATGCGGATTATGATGAGCAGGGAGCGGGGGATCGTGATATGGGGAGACAGGAACGTCCGGTCAACGATTATCAACGGGGCAGCATCCGTGATGATTTTGATTTCGGCCCGGTCATGCTCTTTTCTGTTTCCGCAATCCGTAAGGCCCTGAAAAAATATGGCCCGCTGCCAAACGTCGGAAGCGCCGGTCTCTATGATCTGCGGTTGAAGATTTCTACAGACGGGCCGCTTTTTCATATTCAGGAATTTCTTTCTACGAAAATGGAGAGCGACAGGCGGCGGAGCGGCGAAAAACTATTCGATTACGTGGATCCCCGCAACCAGTCTGTGCAACGGGAAATGGAAAAGGCGGCCACGCAGCATTTGCAGCGTATCGGCGCCTGGCTGCGGCCGGTTTTCAAAAAAGTGCCTCCTGCTGAAACTGCTTTTCCCGCAGAGGCCAGCGTGGTCATTCCCGTCCGCAACCGGAAGCGAACCGTAGCCGCTGCGATCGAGAGTGCCCTGTCGCAAAAAACGGATTTTTCCTTCAACGTCATCGTCGTGGACAACCATTCCACCGATGGCACCACTTTGCTCTTGTCACGACTGGCCGGGAAGGATGCCAGGATCATCCATCTCATCCCTGCACGTTTTGATCTCCAGATCGGCGGCTGCTGGAATGAGGCGGTCTTTTCCCCGTCTTGCGGCCGTTACGCCGTTCAACTGGATTCCGACGACCTGTACAGTGGCCAGGACACTTTACAAAAAATGGTTGACCTGTTCCGCAGCGGTGATTACGGTATGGTGATCGGTTCCTATACCCTCGTCAATGAACGGCTGAAGGAAGTTTCTCCATGCCTGATCGATCACCGGGAATGGACGGACGCCAATGGCCGAAATAACGCCCTGCGGATCAATGGCCTGGGCGCACCACGGGCTTTTCAAACAGAGCTGCTCCGGAAAATCCGCTTTCCCAATGTCAGCTACGGTGAAGATTATGCCGTCGCCCTGCGTCTGTCGCGGGAGTACCGGATCGGAAGAATCTATGAGAATCTCTACTGGTGCCGGCGCTGGGCGGGCAACACGGACGCGGCACTTTCCATCGAGAAGATGAACCGCAACGATGCCTTCAAGGACAGGCTCCGTACCCTCGAAATCCTGGCGCGTCAGCAATTGAACAGGGTGAAACGATAATGGAGGGTCAGCCGGCGCACGTCATCAACAGAGAACGGATATTCACTTCATTCGACGGCAGCCGGGATGACCCCGCCCTCTCCGGGCTTTGTCTTGATCTTTTTGCACAGCAGAAAATATCCTGGCCTCTTCTCCGCGATGCTTATGCGGCGCAGGATTCCGCTCAGATAAGAGAAATTTCAGCCAACGGGTTCTCCGTAAAGCTGCAGTTCAATCCGCGACGAATCATCAGTAGTGCGGCGGCGGTCGATCCGGAATCGATCAGCCGGCGCCCATGCTTCCTGTGCGCCGAGAACCTTCCGGAAGTGCAAAAGGGGATTTTGTACCGGCAGACTTTTCTGATCCTCTGCAATCCCTCCCCCATTTTTCCGCAGCATTATACCGTTTCCAACGGTCGGCATATTCCCCAGTCCATAGAAAACAATCTGGCCGCCTTCCTGTTGTTGGCCAAAGATTTCGGTCCCGGCCTGTCGGTCTTCTATAACGGTCCCCGCTGCGGCGCCTCGGCGCCGGATCACCTTCACTTTCACGTTGTTCCATCGGACATGATGCCGATTGAAAAAGAAATACGGGAGGATCGAAACAAGATTTTGATCCGGCAGGTTGAAGGCGCGTCGATTCTGACCTTGATGAGCTTAAGCCGACCCATCATCATCGTGGAAGGAAAGGAACTGAGGAGTGTGAAAACCGCCCTGCGAATGGCTGTTACGGCGATACAGGAGACCCTGCCTGCATCTGATGAGCCCATGATGAATCTGCTTTGCGCTTATGACGGCACGCAGTGGCGGGTCCTGATTTTTCCGCGGCGGAAGCATCGGCCGGACGCCTATTACCGGGAGGGCGACGAACGCATCCTGATCAGTCCCGGGGCAGTGGATATGGGTGGTCTGATGATTACTCCCCTCGAAAAGGATTTTCATGCCCTGGACGCCGAACAGATTGAGCATATCTTTGAGGAAGTTTCGCTGGATGAGGATACCTTTACCCGTGTTATGGCCGTGCTGTCATCCCGGCCGGGCCCATAGGTTATCATCGGACGCATCGCCCCTTTTCAGGAGATCATGCATAACGAAATCGTCATCGACAGCCGGATGACCTTTGCGGAAGCCCTCACCGGTACGACAGCGCCGCCGGAGGTGATCAGCGCCCTGCGCCTCCTGAAGGTTTCCTATTATTCTTTTGACGGAAAGCTTCACAGGGGACAACTGGTTCTTCACAAGGCAGTTGAAAAGGATATCCGGGAGATATTCCGGTTGATCGAAGCGGCCCGATTTCCCGTGGCCAAAGTGATTCCGATCGTGCGGTATCACTGGTCCGATGACGCCTCCATGGCCGACAACAATTCATCCGCCTTTAATTATCGTTTTGTCCAGGGAACGGAGCGGCAGTCCCATCATGCCCTGGGAAGGGCCGTTGATATCAATCCCTGCCAGAATCCGGTTATCTACAAGGATGGCCGGATCAATCCGCCGGGGGCCGTTTACCATTCCGACAAGGCAGGCGCTTTTTCTGAAGCGAGCCCGATCGTGCAGGCCTTTTTAAGCCGGGGGTGGCAATGGGGTGCTCATTTCAAAACCGTGAAGGACCATCACCATTTCCAGAAGCTCTGACGTTTGCCGAATGCCATCCTGCCTGCACTTTGTTTAAATGCGTATATTCCTGCACTCAACGCGGATGTTTACATTTTCATACGTCGCCTGATGGATCATTACTTTCGACATTGAGGACACCTCTAAGCAATCGGCAATGGATTGAGACAGCGCAGTGCCTTCTTCACACGGGAAGCTATTTCATTTTGGAAGGCAGCTTGATCGTCTCCCCGGCAACCATGAAAGAGCCCCTCCCAAGATGATGAATCGTCCGCGGGTCTTTCCTTGAGGCATCGATCCACGCTTTGAGCCCCTCGAGGATAAAGAGGTTGTATTTGGCGGCCATTTTCGCATCGACGACCTTGCATTCAATGTTGACATAGCACTCGTCGATGATCGGCGCCTTGACGCACGCCGCTGCCACGGGTGTGAGTTGAAAGGTCCTGAACTTGTCTACCTTTCGCCCGGAGGTGTTTCCGCATCCCGCCGCCTTTTCCGCTAGCTCCACGGTCGGAATATTTATCACGCATTCCTTGGTCGCCTTCAAGATGTCGAACGTGTAGTTCCGTTCGCTGATCACACAACCTATGATCGGCGGCTCGAAATCTATCATCATGTGCCACGACATTGTCATGATGTTCGTCCGCCCCTTGCCGGCGGTCGTGACCATCACAACCGGACCCGACTCGAGCAGGCGATAAACCTTAGACAAGGGAAAGGATTTTTTCATCGTCTTGGCACCCCCAGTGCCTCTTCCCGTGGTCTTTTTCAGCGGACTGCCGTTGAAGCCGATAACCTTCATATCTGCCCCCTTTCCTGATCAATCGATTAGTATTTCCTCAATCACCAATCTTTTTTGCGGTGCGGGAGACTCATCCGGATATCCTAATGAATGATTGCCTGAGAGACGCCTGGACCAACTTCAATGTCGTCTATGTATGAAATCTTAAAAATATTTTCTAAAAAATACGCGATTTTTGCAAGGTTTTCCTTGAAGCTACCATTTTTGAATATTCCCTCTAAAGCCTCCTATGATATTGTTTTCTTGTTGTAAACAACATGAAGAGTTGAAGACAGGATATGCCAAACTTCAAATAGAACTCAATAAGATGTTTTGAGATATTTTCATGGATAATGTATAAAGCGGCATCAGTTTTAGAAAGGAGTGGTTATGAGGCGTGACTGTGCGGCCGTCATTTCATTCATCGCGGTTCTTTTGTGTCCGATTCTCACCTTTGGGGATGACTCACATTACATCAATAACCTGGTCGGAGATAGGGCAGGTGCTCTAGCAGGCGCGTACACGGCGGTCTCCGACGACCCGTCGGGCATGTACTATAACCCAGCAGGGATCGCCTATGCCTCGGATAGCAACCTGTCCCTAAGCGTGAACGGATACACCTCGACATCGAAGGAATACAAAGGGGCGATCGGCAACAGGGATTGGTCAAGGAAATCTTCCGGTATCGTGCCAAACTTCTTCGGAATGATGCAGTCCTGGGGGAAAATCAAAATGGGTTTCTCCTACGCCGTTCCCGATCAGATTACCGAGAATCAAAACGATACCCTATTCAACCTACCCTCCGGAACCCCCGGCCTCAGTGTGAGCAAGTTCACGATGAATCACAAGATGGAAGATAAAACGTACCATTTCGGTCCTTCATTTGCAATCGAGGTGGCGCCTCAGCTTTCCCTCGGCGTCACCCTGTATGCGCACTACCGGTATACGGATTATAGCAGCAACCAGATGGCCTGGTTCAGTAACGGCCAAACCTACTGGTTCAACAACTACATGAATTCGGAAGAATGGGGAGTTAGACCGATCCTCGGGCTCATGTGGTACCAACCATCCAAATTCTCTCTCGGTTTGGCGGTTTCACGGGTTTTTACCCTTCGTTCGGATTCCAGACTGCAGATGACCGAGAAGGATGTGAACGATAAAATGGCCATCTTCGACCCGCCCAACACCAGCGAAATGCGGAGCTACCCTTACCAGATCAGATTCGGGGCCGCCTTTTTCCCATCCCCCAGCCTGCTAATCACAGCGGACGTCATATACCACACGCCGACGGATTACATGCTCTTCGGAACCAAACGGAGTTTCGATGCGGTGGTGGACGGCGCTCTGGGGACCGAATACCGGTTTAGCAAAGACTTCGCATTACGGGCCGGTATCTTCAGCAACCGGTCGAACACCCCCGAGATCAAAGGCACAAAGGGAGAGAACGGAGAAAAGGTTGACGTTTACGGAGGGAGTTTGGCCCTGTGCTTCTTCACTGACAAAACCTCGATCAGCCTCGGAGGCAGTTACAGCTTAGGGGATGGAAAGGCGAACATTACCGCTGATCCTGTAATCCTCGATATGACATATCGGAATTGGACGCTGTTTATTTCCTCCACCTATTTCTTCTAAACGCAGCCTTCAAATACAAATCACCGGTTCAGATCGCTGGACCGGATCATCTATTACAGATTCAAACATGCAAAGCTGAATTGTCTATTTTTCTGCTCACGAAAAATGCACATGCCTTCCTGAAGTCAATAGAAATGAGATATCCTATGATATTAAAGTTTTCTATCGCAAATAAATAAGCGACTTTTGACGGGGAGTCTTGCTTTTCTAAATCAACATAGCTATACAAAACTCCGGTCCGAAAAAAAGTAAATTTTTAACATAATATGTAGTACAATTTTTAGGAGGCAGATAAAGCCAGTCTCTCTTGAAAAGAGAACACCATGAAAACAACATTGAAGTATCTTTGCATTCTTCTCATCGGCTGCTTTCTGGGTATTGGTTCGGCGATGTATTGGCTAGCCAAATCACCCCTTGATTCTAATTGGGTTAAAAAGGGGGCTTGGAGGACAAATATTTTGGCAGGCAGTGAGCAATCCGGCATGTACGATAGGGCAAGGATTGCTATTGCCGGATTGCTGGCTCTTAATAAATCAGAAACACTTTACTACGTCGCTGACAACGATGATAGTGGTGAGCCTTTGCGTGCCGCTTGTGACTATAGAATCGAGGGTAAAGATCTTGACGCTAGGTGGTGGAGCATCACGGTTTATGGACGAACTTATTTTCTAATACCCAATGAACAGAAAAGATACTCTTTTAATAGGAATAATATAACTCGAGATACGGATAATCATTTTCGGATTCACCTTTCCTCGAAGCCCAAAGAAAAGAATTGGATTCCGTCGGGACAAAAGGATCAGAAGCTTCACTTGACACTTCGTCTCTATAACCCTTCTCTCGGCATTGTCGAAAATTCCTCTGGATCAGACCTGCCGAATATTATCAAGGAGCAATGCAAGTGAAAGTGTGGATGAAATCGACTGTTATCACTTTGACTTTGGCTGCTGTTTTTCATATCGTCACCGTAACGATTCTTCCTGATGTGATTATGGCTTTTGTTTCAAAAAAAGCGTTACACTCTCTGAAAGCATCGGTTAATACGGCAATACATCGACCACGGATTACTGATGATCAAGAAACAATCGTGATGCCTTGTCCCGATTTGCTTTACACCATATGTGTTTATGATGTTAGTCAAAAACCCCTGCGCATCAAAGCGCCTACTCCTAAAGATACTTATTTTTCTATCGCAATGTATGCGGCAAACACTGATAATTTTTTTGTAGTCAATGATCGTCAGCTTGCAAATGGTGGAAGGGAGATATTGCTTATTAATAAAGGAGCATCCTATTCCGGTTCTGGGAATTTCTGGGTAGTTGAAGCTCCAACATCAAAAGGTATCATTCTATGCCGGACGTTGATCACGGATGAAAACAGAATGGAAGACATGATTAGAATTCAGCATCAGGTCACCATTGCTGAGGTTCAATAGGCAGGAAGACGCCATCTACCCCTGACAGGAAGTTGATATTTCCCGATGAAGCGGAAGATAACACACAAAGAGGCTGCAAAGATCCTCGGGGATCTGAAGGGTTCTCTCCCCCGCGATGAATGTCGAACCTGTGAATGCTACCAGGGTTTCCTAGTTCAATGCGGCATAGAGGCATCGGAAGACATCAGAGATCTGACCGATCCGCTCAAGGTGAACCCCTTTGAGATGCACGGCTGTCTCGGATGCGACCCTTGCCCTCCTGCAGAGGCCTTCATGGAATCCGGTTCTGGTAAAATCACTGAACATTGAGCGCGTTGAATCCTTCCTGAAAGAGTGATTTTTGAGTTTTGCCTTTCTATACCCCCTTCCAGTGGTAATCGATACTTGTTGATATTTCCAATCAAAATTAGTAGAGTCTTATTAAATCACAGCGTTTTATTCTAACCTCCCAACTAACCTTTGGGGATTCCATGACCACCCAAGAAGTTAAACGCAAACTCACGACCATCCTCAGTGGAGATGTGAAGGGATATGTCCGTCTCCTGGCCAAGG
>Ga0007798_10000054_pt1 | contig 53186 bp, 53 predicted proteins | sample CryBogmetaGMA17M_FD_60370 | JGI IMG/M metagenome (GOLD analysis project Ga0007798, IMG submission 60370) | Freshwater microbial communities from Crystal Bog, Wisconsin, USA - MA17M | ecosystem: Environmental > Aquatic > Freshwater > Lake | place: Crystal Bog, Wisconsin, USA | collected 2009-07-06
CACCGTTTTGCTTTACCTTGTAATTTTGTATACGGAGGTGGCGCTCTGGAGGATTTTCAGCCAATTTTGCCGGCACTAACATTTTCCTACCGACAATAAGCATATCATTTTTCTTCATTTTATTTAGCTTGAGAAGTGTAACTGTTTTAGTATTAAAATGCCGCGCCACAGAAAAAAGTGTATCACCACGTCTTATTTTATAGGATATTGCCTTTATTTCACGAACATCCGCTATCCGCTGATCATCTTTATCACTAGTACTATTGATATTATCAGCGTATTTTGATGCATCATTAGCCGGAGATATAGATGCTGTTCCCGATAAATACTCGGTTACGGAAGAGGCCACTGCCCCAGCCAGCTTCTTCTGAAAACCATCTGTTTTCAGCAAGCGTTCTTCCTGCATATTGGATATATAAGCTGTTTCAATCAACACCGCCGGAATATCCGGTAACTTTAATACACGAAACGGAGCTTCCTGAACCTCTTTATGTTTCAAGCTATTGACCCGATCAAGCTGGTGGATTAAAGTGCCTGCATATGTTTTAGATAAATTTATCGTATTGGTCTGAAACATATTTAGAATAATTTGATCGTACTCATTCTTACCTTCGCCGTTGGGCACACCTCCGATGATATCGGATAAGTTTTCATTATTGGCCATCAATTTTGCGGCCTCACTACTGGCGGCACCGGTAGAAAGACAATATACTGAACTTCCCCTGGCATTGCGGTTTCTGGCAGCATCGGCATGCACGCTAATGAAGAGGCTTGCTCCCAAATCCTTGGCTATTTGCAGGCGTTTGTTAAACGAAACATAGTAATCTCCGTCGCGAGTCAGAACTGCCCTGTATCCGGGAATTTTGTTAACTGCTTTTTTTATTTCACGACCAATTACCAGCACGATATTTTTTTCATACGTGCCTCTTTTCCCCACGGCACCCGGATCTTCACCACCATGACCGGGATCGACAACTATGATTTTTTTCTGTATCAATTTGGGGACTTGTTCTTTAATGCTCACTTCCTGTGAGGGTAGCTCGAGGACAATATCAATCACAACACGTTGTGGTTTATCTTGAAACTGCTTCAACTTAAACACATCAGTTTTCCGATGCTTATCCAGAATAAATTCTATTTTAACTGTATCATCATCGGTACCATAGAAGATTATTTTTTTAATTCCGGGTTTGTTTAAAATAATCACTGCGGGGATAGATTTATTAAAAGTTGCGTCAGGAAATTTTAAAACGAGGATATTTTTATCTTCTTTGACTTCATAAATTGGCTCGCCATCAAGATCAAAGACAATTCGCATATGGTCCGGCGCCGACCAATACCGGACATTCGATATCTCGGTTGAACTAAAGCAATTACCGGAATTAAAAAAAATAATAAAAATACCAAGAGCAAAATATATTTTATGCAGCCATTTATTTTTAATCATAGCTTCCTTTTACTAATAATGATTTAAAAATAGCAAATTTATCTTTCTTAAGCAACCATTAGTATAGAAAATATATTGACAAGCACTTTCGTTAATGTCATTTTCTCTACAGAAAAGTTAATTGAGGATATCTATGCAGAAAAATAGTTTTAAAGAAGCTTTATTGAATCCCTATATATTCCCGGTTACCTGGGAACTGGTACCGGGAAGGGGTGCAAGAGAGGCGGCTCAAGAAAAGACCATAACCCTGGCCAAACAGGCCTCTGAAGGTGGGAATATCTCTGCCCTGACCGTTACAGATAATCCCGGGGGAAGCCCGGCCATATCTGCCGATTTCATGGGCAGCGAAATTCTGAAGCTGGGCATTGAGCCCCTGGTGCATTTAACCGGCAAAGACAAAAACCGCAGCCAAATCGAAAGTCAACTTTACGCCCTGGATCGGGCAGGGGTCAGAAACCTTCTGGTTATGAGCGGCGATTACCCTGTATCCGGTTATCAAGGGCGGCCTGCCCCGGTCTTTGACCTGGATCCGATCCATACCCTGCAACTGATATCGGACATGAACAGGGGGCTTGAATATCCGGGAGTCAAAGGTAACGTCCGTCACCAACCCAGCGATTTTTTCCCCGGAGCTGTCGTTTCTCCCTTCAAGGCAACCGAAGCTGAGCAGATGGTTCAATATTACAAGTTGAAAAAGAAGATCAACGCCGGTGCTCAATTCATTGTTACACAACTGGGATACGATGCTCGAAAGTTTCATGAAGTGTTCCTTTTTATAAAACAAAACGGATTCGACATTCCGCTTATTGGAAACATTTATATCCTTCCCTACGGCGCGGCAAAAATGATGAATCGTAACGAACTGCCTGGATCAGTCGTCACCGATAAACTCCTGGCTGAAATTGATCAGGAGGGAAACGATCCCGATAAGGGAGAAGGGGCAAGAATTCTGCGCGCCGCACAGCTGTACGCGGTACTGAAGGGAATGGGCTACAGCGGGGTCCATATCGGCGGGCATAATATCAAATATGAACAAGTGGAAAAGATTATTCGGCAGGGAGAAGAGCTCGCTTCCGTTTGGACCGACCTTGTCCGGCATTTCGATTATCCCATTGCCAAAGGCTTTTATTACTTTGAGTTGGATCCAGCAATCGGACTTAATCGTGAGAAGCAAACCGGGCGACTGTCGCGACAACTAGATGCTCAAGTCGAATTTTCCTATCGGTTATCAAGGCTTTCCCATAAACTTCTGTATGAACCCGGGAAAAAACTTTACGGCTTTATGAAGGGGCTGAGCCAGAGAGTGGAAGGAACAAGGCTTGAACACTTTTTTCACAAACTGGAGCACTTAATCAAGGTCTTAATTTTTGACTGTGAAGACTGCGGTGATTGCGCCCTCATTGATGTGGCCTACCTCTGCCCGATGTCACAATGCCCGAAGCACCAGCGCAACGGAGCCTGTGGTGGAAGCTTTGAGGGGTGGTGTGAAGTCTATCCCGGAAAGAAGCAGTGTATTTATGTCCGGGCCTACGCCAGATTAAAGAAACACAGTGAAGAAGAACAACTGGATAAGGAGGGCATTGTCCCCCCCTGCAACTGGGATCTTTACCAAACATCATCGTGGATCAATTTTTATCTGGGGAAAGACCATACCTCAAAAAAACAATGCGTTAGTTCGTCCGGAGAGTAAAAAAGCGGTTTTGACTGCGCTGGCAAACGTATCAACAGCTCTATTATTCTCTGGTTGCAGATTAATAATTTCATTTTCAAAACAAAGATGGTATCAACACTAAACAATGTGCAGAACTTTTATATATTTTATAATATAATAAGCTTTCACAAGGGCGATTAGCTCAGTTGGATAGAGTGCTGGCCTCCGAAGCCAGATGCCGTGAGTTCGAGTCTCACATCGCCCATATTAAATCAAATGCTTACAAAGATATTTCAATCTTCTAAGCATTCAGGAAATAACTTCCCCTTACAAAAAGACTAGATTTTTTTTATGTTTCGTATTTCTCCGATAACATTGACACTGTTTACGGAAAACGTACTAATAAAGGTGGCAGGTGTTATGTTTATAAATTAAATCTCTTTACGGAAAGCGGATAATCTATTTGGTAAAGGGATGTCTCAACGCTATAATTGAGGCGGTACCGGCAATTAAGAACTCAATTAGTAAAGCGCTGTGATCATTTGCACTTAATAACCCCTATCAGGTGGCTTGAACCATCCGGGTTTGTCACGAACTTCTGGTTGATTAGCTTGAATTTTCCGTTGCATCGCTTCTTCGCGGCATCATTGAACTGTTCGGTCATTTCTGCCTTATTTCCAGTAGCCCCGGCCTTGATATCAATATTATACTGCTTACCCTTTATTGGAGTAACTGTTGCGGTAGGAGCACACGCAACAAAGAATACTAAAAATGATATTAACAATATACCTAATGATACTTTTTTCATTATTAACCTCCCATTAATTAAAATGTTTTAACACCTGCCCCTTATCGGTAGATTATTCTTTATTACAAGGTCAAACAAATAGGCGGGTTAATACACCCGCCTATTTTGAAAAATGCTTATACATGTTTATTCTATTCGATATTGGCACTAACAACAGATGCCATTTGCATCATGTCAATAGTCTGACCTTCTTTTAATTTTGTAAAATCAGTTACTTTGCCGGTCTTGCTTTTAGTTTTGGTGTTGTTAAATATTTTAATTAATTTAGCATCCGCCACAATATTCTTGCCCGCATTTTCCGGTTTACCATTGACTGTTTTGGTTTGTAGTTTGTTTGCCTTGATGTAATCCCACAACTTTTTGGTTATCATAGTACGAGGAAGTGAGCTAGCACCTAGAAATGCCGCCAAGTCGGCTTTCAATTTTACCGGTTTATTCAATCCTTTTTCTTCTGCCATTTTTATGCCTCCATTTTTTAAATTGTCTTAAGTATTTTGTTGATCACATATTTTACCGGGAAGTATAAGAACTTTCCGTTTTGTATGTCAAGCAAATATTGACCACAAAATATATGGTGCCTTTTCGATGCAAACTATCCATAAGATAATCCTTGATTTCTATTGCCGTTCGGTATAAAAGGCGCAATCATAAATTTTAGGACTCCCCTTGCCTGTGGCTTCGACCATGGGCTTTAGAGCCGAAAGGAGGAAATTTTGAAAAGATACGAAGTTGTAGTAATAGTCAAATCTGATCTGATTGAAGAAGACATTGTTGCCCTGATTGATCGCTGCCAGGCAATTATCACCGACCGTAAAGGTGTTATTGCAAAAGTCGATAAATGGGGCAAAAGACGTCTTGCCTATGAAATCAACAAACAAAAAGATGGTTTTTATTTTCTTATAGATTTTGCCGGTGATGGACCCATTGTCGCAGAACTTGAAAGAAATTTTAAAATCGACGACCGTATTCTGAAGTTCATGACGGTCAAAAAAGATGGCGCCACTACACGCGAAACCATCGATGCCGAATTTGTTGCCGCTGAAGTAAAACGCACGCAAATTCGCATTGAAAGCGATAATTCAGGCGCGAACAGGGAAGAGAAACCTTCCCCAGACACAAAGCCACAAAGAATTTTATTCAAAAAACCTGATACTAAAGAAGAAATCCCAGCGAAAGGGGAATAAGCAATGGCAATACCTAGCGGAGATAGACCAACTCGACAGCCACAGAAAAAGTTTTTTCATAGAAAAAAGTTTTGCCGCTTTTGCACTGATTCTAATATCAAAATTGATTACAAAATCCCTGCTATTCTTGGCAGTTATGTGACCGAGAGAGGCAAGATTATGCCGCGTAGAATCACTGGTAATTGCGCCAGCCACCAAAGGGAGATGACTGTAGCAATCAAGCGTGCCCGTACGATCGCAATTATGCCTTTTGTCACCGCCGAAGGAAGATAAAGGCAATCTTTAAACTGATCAGCCGGTCTTTTTTCTCATAGAAAAAAGACCGGCGATTCATTTCCAGTCGCATCATTACATTAAGACAATTTAACATTTTCCGGGTTATCAGCGTTGAAAAAATTAGATTTATTAATTCTCAAAAGCACGTTTATTCAACAACTATTAATTCTTACTTTTTTTATATTTTCCGCTGTTTTTATTCCTTTTTTAGGGTCTTTTTTTATAATCCTGCTTCCGATGATTATTTTTGTGCTGGGCACGATTAACGGCGAAATTAAAACCGCAACGGCTTTTTTTATTTCTTGCCTGCTGCTTTTAACCTTGTCTTTGTTATTGCATCAGGGGAACACCCTTCTTCCCATCGTGACTCTGGGATTTTCCGGCCTTTGCATTGTGCGAATCGCCACCCGAAACAAATCCGCAGAAAAGGTAATCGCTTACCCTGCACTGCTTATAATTGCGGCAATTTGCTTCTATTTTATCTACAGCAGTTTCGAACAATCGGTACATCCCTGGCAGCTTATCCAGAAAAATGTTGCTTCAATAATTGACGCCAACATAAAATTATATAGCCAATTGCCATTAGCAAAAGAAGATATTGATTTCATTAAAGATAATCAAAATAATATAACAATTGCTTTTACCCGGATATTTCCTTCTCTGATCGTCATTATCTCCGTATTTATTATTTGGATAAATGTCCTGATCGGAAAAAATGTTCTGAGGAAAGCCGGTATCCCCCGACCCAATCTCGCTATGCTTGCCAGTTGGAAGACTCCGGATTTTTTTATTTGGATTTTTATTGTTTCCGGCGGGCTTAATTTCTTTCCAAATGATGATATCAATTTTTTAGCGTTAAATTTATTCATGGTAATTTGCTTTATTTATTTGCTGCAAGGCCTCGCCATTATCAGTTTCATCTTTCAAAGTAAAAATGTGCCTGTTTTTTTCCGTTTTATTTTTTATTTTCTTATTGCGGTTCAGCAATTTCTTATGATACCAATAGTAGGCGCCGGATTATTTGATATATGGGTCGATTTCAGAAAATTTGTCCGTAAAGATCAGAAAACGGATATCGTTTCTTAAATATATAATAAAAGGGGGATTTTAATGAAGGTAATTTTAAAGCAAAGCGTACCTTCTCTGGGAAAGGCCGGAGATTTAATTAAAGTCAATGACGGCTATGCCCGCAATTTGTTAATTCCGAAAGGCCTGGCCATCGAAGCTAACGAAAAAAATATAAAAACCCTGAAACACGAAAAAAATAATATTTTACAAAAAACACAAAAAGAGCATAAAACCGCTCATGATTTGGCTTTAGCCCTTGCCAATGTCACGCTCACCATGTCACGTAAAGTCGGTGATCAGGATAAGATTTTTGGTTCGGTCACAACCAAAGATATCGAATTCGCGCTTAAAGAAAAAGGTTATGACGTTGACCGAAAAATGATTGTACATGATGAGCAGATTAAATCGCTGGGCGAATTTAAAATCAAAATCAAGTTACTTTCCGGCGTTGATACTGAACTTAAATTAATCGTTGTTGGCGAATAAAAATGCGAGATATTGATCCATCTTCATACAAAGTTCCACCGCAAAATCTGGAGGCTGAACAGTCTATCCTTGGGGGTATTCTGCTGGAAAACAGCTCGATAAATAGCGCTGTGGAAATTCTATCTAAAGATGATTTTTACAGTGAGGCCCACCGGAAGATATTCAGTATCATCATAGAGCTTTCCGAAAATAATGAGCCCGTTGATCTGATAACTTTAAGCAATGCTTTAAAAGATAAAAGCATGCTGGATTCAGTTGGGGGCACTTCTTATCTGGCTTCCTTGGTGGATAATGTTCCTTCAGCGGCAAATGTTGTCAATTACGCTAAAATTGTGAAAGAAAAAGCCATTCTCCGGGGATTGATCTGTTCGGCAACAGAAATTATTGACAGCTGTTACTCTACAGGATCTGAAGTTGATGTGGTTTTGGATAAAGCCGAACACAGCATTTTTGAAATCTCGCAAAATAAGATTCGCCGTTCCTTTTCTCCGATTCGGGATATTGTCAAGGATACTTTCAAATCAATTGAAGCCCTTTATACCAGCAAAGAGACAATTACCGGTGTGCCCACTGGTTTTGATCGAATTGACGATTTGACTTCCGGCCTGCAGAAATCAGATCTGATCATTATCGCCGGACGACCCAGCATGGGGAAGACCGCCTTTGCCCTGAACATTGCCCAATTCGCCGCAATGGAAATTAAGATCCCTGTTGCTATTTTTTCTCTGGAAATGTCCAAAGAACAGTTGGCGTTTCGTCTGCTTGCTTCTGAAGCCAAGGTCGATTCGCAGAAAATGCGGAAGGGGCATTTAGGCGAAACTGACTGGCCGAAATTAACTACCGCTGCCGGACGACTATCTGAGGCACCTCTTTTTATTGATGACACAGCCGCCATTACAGTTTTGGAAATGAAAGCCAAATCACGCCGGATGGCTGCCGAATCGGGGCTGGGTTTGATTGTAGTGGACTATATACAATTGATGCGGGCCGATGGCTATCGTGACAATCGGGAACAGGAAATATCAGAAATCAGCCGCTCGTTAAAGGCTCTGGCCAAAGAACTGAAAGTCCCTGTGATTGCTCTTTCCCAACTCAATCGCCAAGTGGAAGTCCGCACTGGCCGACGTCCGCAAATGGCTGATTTACGTGAATCAGGCGCCATTGAACAGGATGCTGACGTGATCGCTTTTATCTACCGTGATGAAGTTTACAACAAATCGGATGATAATCCGGAAAAAGGAACTGCGGAAATCATTATCGCTAAACAGAGAAACGGCCCCACCGATACTATCAAGCTGGCATTTTTAGAAAAATTCACCAGCTTTGAAAATCTCGCTTACTCCGATAGCTCACACTAATTTCGCCGACCCTTTCCACAAAAAGGAGGAGATGTCCTTGAAGTATTTGCTAATCAACGGTAATCCATACAACGACAGAAAAGATATGGACTACTACATTGACAGGCTTTCCGAGGCAATAAAGTCAGCCGGGCACGAGGCACAGACAATCGTCCTCAGAGGTATGAAGATCAAGCCCTGCAATGGTTGCTTCAATTGCTGGGTCAAGAATCCGGGCAACTGCGTAATCCAGGATGATGGAAATGAAGTATCCAGGAAATACATAGCCTCAGACCACGTGATCCTGGCATCACCTTTGATTATGGGCTTTTTAAGTTCTCTGCTGAAAAATACGATGGACAGGAACATCCCCCTTGTTCACCCGCATCTTGAGGATGTGGACGGAGAAGTGCATCATAAGAAGCGATACGACAAGTATCCGGTCATTTCATTCCTGCTGAAGAAGGAATCCTTCACCGATGCTGAAGACATTGCTATCGCAACCGGAATTTTCCAGAGAGAAGCCATCAATGTCAGATCATCACTAGGTTTCGTCCACTTCATCGAAACACCAGTGAAGGAGATACTTAATGCGATTAACATTCATTAACGGTTCCCCCCGGGGGATTAAAAGCAACACCAAAAGACTTCTGGATCATTTCATCAAGGGCTTTCTGGAAACCGAAGGCAATACTTGTGAAATTGAATACCTGACAAAGAACAGGCGCAGCCTTCCGGTTCTCGCGGAAAAATTCTCCGCCGCACAGAACGTTATCATTGGCTTTCCGCTATATGTTGACGCCATGCCCGGTAGTGTAAAAGAATTCTTCGAAATCCTTGAACCATACATGGGCAAAGCTAATAATACTGCCATTGGATTTGTGATACAGTGCGGCTTTCCCGAGACTTCACACACCCGGTATGTTGAAAAGTACTGCGAGAAATTCTCCCGCAGATTGGGCTGCCACTACTTAGGCTCCATTTTGAAAGGTGGTTGTGAGGGGCTTGATATTCAGCCCAGCTTCCTGACCGACAAATACTATTCAAATTTTTATCTGCTTGGCGTAGAATTCGGTAAGACAGGCAAATTCGACGGGACCCTCCTTGGAAAACTTGCCCGGCCGGAATACCTGAGTGCCGAGAATATGGCCAAGGTCATCCCTTTTATCAATCAGGGACTATGGGATGCCCAGATGGAAAAGAACGACGCCATAGATAGAAGCTTCAATAAACCACTCATGCCATAAACTCTTCATGTCCTCTTTTGACCTGAATCCCCTTGACTCACAAAGTAATTTTTCATATACTTCAATCGTGAAAAATGAATTTCTTATCATCTTAGCCACTTTCCCATCTTGCCCAAAGAATTTATTAAATCGAGGGAGTAGCCTTATTGAAATTTGAATATCTGACATTAAAATTAATTTTGTTTATAGCCATAATGATTACCTGCGCTGGCACCGGAAACGCGCAATTATTTTCGCACAAATCTATTGGGCAATCTCTGATTGAATCAATCAAAATTTACGGGCCTCTGACCTTTTGCAATGAACCGGTTCCTCTGAATGATGCGGATATAAAAGAGCGGCTGGAACGTGAAATGCTTTTATCTCTTGATAACAACGATGACGTAATTTTATGGCTCAAACGCGCTAATAGATATTTTCCTCACATTGAGAAAGTCCTTAAAGAAAAGTCTCTGCCCGACGATTTAAAATATGTAGCCATTGCAGAAAGTGGGTTGAAGACTCACGCAGCTTCAAATAAAGGTGCTGTTGGTTATTGGCAATTTATCGAAAGCACAGGAATCAAATACGGCATGGAAATAAGTGACGATATTGACGAGCGCCGCAATCTTATTTATTCTACAGAGGCAGCTGCAAATTATCTTAAAGATCTTTATTCTCTTTTCGGATCATGGACACTGGCCGCGGCTGCCTACAACATGGGAGAAGAAGGCCTGAAAACTGAACTTTTAATGCAAAAAGTAAATAACTACTATCAACTTTATTTAAACCAGGAAACTTCAAGGTATGTTTTTCGAATCTTAGCGGCAAAGATAATCATGTCTAATCCGGAAAGATATGGGTATGATCTCGACAGGGAAGATCTTTATCATGCGGCAAAAATTGATAGTGTAGAAATAACTCTAAAAGAAGCAATACCTCTTTATATCATTGCTCAAGCGGCAAAAACATACTTTAAGGTAATCAAAGATCTCAATCCTCATTTTAAGAGCTACTTTTTACCGGCGGGCAAATATAAACTGGTGCTTCCCAAAGGCTCGGCCACAGGTTTTTCAGAACGTTTCGAGAATATTAAATCACAATGGTTTGCTGAGAAAAAAGAACGTATTTATATAGTTAAGCAAGGTGATAATTTATCTACGGTTGCCGCTCGTTTCAATGTTCCGGTAAAAGCAATAATGATTTGGAACGGGATAACCAACGGCAAAAAAATTGCACCGGGAAACAAGCTCTTTATCTTCTCCAGTAATTTTCTGCAGGAAAACACTGATGATGTTGGTGCTACGCAAAATAAAACTCAAATTCCTCCCTGAATCTCCAGATTTACTGTTCAGCAATCGTTTTTAAATTGACGGCAAAGGATATTTTTTGCTGTTGTTTTTATAGAATATTTATTATAGAAATTTATATAGTTAAATTATTCTTCGTTCGGGTAAATTCATGACAAATTATAATAAAAAACAAAGTGCTGTCCTTATTTTTGTTTTAATTCTGGTCAGCATTATTTTTATATTCTCCTGCACAGGATCAAAGTCAGTCACTTCGGTTGGAGAACCTGCTTGGAAAAATAATATACCCTTAGAAAAGTCATATAAAAAAATTATTATACAGAAATTTGAAGTTGATCAGGAGCTGGAAAAAAATTATCGCGGAGTGACTGTTAACTGTGAAAGCACGGCTATGAACGAACTTTTAAAAGTAAACTCTATTTCTAGAATCGAAAAGGCTCGCGCCAGTTCCGTACGACAAAAGGGAGCTCTTATCGTAAAAACGCGAGTTACTGCTCTGAGGCTTGCTGGCAGTAACGCAGACTCCGAAATGGCAGTTAATGTAAGATTAATCGATTCGGCTACCGGAAGAATTATTCGTGAGAGAGATTTATCTACCCTTTCTTCCAAAAGTGACAGTTCTGATCAAATGTTGCCTTACGACCTTGGTAAAATTATCGCCGAATACGTTGCAGGATACCTTGGCGGTGATTAGAACCGCGCAATAAACTGTTTATATTTAAAATAATCATAATATTTTTCACATCATTCTTGACAAATGATTTTTTCTGGTTTAATTACTACCAAAAGAATAGTGATTCATAAATATGGAACTTATTGATAGAATAAATAAATTAAAGAAAGAAAAAAACGCTGTAATTCTTGCCCACAATTACCAGCTGCCGGAAATTCATGATATTGCGGATTTTGTCGGCGACTCTCTGGGATTGAGTATGTCCGCGGCAAAAACTGACGCGGACATTATTGTTTTCTGCGGCGTTCATTTTATGGCGGAAACGGCAAAGATATTATCCCCGCAAAAAACTGTTTTACTTCCGGATAAAAATGCCGGCTGCCCCATGGCCGATATGATCAATGCAGATGACTTAAAATCTCTCCAGGCCGCGCATCCCAAGGCCGTAACCCTTTGCTATGTAAATACATCAGCCGCGGTAAAGGCGCAGTGTGATTATTGCTGTACTTCAGCCAACGCGCTGAAAATGGTGCAAAACATTTTAAAGAAAAATGATAAAATTATCTTCATCCCCGATAAATATCTGGCACAGTACGTCGCAAGTCAGGTAGGGCGCAAATTTATTACCTGGGAAGGATATTGCCCGACCCATGCCAGGATCTTACCGGAGCATATCATTCACGCTAAAAAGCTGCACCCTCAAGCTAAGGTTCTGGCTCATCCTGAATGTAAACCACAGATCACTGAACTTGCTGATGTTGTAGCTTCCACGGAGAAAATGCTTACCTATGTAAACAAATCAGCTGATACGGAATTCATTATCGGTACGGAAATCGGCATCATCCATAGAATGAAAAAAGAAAATCCGGGGAAATATTTTTACCCGGCATCAGACAAGGCTACTTGCCCGAACATGAAACGCATTAATTTGGAGAAGGTTCTCTGGTCGCTTGAAGACTTAACATACGAAATCACAGTCCCACCGGATATCATGGACAAGGCAAGACTCTCTATCGAACGAATGTTGCAAGTAACATAATTTGATCGGATGAAATTTACGTTATGAAAAAAAATTCTGTCGGCGTTGTAACGCCGCAATACTTTACCTTTGCCGAACCACCCGATACCTTACAGCTCAAATCAGGCCGCAGCGTTGGCCCGGTAACTCTGGCTTATGAGGCCTATGGTAAATTAAACGCGAGGAAATCAAACGCGATACTGGTCTGCCATGCCCTTTCAGGAGACGCTCATGCGGCCGGCTTCCATGATGGAGACGCAGCCGCCGGCTGGTGGGATGACATGATCGGTCCGGGAAAAGCCCTTGATACTAATCTTTATTATGTAATTTGTTCCAATGTTATCGGCGGATGCAAAGGAAGCACAGGACCTTCCTCCATTAATCCTGAAACGGGAAAACCCTACGCTTTGGATTTTCCTATGATCACTATCGCGGATATGGTGGAAGCCGAGCGATACTTAATTGACTTCTTTGGCATTGAAAAACTTCTTTGTGTTATCGGCGGATCCATGGGCGGAATGCAGGCGCTACAATGGGCATCAGCCTATCCTGAACGGATCATTGCCGCAATACCAATTGCCACGGCGCTCAAGCATTCACCGCAACAAATCGCCTTTGATGAAGTCATTCGACAATCAATAATGGCCGATCCTGACTGGCGCGGCGGTTACTATTATGAACATGGTCAACCGGAAAAGGGGCTGGCCGTAGCACGGATGATTGGACACATCACTTTCATGAGTGATCAATCCATGGAAGAAAAATTTTCGCGAAAACTTAAAAATGATAATTTAAGTTTTCAATTCATTGACGACTTTGAAGTTGAAGGATATTTGCGTTATCGTGGCTATAACTTCGTCAAACGCTTTGATGCTAACTCTTATCTCTACATTACCAAAGCCATGGACTACTTTGATCTCTCCGGTGACAAGTTCATGCCGATAGTCAAAAAAACAGCCGTCCGGTTTCTGGTAATTTCATTTAAATCAGATTGGCTTTATCCAACGCATCAGTCGCAGGAAATTGTTCGCCTTTTAAAAAGAAAGCATGCCTACACGACTTATTTTGATTTAATCTCAACTTACGGGCATGATGCTTTTTTAATTGAAATTGAAGACGAAACTCGCTTAATAAAAAATTTTCTGGCCAATGTCAGCCCTGATTGAAAGAATAGTTATAAATATGAAATCAGATCATCAAATTATTGCTAGCATTATCAACAAAGGAGCGCATGTTCTAGATTTAGGCTGCGGCAATGGAGAGTTGCTTGCCTTTCTGATGCAGCAGAAAAAGGCTCTCGTGCAAGGTATCGAACTTGACGAGAATCAGATGCACCAGTGCGTTGAACGCGGCTTGACAGTGCTCCAGGGAGATATTGAAAGCGGCCTGGTAGATTATCCGGATAAGTCATTTGACTTTGTAATTCTCAACCAGATCATGCAGCAAATAAAAAAGGCTGATTTTGTCATTCAGGAATCGCTGAGAGTTGGAAAGCAAGTAATCGTCGGCTTCCCGAATTTTGCCCACATCAAGGCACGTCTCACTCTTGTATTTCGTGGGAAGACGCCGATCAATGAAGCCCTGCCCTACTACTGGTTTGAGACGCCAAACATTCGCTTTTTGACTATCAGTGATTTTATAGATTACTGCGGCAAAAAGGAAATTAAAATCGAGCAGCAATATTATTTGGGGAAATCATACCCTGTTCATTTTATGCCTAATTTATTTGCCCAGAATGCCCTTTTCGTTATCACACGCAAATAGCTTAATTATTTTGAGGATCCTCTATGAAGAAAACAATTATTGCTTCAGATAAACTGCCGGTTTTCGGACCATACTCTGCGGCTGTGGAAGCAGGCGGCTTTATTTTTATCTCCGGTCAATTACCGCTTGATCCAAAGACAGGTGAGGTTATCACCGATATTCAAGCAGCAACCCGTCAGGTTCTTATTAACATACAAATCATTTTGGAAGCAGCCGGTTTAAAATTGACTAACATTGTCAAGACAACTATCTTTTTAAAAAATATTGCCGACTTTGCAGCCGTGAATGAAATTTACGCTAGTTTTTTCCCACAGGAACCACCGGCACGTTCCACGATTGAAGTGAGCTCTTTACCCAAAGGCGTGCCGATTGAAATTGAAGCTATCGCAGCAAGAATTTAGTATAGCTGATAATTATGCAAACTTTTCTCCCCTACCCTGATTTCAAAAAATCATTGCAAGCCCTTGATTACCGCAGGCTGGGCAAACAGAGAGTTGAGGCGTATCAAATCATCCGTGCCATAAAATATGGCGGCGGCTGGCAAAACCACCCGGCAGTTAAAATGTGGCGCGGACACGTCAACGCCTTAAAGCTTTATTACAATCTTTCTCTTGATGAATGGGTCAAGCGCGGCTATAGAAATAACATGCAGAAAATGATTATTCGAGGTAAAATAACCTATCCGCAATGGTTTGGTAGAAATTGCTTTCATGCGTCTCATCGTTCCAATTTGCTGCGCAAAGACCTGAATCTCTACGGGCAATACAACTGGTCTGAACCGCCGGACTTGCCTTACTTGTGGGGTTAAATCAAGGGCATGAAGCATCAGTGGTGGCGAAATCTAAAAAAAGATTATAAATAATAGCTTCCTGAACTCCACAAAATATCAACCTCGATAAAAATACATCACTTCGAATGGTAAGCAGTATCTGAGAGCTTTTTCCCCATTACCAAATCGTATTGTAATATGGAACAATCATGGTGTATGTTTATCTTCATTATTGGCGATAAAAGTATCTCTGAGAGATATAAGGGCATAATTAAGGCTGCAATTATGAAAAAGACACGTGCAAACATTTATCCTGAAAATATGTCGCGAGAACAAAGAGAGTACTTAATCAGACTTAACGATGTTCTTTGCCTCTGGGAAAAAATTATCAGGCATGAGGCATTAACAATCAAAGAAAATCTTACATCAAGAATACGTGATAAAAGTGATTGGCTGCAGAATTATGAAGTCGATCTTTGCCTTTTTTGCTTCCTTCGCAAAGACAATCCAAAATACCGGGATGATGGAGATAATATAATTTGTACTTATCAGCATAAGCTAATAGATGCTCATAGTGAAAAAGGAATTAATGTGCTCTGCACGGGTAATAATTTCAACAGTCGCGGCATAAAAGATTTGACTGATACAGGACGTGACGAATACCATTGTTTTTTGTATAATGTGCTATATGAAGATGCAGGAATAAAATGGGAAGATATGTTAAGGATAGGCAGGGTTGCCGTAGATGTTGTTTTAAGACATCAAGGAAATACCGAAATAGTATTGGTCAATTAGCCACTGCAAGGGTGGCAGAGGAGTATAAAATGGATGTATGTAAAGAAACTCTATTATTCTCTCCTGGAGATCGAGTAAGGGTAAAGGATGAGTTTAAGAAAAAACTAGTAGCTACCTTTAGGAGTACAGGATTTGGGTTAGGTATTGATCCAGATTTTATTGACCTAGTCCATATAGTCTCTAGGGCTAGCACTGGGAAGTATGACGTAGAGACTTATTTAGAGGATGGTGGTCTACCAGAGCGTTGCCACCTATTCCCATCGTATATATTAGAGAAATTACCACCTTTAGGGAAATAAAATTAATTGTGATTAATGTGATCTTCTTGTGTACCCAGAAAGAGGAAAGTAATTCTGAGCATTCTATCTATTGATCACTTAAGATGGCATCACATATTTTTTTGAAGTTATCGTTGTTAAAGTATTCCTTTCTAAAATGCCAATTGCGCGGCGCCTTCCCACTTGTATGTGTCATAATATTTTTGTTGAACTCATTTTCAGTGAAACATTGACTAAGCGATTTTTTCCAATCCGCTAATGATCTATGAACGATTATAATTTTTTTATTTTCCATTACACATTTTGCTAAATAAAAAGAGTATTCCTGCGATTTCAATTTAAGATCTTCTAGTTTCTTCTGCAAACTTAATATTGCTTTGCTATGATATGGAAACCACTGAATCACAGCTACTCTATTTGCTATTAGCTTTACACTTTCTTTTTGATCTAAGCCTTCATTGCTAATTGCATTTATAATTGGCTGTAAAATAGGTTGCCAAAATCTTTGACCTCCGCAATCTTTAAATGGTTTTTCTGGGTTTAAATAATAAAACGGATATTCAATAGGATTGTGGAGCAAATTTGCTCTCAAGTCATTTTTAAATTTTTCTTCTTGATGCAGTACTGTGTCCTCTTCGCTGTAACCTGGATTAAGACTTAGGATGACAACTTTTGCGTTAAATGGATTACCTAGATATGGTCCAGGCAATTGATCCGTTCTTATTTCTGCATCTGTTTTTGACTGTGGCAATGTTTTATTAAATTCTTCAATATTTTCAATGTCATCTGATAAAATATATTCATTTTCTTCTAATTTCTCCCATGGATTTGTCATAAACACTTTCCTTTCTTTCATTATAGATAATCAATTAGTAATTATTTTGCATATAGTTAATTTGATCTTTGATTTTATTTATTAAAGTTTTTGGCTTTATCAATCGCGCTTCTCCTCCAAAGGATAGAACCCAGGATAAAACTTCTTGCTCTGAAGAGGCTTTGAATTCAAGTACTATTTTATCTTTATTTTTTATCTTAATCTTCTGCTCGGGACTCCATTGTCTTTCGGTAACGTATTTTGCCGCCCAGCCAGAAAATTCAACTTTGACTACAAACGTCTGATCTTTGATAATACCAAACTGTTTATTGAATAGTTTCTCGAAATCGTAATTATCGGGCTGCTCATAACATTTATCCATCATTTTTATTTTTATAATCCTGTGTACAGCAAGCAACGGATCATATGACTGTTTAATATCCGTTAATGAATTTATCAATACTCTACGGGCATGAATGTACAGGGCATCTCTATATGAAAACAGTTTTAATGGCATTATGATAAAAGTATTTACCCTTGTCTCTATAATAGCCTGATAGCTGACCTGACAAAGTTTCTTTTGCTTCATAGCCTCGATTATTGTGCAGATCGCCTCTTGGTGCGCTGTATAATCAATTGTTCCTGTTTTGATTATCGCAAAATCTGTGGATGATCGAACATTATCATTGAATTCCAAAGTTTTATTTTTCATTATGGCCAACGAGACATCTTCAAATATCTTTTTGCCGAGTAATTGTGCCGTAAAATCCCTGCACATCTCCAGCAAGGAGAGTTCCGTCTCGGATAGGGAAGCTATAGGTTGGGTACTTTGCTGTCTTTTGATCCGGTAATAATGTTTGTTACCTTCTTTGGTTTGCTCCAGCTCAATTTTGTAGCTGCGGTCGAGATCATCAATCAGGCGTAATATGGTTTGTTTGGAACAGTCGTGCAGTTTGGCGAGTTCTGTTAGAGAATATTTCTTGCCGGAGAACAGAAGTCTTACAAAAAGGCTGATAAGCTTCTGACCGTAGCTCTGATAGATGTTCTTCTTTTCTACCATTTCTTAATATGCCCGGATAAAATCGTTACGTTATGTGGAATGCTACCATGTTATTATGCTTTTAAACAAGGAGAATAAAAATTGGAAAGCAAGATGAATTGCGAAAACTGCCGAAATCTAAAAGTGGGAAAATTCAATTTTCAAGAGCTTAAAATAAAGTGGGATGACATCTATTCACCCACCTCTATCACTGAAGGTTATGAAAAAAGAATGATCAGAGAATCTGACAAAACCGGTAAACCTTTTGAAATGATCAGAATGAGATTTGTTTACTGTAACCTCGGTGTTCTTAGCCGTTTTTATATTATCCGGGGCAAAGCCCCGCTTAAACCAAAGACAAGCATGCAGGGTTGCAAGTTATACACCTAAAACAGGACTGACTGTTCAAATAGGAATGGCAACATGATAGATACTGAAGAAAAAATTGATTTTGCATTTACGAAAGACATTGTTCAGCAAATAAGTAAAAGTAGCGATTTACCGGAGTGCGAGATCATAAGATTATATTGGCCTATACGCTTTCTTAATCGCATGTATAACCTGCTTTGCGCCATTTTTAACGAAAAAATTAAACCTGCTGATTATAAGGTGATGGAAATAACCCCTGATGAAGTGAATGCAGATATGTCAACTTTTGATCTTATCCATTGCATTATGCTGAATAATGTAAAATTGGCTAAAGAAATTATTAATAAATCGGTGGTAGATATTAATCGGAATTTATCAGAGACGGTAGCCGCATTTAAATTTTATCAAAGTGACTGGCACGAAATGTATAATTATACCTTTCTAACAATCGCGGCAATTCTCGGCAGGACAGAAATATTTAAATTACTGATTGATCAAGGCGCTGATCCCGGTAAACTCATCAGTCTTTCAGGAATGTATCCAGCGCCACTTTTTCTTTCTGTAAATGAATGCCTTATGATGAATGCGCTGTATCAGTGGCACAAATCAGGAACAGGAGAAAAGCTTTTACCAGCAAATAGCAATGCCCTGATCGATGCAATAATGCTGGCCAGTAAGATAAGCCCCTCCATTGTTTCTAATGAACGATTAATGGACGCATCAGTCCGAATTTCTTTCTATTGGAAAGGTTTTAAGAATATCATAGGTAATCCTGAAATGCTGAATCGTTTAGTTTCGCTAAATGAGAAGGCAATACAGAGTGTGATGAATATCGCATAGACGGTGAAAATAAATCTTAGTACTTAGGCAATAAGTAATCAAAATAACAAATCTTAAAAGATTATGGAGATTAAAGAATGTTTGTTCCCAAATCCATTGAAAGTAACGTAAATATTCTGGCAAATTCGCCAATGGCAGAAAATATTTCATCCATTCTGAAAAATATGCCTTTTGATGTCTATCATTGCGAAGATGCTACTGATGCCTTTATGATCCCCTGTTTTATTTTATTTCTTGATGGTAATGTCCTCACTCCAGATAACCAAAACATTGACCAATGGGAATGCTGTCTAACCGGATGGACAGGAAGAATGCAAAAATGTATTCGGTGTCGAAATTACTGTAAATGTATTAAAGTAGATAGTGTTGATGCGGAAAAGATAGACATTGGACCTAACTATAAGGAACCCATTATTCTGTTGAACGCGGGCAAGAGGCAACGGGAAGTTGAAAATCTTGTAACGTTGATCCCGCCAATGCCTGTAGAAGAAAAGTTTTCTTTAGAACTAACAGACTGGTTGAAATTAACATGTTTCATCTGGCATAAGAAGGCATTAGAATGGCGGAAGGAATTTAATCAATGGCAAGCTATTAAGAATCAGAAATATTTTTGTAAAACAAAAACGCACGCAGAGATAGCTACTGAAAGATGGATGCCTAGAGAGCTTAATGTTGTACTACCGAGACCAGATTTTGAATGAAAATATTGGTGGCAGTAATTTTGTGACTTGACAGTGGCTAATATCTAATTGACTCACAATTACAATTTTCATATACTCCCTATCGATAAGGGAAAGTTCTTATCAAAACTAAAACCAGAGAGGAGAGTAGAATGGACATAAGGGACAGTGATGGTAGAACCATCGTCAGGATTGAGGGCGATAACATAAGGGACAGTGATGGTAGAACCATCGTCAGGATTGAGGGCGATAACATAAGGGACAGTGATGGTAGAACCATCGCCAAGGTTGAGGGCGATAACATAAGGGACAGTGATGGTAGAACCATCGCCAGGATTGAGGGCGATAACATAAGGGACAGTGATGGTAGAACCATCGCCAGGATTGAGGGCGATAACATAAGGGACAGTGATGGTAGAACCATCGCCAGGATCGACGGCAGCCTTTTTGCACTACCTCATGGGCGAGTTGTGGTATCGTTCATTGTTCTTAGGCATTTTGGACGTATCTAATAGCTAGGCTAGTTGCGTGGGGCAAGTCTCTTCCTGTTTCGTTACCGATGTCGTATACCACAATTCAAATGGTAATCATCAATTAGTTTTTCAAGTAGCTACGCTTGACTTGTAGATGAAAGCGATAATATTGATTCAACTTAATTTGATGTTATAATGAGCTGTAGAACAATAGTTGCCGAAAGCTCTGCGCCGCTTATTTGCAATGGTTCAACTGGCACATTCAAGTTTAATGTTTAATTGCCAGAGTAATAGAATTCAAGGAGATCTTCATGAAAGCCTTTATTGATCCGCCAAAACACATTCCTTTTTACCTGAAACTCGGCATCTGGATTTCCAAAATAGTCACCGGCCGCGATCTTTTGCCCGCAAAGCTTCTGGCCTTGTATCCCAAAACGGCCATCGGCTCCGGTATCATGGAAGCTCTTGTTGCCCACAAAGATGGAAAGCTGGATAAACGGATTCTCAAGCTTGTCCGTCTGCGGACTTCTTTTACTGTTGCCTGTCCTTTTTGCATAGATATGAATTCTTATGACTACGATCAATTTGGTATAACACATCAAGAGCTTGCGGCTTTGCAAGGAAGGATTAAGTTTGCAGATGTGAATACATTTTCTGTTCGTGAAATCATCGCTATGGAATATGCTATCTTAATTTCCAGTGTGCCATTACAGTTTGCACAGGACTTCGTAGATAAACTAAAGGCAAATTTTTCTGAACGGGAAATCGTGATTTTAGCCAGCACCTCGGCACAGGTTAATTACTGGGCGCGTCTGCTTCAGGCCTTGGGCGTGCCGCCTGCCGGTTTCTCAGACCATTGCGATATAAGACAGATAGGTTCGCCACGTTAGGGCACGCTGCCTACAATAATTTAACAAGTTCTATTTTTATGATTGGATTAACAATGGAGAAATCAACAGCACCGGGAAAAAACCGCGCTGAGATTAAAGTGGGGATGCTGGTCAAGGTTGTTCAGAAGCAGGATCAGCGCACCGGCAAGCATACAGAAGGTGTTGTTCAGGACATTCTGACTAATTCCGGCGTTCATCCTCATGGCATTAAGGTTCGCTTGCAGGGCGGTATAGTTGGCCGGGTCAAGGAAGTCTTGGATAAACCACGGGTATGAACCTCAAAGAAAGCTGAGTGGTATCATACCCTCCGCTGCGCGGGATTGTTTCCAATAGCCTTTGGCAATTGGATAATTCGACTAAAAAACTTCAATGCGCTTTGCTTCTGAAGTTTTAGTCTCATTACAACTAACTGATATTACTGCACTACGTTTGTAACATCTGAGTTTCATTATAATTGGAGTTTCACAATGAAGATATATATCGATGCGGACGCTTTTCCTAACGTGATCAAGGATATTTTAATCAGGGCTTCTGAGCGTTTGAACGTGCCTCTAGTTTTTATTGCCAATAAACCTCTGAGAGTTAAAACATCGGCAAGCATTTCCATTGTCCTGGTTGGGGAAGGGACTGATGTGGCGGATGATCGCATTGCCGGGCTTGCACAATCCGGTGATTTGATCATAACTTCCGATATTCCGCTTGCCGATAGAGTTATTGCTAAAGGCGCTTTTGCGCTCACCCCAAGAGGTGATCTCTACACCGAGAGTAATATTAAAGACAGGCTGTCTGTGCGTGATTTGCTAGGTGAGCTCCGGGATGGTGGTATAATTACCGGCGGCCCTTCCGCTTTTAGTAAAAATGATCGTCAGGCATTTGCCAATCAATTAGATAGTTTTCTAATTCGACAATTAAAGATTGAAGACGCCCTATTTCCCTGATCGCTTTTTCCTTTTATTAAAAAAAAATGATTCCGTGGATTTTGAGCGGCCTTTATATCTTTGATCCTTATAATTACTTCGACTGGATCTATCAGCATAATCAATCTGCACCCGTCGATTCTGGAATTTTTCTTTTTTAAATTTGGCCATGACAATTTCCGCAAATTGTGCGCCTACTTCAAAATAAGCATTACAGCGCATTACTTCAACATTAGAAACATTGAGGTTAGTCACATTTACAGTCTCTTGCAGATATGTCTTGAGTTTTTGAGAAGTAAATCTCTCCATCTGCCCCAGATTTATAAATAAACGGACTTGCCCTGATTTGGAATTTGAACCGGAACCGCTGGTGAAACGTGCCGGGATTTCTTTCTTTAACTCCACATTAATGTCGGCAGCCTTGCGGTAATAGCTCAAAAAGCGATTAAATTCTGTTGAAATAAAGCGCTGAATTATCTCTTCCTTGCTTAATGATTTTAGTTGTTCATAAGCGGCAGGCAAAAATGCGCCGATTTCATCATGCTGAATTTCTGTGTTTTTCAGTTTTTCCACCAGATGAATCAGTTGCTTTTCGCAGACTTCTTTTCCTGTCGGTATCTTTACCGCCTGGAATTTCTTGCCGATCTGTTTTTCGATCTGTTTAACGCGAAAAACTTCTTTCAGATTAACGATAAGAATCGAAATGCCTGATTTGCCGGCCCTGCCGGTTCGCCCGCTGCGGTGAGTATAGTATTCAATATCGTCGGGAAGATTGTAATTAATGATGTGCGTCAGATCGACAACATCAATCCCTCTTGCGGCAACGTCCGTTGCTACAAGCATCTGCAAATTCCTACTTCGAAAGCGGTTCATGACACTGTCTCTTTGCGCCTGAGACAGATCACCATGCAAGGCATCGGCATTGTAGCCGTCCTTGATCAGCTCGTCTGCAACTTCCTGAGTTTCTATTTTTGTGCGGCAAAAAATTATCGCGTAAATATCCGGATAATAATCGGCAATTCTCTTGAGCGCTATATATCTGTCTTTGGCATGCGCCACATAATACTGATGGTGGACATTTTCCGCTGTCGTATTGCGGGAACCAACCGTAATTTCGTGGGGCTTCTTCATGTAGCTTCTGGCGATACTTTCAATACCACGGGGCATTGTGGCGGAAAACAACAGAACTCTTTTATCCTCCGGAGTGCTTGCCAGCACGGCAGTTAGTTCTTCCTTGAATCCCATGTTCAGCATTTCATCGGCTTCATCGAGCACCAGAAAGCGAATAGCGGAAACATTCACTTTCTTGCGTTTGAGCATATCAAGCATTCTGCCGGGTGTGGCCACAATAATCTGAGCACCAGCCGCTACCTGTCGAATCTGGGTCATAATATTTGCACCACCGTAAATAGCGACAACATGCAGGTTTTCCATGTGCTTGGCAAAGTTGCTCAAATCGTCCGTTATTTGCATGCAAAGTTCCCGAGTGGGGGCCAGAATCAGCGCCTGGGTTTTGATAGACGTGGAATCGATCTGCTGAATAATAGGTATGCCAAAGGCCGCGGTTTTCCCTGTTCCGGTATGCGCCATAGCCACCAGATCTTTTGTCTGATTTAATAAAAAAGGAATAACCTCCTGCTGAACCGGCATCGGTGTTTCAAAGCCCAGTTCGGTTATTGCTTTTAATATTCTTTTGTCGATACCTAATTCTTTAAAGGTCATCTCTTGTGTTTCTTTTGTTTTCGTCATATCTACTGAATACTTTCTTTCCTGTTAATAAGCAAGCACAACAATCCGGCATCATTCCGTAAGGTCATTATTGCCAGTGGTAATCGCCATCAGTACAGCGCAAACAACATCCTTATGTTCAGCCATGATGATTTTAATTCTTTTGTCTTTGCCTAGAAATAACTCACCAAGAACACCGGCATCAACATTAAGCTTGCATCCGAGCAGCCTGGGAGCGTTTTGATCCAGAAGCTGCTCTATATGCCTGTAGAAACGATCAGCGCCATCATTGGAAAATAAAAGTAATCGGGATATTCGATCTCCGTAAGCCGCTCCTGAACTCTGATGGGCATTCTTAATACCATATCTTTCGCTTGCCAGTTGCTCCGCTATCGATTCCAATCCAAGCCGAATCCGCCCTTGAAGCCTGGCCTTCTGCAGCGCCATTTTCAAGGAATCATTCCATTTAATTACCGGCACATCGATCTTCCCGCCAGGTATGAGCTTAGCGGCGCAGGAGATCAACTCGTGAAGAATCGCTTCAGCAGAATTATCGGCTTCCAACTGCCTTGGAAGGCGTATATCGGCTATATTCATATAAAGTTCCTTTTATACCAATTCTAGATCAAGCGCTATCTTTCTTGGCATTGTCGTCGGCTTCCTCAGCGTATTTCCATATACGCTTCCGGTGCCTCCTCCTAGCCGCCGCGATATAATCATTGATCTAGAAATGGTATTATAATCAGCGGGCATTTCCGGCGGCCAATTCCTCCAGTTCGTCCCAGCGTTGATAAGCGCAATCAAGCTCCCTTTCCAGACTTTCCAGCCGCTTATTTGCTTCAACTACTTGCGCTGTGTTGCTTCGGGCATAAAACTCGGGTGAATTTATCTTGGTGCTCAACTGCTGCTTTTCTGCCTCCAGCATTTCTATTTTGCGGGGCAGATCCTCCCGCTCCCGCGTTTCTTTATAAGTAAGTTTGCGTTTGCCCGACTCGGACTTTTCCTTTCTGGGCTTATCATCGCTTGGTAAAGTCGAAAACGGATCATTTGCAATCGTGCGCTGCCTCAACCAGTCATCATAACCGCCGATATATTCCTGTAAGACGCCATTGCCTTCCAGAACAATTGTGGAAGTGACCACATTGTTAAGAAATGCCCGGTCGTGGCTGACCATCAATATCGTCCCGCTGTACCCCAAAAGCCTGGCCTCCAGCAGTTCCAGAGTTTCCGTATCAAGATCATTTGTCGGCTCGTCCAGAACAAGAAGGTTCGATGGAGTACTGAAAAGTTTAGCCAGAAGCAGACGGTTTCTTTCGCCTCCGGAAAGAGATTTAACTGATGCCAAAATCTGTGCAGGCGGAAAAAGAAAATCCTGCAGGTAGCCGACAATATGCCGCGGCACTCCATCGATAATGACCGTATCGTTGCCACCAGCGATATTATCCTTGAGAGTCTTGTTTTCATCGAACCTTGAGCGATGCTGATCAAAATAAGCAACCTGAATGCCGGTGCCCAGACGAAATTTACCACTGCGTGGTTGCAGTTCACCCAGAAGAACCTTGAGCAGTGTGGTCTTGCCAGAACCATTCGGCCCGATAATGCCTATTTTATCCCCACGAATTATTGTAGTAGAAAATTTTTCGATGATCTTCTTCTCAACGAAAGCAAAGCTGATCTTTTCGGCATTCACCACCAGTTTGCCGCTGCGCTGTGCTTCCTGGATTGCGATGCGGGCAACACCCGCCTGCTCGCGTCTGCGGGCCCTCTCCTGACGGAGTTGTTGCAACGCCCTTACCCTCCCCTCGTTACGGGTGCGGCGGGCTTTGATACCCTGCCTGACCCAGGCTTCTTCTTTGGAGAGTTTCTTGCCGAAATCATGCCACTGTTTTTCTTCAGCCGCAAGCATCGCCTGGCGGCGTTCGAGGTATTGGCTATAATCGCAGGAAAAGGAAATCAAACTCCCGCGGTCAACCTCGACAATCCTCGTTGCTATCTTCTGCAGGAAGGCACGATCATGTGTTACAAACATAACCGTCTTTTCAAACTTCAGTAAAAATTCTTCGAGCCAGATGATGGCGTTAATATCCAAATGGTTGGTGGGCTCATCCAGCAGAAGAAGATCAGGATCATTAACCAAAGCTCTGGCCAGCAAAACGCGGCGCTTCATTCCCGCGGAGAGTAGCCGGTATTCTATGTTTTCATCCAGGCTGGTCCGACTGATGACAGTTTCCACTTGCAGATGAAAATTCCAGGCACCGGTTGTCTCCAATTGATGCTGAACAACTTCCAGTTTTTTGAGCAGCCTTCCATCATTATTAATGGTAACTTGTATAGTGAGATCATGATAGAGCTTCAAAATATCCAGATGATCCCGGCCTCCGGAGGCTACGACATCGTAAACAGTTCCCGGCAGATCATCGGGAACATCCTGAGGCAGCATGGCAATCCGGGCCTCATTGTTTTGAATGATCTCGCCCTGATCAGCGGGGATTTCACCACTCAACATCTTCAGAAGCGTGGATTTGCCCGAACCATTGCGTCCCAGCAAACCGATCCGTTCGCCTTCTTCAATCTGGAGCGAGACAGAATCGAGCAGCAGCGGCCCCCCGAAACTCACCGAAACATTATTTATCCGGATTAATCCCATCTCTTCTCGTTTCTTTAGTTTAGTGAAAAAAAGAGCCGTCTCTGCGTAGAGGCGGCTCTTTTTCATATCCGTGGATGCTCTCTATAAATTTTATTTTACAGCATCTTTAAAGCCTTTGCCGGCCTTAAATACAGGGACTTTCTTTGCGGCAATCTTTATTTCCTTACCTGTCTGGGGGTTTCTGCCTTTGCGGGCTTTTCTCTTGCTCACTTTAAATGTACCAAACCCGACAAGCGTGACGGTATCGCCCTTTTTCAGTGCTTTCTGGATTGCCGCGAATGTTGCGCTTATTGCATCATCCGCTTCTTTCTTACTACACGTAACTTTTGCTACTTCATTGATCAACTCTGCCTTGTTCATGAAACACTCCTTTTAAAATTTTTATTTTGTGGAACTGTTACCTATATACTATCACTTAATTCAGAAAAATAAACATCCTTTTAAATTTAATCACGGGTATAAACCTCAAAGCAAGCTTTGGAAACAGATCCCGCAGCAAGCTGCGGGATATTATACCCTCCGCTGCGCGGGATTGTTCAACTTACCAATTCCGCTGCGTCGCAGATGACCTTTAGGTTACTACGCTTTCGGAATTGGAGTTTCACAATAAAATAACCTGATCTCTTCTCGATTACTTCTAACACATAATGACAAATTAGCTAAAGTTCTTTTTTACCGCTTGCTTTTTAAACTTTTTCTCGCCGAAAATCAAGTCTTGTTTCTCAATAAAAACTTCCGTATCGGACGGGACAGAGTGCGTCAGCCAGACGTTACCACCGATGACAGAACGGGCGCCGACAACTGTTTGCCCCCCTAGAATAGTCGCATTGGCATAGATGATGACATCATCTTCAATTGAAGGATGGCGCTTTTTATTTCTTAATATCTTACAATCCGCTTTGGAAAGAGACAATGCCCCCAATGTAACACCCTGGTAAATTCTGACCCGCTTCCCGATTGAAGCCGTCTCACCAATCACAACACCCGTTCCGTGATCAATAAAAAAACTCTCTTCTATATCCGCGCCGGGATGAATATCAATACCGGTGCGGCTGTGAGCGTATTCTGTCATTATTCTGGGAATCAAAGGTACTCCTTGACGATAAAGCTGATGCGCCAGGCGATAAACCATTATCGCCCAGATACCAGGATAGCTGAAGATTATTTCATCATAACCTTTTGCCGCGGGATCGCCATCATAAGCCGAGCGAATATCCTTAGCCAAAAGCGACCTTAATTCCGGTAAGCTTTTCAGGAATTCTACTGTTATCTCTTGCCCCAACCCTTCACATTTTATGCAGGCCAGGTTCTGGCGAATGCAATCATGACGGAGTGCCAATATTATTTGTTCGGAAAGTATCTCATAAAATACCGTAACTTCCTGGCCTAAATAATATTCCAAATTGGTTTGATCCAGACGCGTTCGGATAAAATATCCCGGATAAAGAATGCGTGCTGAACGTCTCAGGATATCAACAATTGCTTCTCTATATGGTATAGGTTCCGCGCTTACATGGTCAAAACAACCGCCTTTATTACACGTTGACACCAGTTCATTAACTATGTCTGGAATTTCAGTTCTGGCGTGCTTAGCTGTCTTAATTACGTCTTTGCAATCTTTTTTCTGTTCAGACCGCTTGATCATATTCTAAACCTCTTATATTTTGGAAACAGGCTGCGCCGCATTCCAGTAAGGTGACATACCTCGCAGCCGCTCGATTATTGCCGGCATCTTATCGATCACAAAATCAATTTCCGCCTCTGTGTTATTTATGCTTAAACTAAAGCGGATCGAACCGTGCGCCATGGTGAATGGAACACCCATAGCCCGCAGGACGTGAGAAGGCTGCAAAGACCCGGATGTACAGGCCGAACCGGATGAAGCGCAAATACCCAGTTCATTCATCAGCAGCAGGATCGCTTCACCTTCGACATATTCAAAGCTGATGTTAGTGGTATTGGGTAAGCGATTTGCCGGATCGCCATTGACTCTGCTTTGTGGAATTCTTTTCAAAAGTTCCCGTTCCAGCTTGTCCCGCAAACGCGCCACATAGGTATTTTCTTTCTCCATATTTTTGGCGGCAAGTTCACAGGCTTTGCCCAATCCTATAACGCTTGGCGTATTTTCCGTGCCCCCGCGGCGTTCCTTTTCCTGATGTCCGCCGATCATAAAGGGCGAAAACTTTGTCCCACGGCGGATATAAAGCACGCCAATACCTTTAGGCGCGTGAAGTTTATGTCCCGAAATCGAAAGCATATCGATGACATTATTTTTCATATTGATTGGAATTTTACCGGTGCTCTGCACGGCATCAGTGTGAAATAGAATTCCTTTTTCATGTGCTAAACGGGCTGACGCTTCCACCGGAAAAATCACTCCGGTTTCATTGTTGCCCCACATCAGGCTAACAACAGCGGTATCTGGGGTCATGCTTTTTTCCAGATTATCCAGATCCAGCAAGCCGTTCTTGTCCACAGGAAGTTCGGTTACCCGATAGCCCTGCGTGGCCAGATGCGCGCATAAAGCGCGAATAGCGGGGTGTTCCACACGTGAGGTAATGATATGCTTCTTATCCGGACGCGTCATAAGTGCTGAGCGAATAGCGGCATTATCGCTTTCCGTACCGCAACTGGTGAAAATGATTTCTTCCGGCATTGCGCCCAAAAGCTTTGCCACCTGCTCACGCGCAACACGAATTTTCTGGCCTACCTGCCCGCCAAAAGTATGCATACTGGAAGGATTACCGTAAAACTCTCGAAAATATGGCATCATAACTGCCAGCACTTCTTCGGCCACCTGGGTTGTGGCATTATTATCCAGATAAATAGTGTTCATTTGGAGACCTCCTCAACAACAATATCCGGCGAAACAAGTTCTTTAAGGCGATGCTCCACAAAGTTTTTCAGGGTGATATCAGAAGCCTTGCAGGTAGAACAAGCTCCACACATGGTGACGATGACTCGATTTCCGATAATGTCGATAATTTCTATATCACCGCCGTCATGTTTGAGTGACGGACGAATTTCCCGTTCGATCGTTTCTTCGATCAGACGAATCTTCTGAATATTAGTGAGTTTTGGTTTATTATCTGTTTTCGGTTCAGTACGCACCTGATCAATGATCTGCTGAATGGCATCATGGCAATTGCCGCAGCCGCCACCGGCTTTTGTATAGTTAGTCACATCTTCCACTGTAGAAAGATTGTTTTCGCGCACCGCCCGCTCGATTTCAAGATCTGTCACCCCAAAACATTCGCAAATAATTTTTGCTCCTGCTTCCAAGGCCGGAGCTCCACGGTAATTTTCTACTGCTTTTTCCAAAGCCTGCTTGCCCATAACGGAACAGTGCATTTTTTCGTCCGGAAGACCTCCTAAATACTTGGCAATATCCTGATTGGTGACTTGAAGCGCCTCTTCTACAGTCTTACCTTTGATTATTTCCGTCAGAGCTGATGACGATGCTATAGCGCTGGCGCACCCAAATGTTTTGAATTTGGCATCTTTTATTTTTTTATTATCATCAAGTTTAAATGTAAGCTTGAGCGCGTCACCGCAGGCGAGTGACCCTACTTCCGCCACACCATCCGGATTTTCAATTTCACCAACATTGCGCGGATTGAGAAAATGCTCTTTAACTTTGTCTGTATATTCCCACATAAAACACTCCTTAAGCTTTAACTTCCCTTCTAATCTGCAGCTTCTCTCATTATTTTGTATAATTAAGATTTATTCTTTTTAAATGCAAGCTCTTTTCAATAATATAAGGGAATATACTATCCTGTCAATAAAAAAGCCTATAAAGCGTTGAAATTTGGATTAATACAATTTTTAATCAAAGGTAATCTAGAGGCGGCAAAGAGGAAACTCCGCAGGTCACGCCGCTGTGTGATTGAGGAAGCCGATCCCGCTAAAAGCGGAACCAACAAAGTTAGACATAGAAAGAGAATTATTATGACAAAATATCTTTTATGATGATCATTTCTTCATTCCATACTTCCGGAATTGTCAAACTCTGAGTAACCCCGGGTCAAAGCCGGGGATTACTCAGAAAAAATCAATACAGATGAGCTAGTGTACGCTCCCTATTCCTAATGTGACAAAAGGACCTTTCCGAGCGTCATAACCTCGGCTTCCTTGGTTCCCTCGTATAGTTCGAGAATCTTGGCATCACGATAAAATTTCTGCACCTTGTACTCTTCGATATATCCGTATCCGCCGTGAAGCTCCACTGCAAGATTGGCGCAGAAAACAGCTGTCTGCCCTGCAAGATATTTTGCCATTGCGGAGAGGTGATAATCCGGCTTGCCGGAATCAAGCAGCCAGGCCGCCTTGTAAGTAATATTACGCAGGGCCTCTACCTTTATCCACATCTCGGCAAGCTTTTGCAATGTAATCTGGAATGATCCCAGTGGCTTTCCGAAAACCGTTCTCTCCTTACAGTATTTGACTGACTCGTCCAAACATGCCTGAGATAGTCCTAAACCCTGGGCCGCCACCATCACTCGTGTGGTGTCAAAAAAGTGCATGAGCTGATGAAATCCGGCACCTCTCTTGCCGACAAGGTTCTCTTTGGGAACCCTCACGCTATCGAGTGCTATTTCTGCCGTGTCGCTGGCCCGGATCCCAAGCTTCCCTTTGATCTTGGTCCTGACGATCCCCGGTGCATCGGCAGGTACAATAAACTGGCTGAAGCTTTTGTGAACTTTCTGGTCCGGATCGGTAATGGCCTGTACCACCATCCAGTCACACACAGTTCCGTTCGTAATGAACATCTTATTGCCGGTGATTAAATAGTCATTTCCATCCTGGACTGCCCTTGTCTTGTAGCCTGCCACATCCGTACCCGCGTTCGGTTCCGTATAGGCACCGGCACATACCGTTTCACCAGCGCAGATCGCAGGAAAGTATTTCTTTTTCTGTTCTTCTGTTCCATAGTAGTAGATATTTTCACAACCGAACGGGGAAGCAGTTATGTTCAGGCCTATGCCCATGCATATCCGGGAAATCTGTTCAGTGATAATAGTGTTGCCAAGAAAACCAACTCCGGCACCACCATGTTCCTCTGATATCCAGCAGCCGATCAAACCGTTCTCGCCGGCCTTCTTGCGGATCTCCGGTGTGTACTTTTCTTCCTCATCTGCCTTCTGTGCCACGGGCTCAATTTCCTTGACGGCAAACTTGTATGCCATATCGGCAAGCATTTTCATTTCGTTGGATAATTCAAAATCCATTGTTACCTCCTTCTGATAATATATTTTCAGCGTTTATACGCAAATTATACCAAGTCGCTGTCAAACATTAAAAGTTTGATTTACTGGGTATTATAGCATTTCAATGGCCGTTGCCATTGAGACACCTCCGCCTCCACACAATGTTGCCAGCCCGAGTGATTTCCCCTGCTTTTTCATGGCGTGGATAAGAGTGACCATAACCCGGTTGCCCGTAGCGCCTACCGGATGGCCAAGACCGATACCGGAGCCGTTCACATTCGTAATCTTTCGGTTGAGCTTCAGTTCTTTTTCACATCCCAGATACTGAGCGGCAAAAGCCTCGTTGAGCTCGATTAGCTCAAAGTCTTCCAATTTGAGTTGTGAGCGCTTAATGAGGCTCCGAACCGAGGGAGCAGGGCTCATGCCCATAATCGATGGATCGCATCCGCCATAGCCCACTGCCTTTATCTTTGCAATGGGTTTAAGACCCAGCTCTTTTGCTTTTTCCAGTGACATGATCACCGTAGCACTGGCCCCGTCGTTAAGCCCGGAAGCGTTTCCTGCTGTTACCTTCCCTGTTTTCGGGATGAATGCCGCTGGAAGCTGACGTAAGTCTTCCATAGTTATCCCCGGCCGAAAGTGTTCATCCTTGTCAAAAATCTTCGGCGGCTTACCCTTTTTCTGCGCGATTTCCACAGGTACTATTTCTTGCGCAAAATCTCCTTCTTTAGTTGCCCGCTCCACGTTGTTATGACTGCGCAGTGCGACCTCATCCATCTCCTCACGGCTGATGTTATACATCTGGGCGATAAATTCCGCTGTGTGTCCCATAATATAGGGCTTGCCCTTGTACATGTCATAGGGCATCCCTCCTGCCAAAGGACTATTTTCAGGGCAGGGAATGATCCTTGATCCGCACATGAGTCCCTCAATTAGCGCATCATCGAGTGTACTGTTCTGCAACCGGCATCCCCAACGTGCTCCCGGTGCTACGTAAGCAACACCCGACATGTGCTCAACGCCTCCGGCAAGGATAACATCAGCCAGCCCCGCCTGAATCATGGCCATGCCGGAAATTGTTGCTTCCATACCCGAAATGCACACCCGATTGATCGTGGCGGCAACTGATGTGTTCGGTATCCCGGACTTGAGAGCGGCAATCCTCGTCAGATTAAGCGATGTGTGCGGCTCAAAACAGTTCCCGAAACGGACATCATCAATTAAATCAGGACTGATACCTGCCCGCTTGATTGCCTCCTTCATAACCACGCTCGCGATATCCACCGCGTGAACGTCCTTCAATGTCCCGCCGAATGTGCCGATCGCTGTCCGGCAGGCTGAAACGATAACAACATCTTTCATAGTCTTCTTCTCCATATATTTAATTGATACTTATTTACTCGGATATTCAAAAACGCCTTTGCCGTTTTTCCTGCCGTAGCGCCCGGCCCTAACTAACTGGACAAGCAGTGGCGCCGGACGGTATTTGTCGCCGAGTTCCTTATGTAGCCCTTCGATGACATGGAGAAGCGTCTCTAATCCTATAAGATCGGCAAGCGCGAGCGGCCCGATGGGATGATTGCACCCCAGAACCATCCCCTTATCAATATCTGCGGCACTTGCCAGGTTCTCTCCCAGAACAAAAAAAGCCTCATTGATCATTGAACACAAAACCCTGTTCACCACAAAGGCAGGAGCCTCGTTCACAATAATGCACTCCTTCCCGATCTTCTTACCCCAGTCCAGGGCAATTTGAAGTGTTTCATCAGATGTTTCATACCCTTTTATTATCTCGAGAAGCTTCATTACAGGCACGGGATTAAAAAAGTGCGTGCCAATAAACTTTTCCGGCCGCTTGGTGTTTGATGCCATCTCCGTCGGGCTCAATCCCGAAGTATTACTGAAGAAAAGGCAATGCTTAGGAACAATCTCTTCCAATTCCTTAAACACCTTTTTCTTAACATCCATGACCTCGATGATCACCTCTACCACAACATCCGCATCCCCCGCGGCCTGTTTCAGATCAATGGTCGGTGTGATCCGGGACAGGATGGCAGCCACATCCTCCGGTGTCTTTCTGCCCTTTTTCACATCATTGTCCAAATTCTTCTTAATCATGTTCATGCCATTATCAATGAAACGCTGTTCGATATCCCTCATGGCAACACGATAGCCCGCCTGTGCGCATACCTGGACAATACCGTTGCCCATCAATCCCGCGCCTAACACACAAATTTTCTTGATCTCCATTTTTTCATACTCCTTCCATGACTTAAGGTTTTTCAACCTGTATTTATATTTCTATCATCCGTAGTTCTGGTCTTTCAGAAGCTCCCTCGCAATGACAATCCTCTGTATTTCAGATGTGCCTTCATATATGGAGGTGGCCCGGGCATCACGATAGAGCCTCTCTACTTTGAAATCCTTGAGATAGCCGTACCCGCCATGGATCTGCATCGCCAGATAGGCGCTCTTGTTGGCCAACTCTGAAGCAAAAAGCTTGGCCATGGAAGCCTCTTTGGTGAAAGGCATGCCCTGGTCTTTTCTCCAAGCGGCAGACAAGATGAGTAAGCTTGCCGCTTCGATCCCTGTGCCCATATCCGCGATCATCCACTGGATGGCCTGGAACGAGCTGATGGCCTTGCCAAACTGTTTACGCTCTTTGGCATATCGAATGCTTTCATCCAGGCAGGCGCGGGTGATGCCCAAAGCCTGCGACGCAATCCCGATGCGACCGCTATCCAGGGCTGTCATAGCTATCTTGAATCCTATGCCTTCCTTCCCCAGCAGGTTTTCTTTCGGAACCTTGCAGTCCTCGAAAAGAAGTTCCACAGTATTCGACGCCCTCAACCCCATCTTATCTTCTTTTGTGCCTATTGAAAATCCGGGTGTACCCTTTTCCACGATGAAAGCCGATAGGCCTTTGCTGCCTTTTTCCGGACTGGTCCTTGTAATGAGATTTACTACATCGGCATACTGCCCGTGGGTAATGAAGGTCTTTGTCCCGTTGATCAGATAATAGTCTCCTTTATCTTCTGCCTTTATAGAGAGGCTTCCGGGATCTGATCCGGCACCCGGCTCGGTCAGGGCAAAACATCCGAGCAGCTCACCCTGCGCAAGCTTGACAAGATATTTATTCTTCTGCTTATCATTGCCAAACTTGAGTAACGGCTCGGTAGAGAGATTGGCAACTGACATCGTCACCGCGGTTGACGCGCATGAATAGGCGATTTCCTGCAGTGCCAGGCAATAGCTTACAGCTCCTGCGCCAACTCCGCCATACTCAGCAGGCACCATCATCCCCAGCAGGCCAAGCTCACCCATCTTCTTTACGACATCCATGGGGAATATCTCTTCCTTATCCCTTTTGGCAGCCAAAGGCTCTAATTCCTTCCTGGCAAAATCTTTAGCCATGAGCCGGACCATTTTCTGTTCTGTACTTAGTTGAAAAGACATATTTCCCCTTTACGGCACATATATGACAACCAGGAGCTCTGCCTTTGCACCGGTTGGATTGCTGAGCTTATGAGAGAGGGAGGAATCAAAGCTGATAGTCTCCCCTTTCTTCAAGGTTGAAGTATTCTGACCAACCGAAATCGTAAGACCGCCATCAAGGACATAGATAAATTCTTCCCCTTCATGGTGATACTCAACACCTTTATGCTCGGTATCGGGATCAATGGTTACACGATAAGCCCTTAAGTGTTTTTCCTCTCCCGGCGCGGTCAGAGGCACATACGCATACGATGCGACTCTCTTCTTGTGGCTTGTTGTCCGTCTTTTGGATGCTTCCTTATCCCGATTTTCCTGCAATTGATCCACGTCCACCTTGAGGATCCGACCTAACTGGAGGACAACCGCAACAGGGGGGGGGATTTTGTCTTCCTCTATTTTTTTCAGGAAGTCCACCGTATAACCGGTATCGTGCGAGAGAACATCCAGACTGAGTCCTTTTGTCTCTCGAAGTCTTCTTATTCTCCCTCCAAAGGATTCTTCGGTTTTTTTTATCATGTATCTCCCTTCCTAATCTTTTTAAGAGCGCATTATCAATTATAAATAAAAAATTCTTTTTTGTGAAACTCCAATTACGGAAGCGAAGTGACCTAAGGGTCATCTGCGACATAGCGGAATTGGTAAGTTAATGAGACCCAAGCATCAGAAATAAAGTGCATAACCTGAAGGTCATCTGCGTCTGAAGCTTGTAGGTCGAACAATCCCGCAAAGCGGAGGGTATAAAATACCCATGGTCACGCGGCGGGAGTATAAGAAGAACGATTTTGTATGTCAAGCGGATTTTGACCAAAAATATGGGTAAATTGCCGGACATTTTGTGCGAACCCTGGTGATCATTTTTAATTGAAAAAAAAGAGCCGTCCCGCCAGATGGTGAAACGGCTCGATGAGTATGTCCAGATGTGGTGAAGTGGTTGGTCTACTTAACTGCGTCTTTCAGACCCTTTCCTGCTTTAAATACGGGAACCTTCTTTGCGGCAATCTTTATTTCCTTGCCTGTCTGGGGGTTTCTGCCTTTGCGGGCTTTTCTCTTGCTCACTTTAAATGTACCAAACCCGACAAGCGTGACGGTATCGCCCTTTTTCAGTGCTTTCTGGATTGCCGCCAAGGTTGCATCGATTGCCAGATCCGCTTCTTTCTTGCTGCATGTAACTTTTGCCACTTCATTGATCAATTGTGCCTTGTTCATTTATTGCCTCCTTTTTTTATTTAAAACAACTTCATGACTTTCTATATATACTCTTTTACCACAAATCAATCAAAATCAAACCTATAAACACAGATTGCCATTTAAAGTTTCCAGACCGGTTTAAATTACATTAATATTGTAGCTTCATAAGGATAAATATAATTTTCGTGAGTTCCTACCATACTATCAGCTGTTCTGTGTGTGGAGAATAGAACTTTCCTGTCTGCAATATCAACCTGAATCTTCTTTTTAAGTTTACTGGAAAAATTAAGAATTACCAGAAGTTCCTTGTTTTCGTATATGCGCCTGTAGGAAATAATGTCATCCTCGCCTTTATTGACAGGTTCCCACGACCCGAATGCTAAAATTTCACTCCTCTTCCTCAGATTGATTAGCGACTTGTAAAAATTCAGAAATGATTTTTTGTCTTTAAGTTCGGTCTGGACATTCACTTTTGTATAATTATCATTGAGCGGAAGCCATGGATTACCGGTAGTGAAACCGGCATTGATTCCGGGAGTCCACTGCATCGGCGTCCTCTCCCCATCACGACCAACTGGAATAGGCCAGTACTTAAGTCCGACCGGATCTTTGATATGCTTCTTCGGAATACGACGGTTGGTCATCCCGAGTTCCTCGCCGTAGTAGAGGAAAGGCGTGCCTTTCAAGGTCAGAAGAAGAACGGCAAGAACCTTCGCTCTCAGCTCCGATTCGTTCCTTTTACCGAACCTCTTTATGCTCCTGACTTGATCATGGTTGGAAAAAACATGACACGGCCAGCCGTTATTCGGGATCGTATTGATCCATGAATTGATAGAATTAAAAAACTTTTTAGCGTCCCACTTCAGAAACATTGTGGAAAAATCAAAGGCGAGGTGGAGTTCGTCACTTCCATCTCCCATGTATGAAGCAGGCATTGCGGGGTTCATATCGTCCGCGAAAGTCTCTCCCACCATCATCCGAGAATCATACCCGTCAAGGATGCTTCTTATTTCGCGCAGAATGTCATGAAGCTCGGGCTGATTTCTGTTGTAGATATGCTTCTGCATATCGTGAGGCCTGGGATACCGCCCTATTGTGAATGGATTGTTTCTGAACTCTTTATCTTTCACAAAAAAATTGATCACATCAAGCCTGAACCCATCAACACCGGCATCAAGCCAGTAACGGAATTCTTCATACACAGCCTTACGGAGCTCATTGTTGCGCCAGTTAAGGTCAGGCTGTTCTTTTAAGAATAGATGAAGGTAATACTGCTCTCTTGTTTCGTCCCATTCCCAGGCGCGCCCTCCGAATTCCCCCATCCAGTTATTCGGATACTTCCCTTTTTTACCGTCTCGCCAAATATACCAGTCGCTCTTCGGGTTATCCCGGGACGAACGCGATTCTATAAACCAGGGGTGGAGGTGTGAAGAATGATTGAAGACAAGATCCATGATTATCTTCAAATCTCTTTTATGGCACTCTTTTATGAGTGTAGAATAATCTTCCTTCTTCCCGAATATCGGGTCAATCTCACGGTAATCTGACACATCGTAACCAAAATCGAACATTGGCGACCTGTTAACCGGAGAGAGCCAGATGGCCTCAACACCGAGTTCAGCTATGTAATCGAGCTTGGAGATAATTCCCGGAATGTCACCAATACCATCACCATTCGAGTCGTAAAAACTTCTCGGATATATCTGATAAACAACACCATGTTTCCACCATATTTTTTTATCGGGCATAATATCATTCCTCGTTTTTATATTTAATTCTAAATGATTTGACAATATTAAATCAAGCGTAAACAGGATGAGTCGTTAATCCAGCAATTGCCGCGCCGATAAGAGGAGCGTTTTCAATTTTAATAACTTTAAAATATCTTTCATGTTCTCCGGTTAAAATTCCGGTTAAATAGCTTTCCATTTTTTCCTTGAAATCCTTCACTCTGTAAAGAGTTGATCCTTCTGCCGTGATACAGACAGGTTTTCCCGGACGGGAGCCCTTCCCCGATTTTAATATGAATGCAGCCAGGTTGATAGAAGCAAGAAAGGCCGCCCTTTCGACAATTGCCTCCATTATTGCAGCGGCAGCTGTCCTGTCAGCGCCGGTTAATAAAGAAAATATATTTGAGGCCTGCGCACCTGTTCCGGCGAAAAGAAAAGCGTTCATGTCTTTTGTGCCAAATTCGCTGATAGAATTAAAGACCTTTTTCCCGCTGCTTGAAAAGAGACCGAAATCTGCCGCTGATTTGAGATATTCAAGAGCGAGGGGACCGAGATAGGCTCCGGAAACCATTTTCTCGAAAATATAATTACCGGGATTATTTGTTTTAGAGTCAAACTCTTCGTCAATATTATTGCGCGGGACAAGGTTGAACATCCCGGACTCGGCATTAATAATCTGATAGCCTTTCCCGGAAAGAGAGGGGTTTTTTAAAATTTTACTCCCGTCCTCAATATAAGCAGTATTTGAACCAGTACCGAGTATAAAACCTATATAGCTTTCGTATTCGGATGAAGATGAATCCGCTTTCCCGGCAAGAAGTGTTGCGACCGTATCATTGAGCAGAGTAAAGCTCCACCTGTCCTTAAACCCTTTTAGCAAAAGGGCTTCTTTCAATGAACGGCATATATAATTACCAGTTACTTCCGGTGCTTTTATCTCTTTTGTGAAGTATAGGAGTTTGCCGTCATGATCAGGCGAGATCTCCACAGGATAAGAAAAACAGAAACCTACCCTCTCTGATCTGGAAAGAATAGGTTTTACATAATCCGCGATTATATTAAAAAATTCTTTTTTGGATACTTCGCTTTCTATGCCGGGTATCATGTAAGTCTGATAATCTTCAATATCGATCCGGTTATTCTCCCTGAAGGATATTACAGCTGCCCGGAAATTAGTTCCCCCTGCATCAAGAGCGATTACAGGAGTGTTGAGCGGAAGTGAAAAATCTGTATGAATGTAAGAAGGGAGCATCGCCAGGGAACTTCTACTGCCCGCAAGGCCTTTCTCCATCTCATTAATCAGATCTTTTATTATTGTTGTGTGGCTGATACCATCCGCCGTAAGCCAGTTCCTGCTGATAAAATCGGACAAACTACTTTCCGGCATAATAACTGCTCCGGTGATGATTTATTTGATTGCTTGTTCGTAATTGAAATATAGGAATAATGGCCTTGTATGTCAAGGTAATCTTGACCGTAAAATGTTGAGTGCAGCACCGATAAAACCGCACCGGGTATAAAAAAATTTAAATTCTTTTAATTTCCGGAGACCGATTTTGTCCGATTGTGGAACTCCTCAATTCGAGACCCAGGATGTCCGCCAATGTGACGGCCAGGTCCGCGAGGCGATAGTTGGCTTTAAAGTCTGGATCCGAAACTACCTTGCCTTTGGCTTCCCCTGGCCATTCTATGGCCATCAGAATTTTTTGGGTATCTGCCGAGCCGTGCCCCCCGATCAGGGCTTTCCATGGGGCCATTCGGCTGGCGATAAACCCCGGAATTTTCACTCCCACGTTAGTCAGAAGCCCCATCACCGCCGGAAGTTGCCAGTTGTTTTTGGCGAAAAGCACAAGGTCCGGGCAGTGCAGAGCCCCCTGCTGATTGTTTCCGGCAAAATAGCGGTGATAAAGTTCGCCTGGTTCAGAGACTCCGGGCAAACCTTTTTCCATTTCATTCATGGTTAAAACGTCCCAGGGACATTCCCAGCCGCCGGTTATGGGGTTCTTCACCCGATGTCGGAGCAAAGCATCCTGGGCAAGTTTGGCTTTTTTCAGGCGGTAGTCCAGATCCGGTCCTCTGAAAAAGACCGAACCGGCGCTCGAACCAGTGATCGGACAAAAGCCCCGGTAGTTGAGTTCGTCGCCCTGAATCACCCCGGCCCGAGCCAAAATATCTACTAGGTTGGTATCCGTGTCGCGATCGTATCTGCCGAAAGCCGATCTCATAAATATATCCTGTATGGTCTCCTTAGAGCGGTGAGTCAAGTGGCCATGATCGCTGTACAAAACCAGAATTGCATCCCTGTAGTTGGGCATGCTCCTGATCCCGTCCACCAAACGGCCAAAATGACAGTCCACGTCCCTGACCCCGTCCAGAACGGCTTCTTGAAAGACCATTGTTGGATTGATCCTACTGACCAAGGTCGGCCCTTGTCCTTTAATCATGCGGGAATTAAACTCGCTTGGATCCCAAGCCGCGCCCAGCCCGTGCTGGAGGTCGTCCATCTGAGCCAGGAGGACCACTCCGAAATCGGGGAGTTCGCGACCCAGCATTTTTAGAGTCGAATTGACTAACCACATGTCGGGCGGAAAATGGGTGGGGTTGTTTTCATAAACCACACGGGAAAATGTTTTCTGATCCCGGGACGCGCTAAAGTTTTCCGGATCAATATTTCCGGGAGGATCGTAAAAGCGGTAGCCTTTTGGTGGCGGATCAATGTATCCCGGATAGCGGGACCCGCCCATGATGATATCCACGCCGGCACCAGGGACGTCGAACATCCGTGCCACCCATTCCTTGCCTGAAGAGAAAAATGTTCTGGACCTGGGCCATTTTCTTTTCCAAGCCGAAAAAATGGTGTCCACCGGACGGCCCTGGTCATCCCGGGCAAAAGAGAGACTAGGCGATACAATGTTGGCGGTACCATCTTCTTTCCAGTCAAAGAACTGGAGAGACACGCTGTTGAGGCCTGTCTGGGCGCTGGAGGTTCCGGCCAGGGCGTTGAGGTGGTTCGGGTCGGTGATGGCGGGCATATGGCAACGGGCGTGTTCAAACCACACACCGCTCTTCAGAAAATCCCGAACCCGGGGCATCAACCAATCGCCGTCCCGTCCGCCCGCCTGTCCCCGGCTGTTCAGATAAAGGTAACGGGGATCGAGAGAATCGATGGAAATGAAAATGACCCTGGGGGCCTTGGAGCCGCTGATTCTTTGTGAAGGCGGCGCCGCCGGGGTAAAGGGAACCGGGTCGTTTTTCGAAAGAATAAGACTTCCTCCAATCCCCACGCCCAAAGCTGATCCTGTCGCAATGGAATACTTGATGAAGCGCCGACGAGTTATTTTTGCGGCCATACGGTTTCCTCAATAGGTACGCCTGCGGGATCAATTCCATTTTTCTTCATCACCTTCTTAAATTTTTTCTCATATTGCTTGTTTTTTAGATAAGATCGGAGAGAAAATCCCCAGTAAAGCCGAAACCACATTAGTGATGATAAAAAATTATCCCTGCTCTTCTCTTTTGGAGTAACTATGATTGGATATTTTTTACGTATTTCCTTTGCTTCTTCAAATGTTTTCACAACCATGGTTCTGCGGTCTTTTCCTGGAACAACAATACCTCCATCGCGAAGCATCTTGAACCGTTTCGCAGATTCCTGAATTGTAGGACCGCATACGACAGCGCATTGACCACAGGTGATGACATTCGTGTTTCTAGTTTTTACCCCAATGAGATTATAGAGCCATTCCGATGATTCTTTCCTTCTTATAATTTCATCAGCGGAAAAATCCTTAACAGTTTTACTGAATTTGGTTTTATCTTGTACCCACTCCATAGGATATACCTTACCGCCTACATGCCTGATCAGGTTATACCGTTCATAAGAATCACCTACATTCCCGCCCTTTATGAGTAGTGTCCTTCGGGTATTTTCTTTCTCGGGATCCGGCTCTACGCCAACCCATTTTCTAATCCAATGATCACCCCAGCTCGACCATTGCTTGTCAACTGAAAGTCCATGAAGGCCAAAGCAGGAGGCATTGCATAATTCAATATCGCGGCGTTTTCCACGTGGATGCAGCTCGCCATTAATGAGAACGTATTCTTCCTTATCTCCGACGAACATTCTCGCTACGCATGCCTTATCGCAGATCAGACATTTCTTGCAATAATTGTCAATAAAATATCGCGGCGGAAGCATAGGATCGCTCTTTAATTCAGCTGAAGTAACAACAGTTCCCAGATAGACCGCCGCCCCGTACTCCTTGGTTAGTATATTACCAGAAAGACCATGCGCTCCGATTCCCGCAACAATTGCGCCAAAACGATGCGAAAAATCCGGTTTTGTCGAAAACACGTCAAATGATCTTCGATAGTGGTTGTTTGAATGCACAGCCTTTGACTTGTATCCCAGTGACTTAATAAATTTTGCAGTCTTGACCGCGATATTGGCCATCCACTGATTGCATTTGAGCTGGTCAAGATTGTGCGACATTTGGTCTTTTTTTGAAAGAAAATCATAAATTGCATTCACGTCCATTGGCATCGCGAAACTGACGATCGATTTGGCGCCACGCATAATATATCCCGGATCCAGAGAAGCAGGTCCATCAAACCGTTCAGGTCCGGCCACACCAACTATTGGCGCGCCAAGAGATTTTACATAATCTTTAATTTCGTTTTCAATTGCGGCCATTTAATGCCTCCCGTATTTTTTGATATTGATGAGCCATTGCTTGCTCGTGATTGAACTATAAGAAACTCAGTCTTGCATGTCAAGGGAATCTATGCTGAAAAATGTGCGGCACAACACCGGTGACAGAGCCGGTGTAAATTGCGACATCCGTTCTTGTGAGAACTCTGCTCACCTGTGCCAAGTAAAAGCCTGAATGATTTTCATTGTATCAAAAATGAAGCCTGGCAGGAAGCCATATGTAAAAACCAATTACTGATTTTGCATGATCGCCAAACCAATGGAATCAATGCCTTCATCTACAAATGAGCAACTGTCAGTTTGGAATTTGAGGGAGGATTACCAATTAAAATCTTTATAGATGCCATGTGTTACTAGAGGAAGTTGGGTGTTTATAGAACCGTTGTTAAGTCTGCACAAAACAGGTAAACTTAAGGAATGGTTTGTGTATTTAATCTCCTGAATAATGCTATGAATTGTATTGCTCTTTCATCCAACTCTGATAAGCGCCAGTCTTAATATTCTCCACCCATTTCTTCTGATTTAAATACCACTCGACAGTTTTTCGCAGACCTGATTTAAAGGATTCCCGTGGAGACCAGCCCAATTCTTTTTTTAATTTAGCAAAATCAATCGCGTAACGGCGATCATGTCCGGGACGATCCGAAACAAATGTGATCAGTCGCCGCCGAGGTTTTCCATCAGTTGCCGGTTTAATTTCATCAATAATATCACAAATCAGCTGCACAATTAAAATATTTTCCATTTCGGCATTGCCGCCAACATTATATGTTTCACCGATAACGCCTGACTTCATAATATTCCAGATGGCGTCGCAATGGTCCTCGACATAGAGCCAATCGCGGACATTTTTACCATCACCGTAAACAGGCAAAGGCTTTCCTTCCAGGGCATTGAGAACGACCAGTGGAATAAGCTTTTCCGGAAATTGATATGGACCATAATTGTTCGAGCAATTGGATATTGTAGTGGGCAGACCGAAAGTTTCATGGTACGCACGTACAAGATGGTCGGAAGCCGCCTTTGACGCGGAATAAGGGCTGTTCGGTCTATACGGCGTATCTTCCCGAAAAAATCCTTCCGCTCCGAGACTGCCGTAAACCTCGTCTGTGCTGACATGATGAAATAGTTTAAACTTATCTCCCCTGGCTTTTGCCATTTCCAGGAGATTAAAAGTTCCAACTATATTTGTTTGGATAAAACTGCCAGGATCCTTTATAGAACGATCCACATGTGATTCGGCTGCAAAATGACAGACCGCATCAATATCATAAGCACCAAACACCTTTTCCAGTTTAGCGCCATCACAAATATCTACTTTTTGGAAAACATATCTTGACCCAAAGTCCGCTGCAATACCTTCCAGATTTTCCGGATTACCAGCATACGTCAATTTGTCCAAATTAATTATCCTGCCGGAAAAAGTTGCATCATTTAACAAATTCCGGATAAAATTACTGCCGATGAATCCAGAACCTCCAGTTACCAATAGATTACTGAATCCTGCTTCATTTTTTCTTTTTGTCTTCATATTTTAGCAAAAGCCTTTCTCTTTTTCCTGTTCTTCGCAGGTTATGGCTTAAATTAACGAAATTGAACTTTTCCTTAATTATGGAATCCAGTGCCAATAACCATTATTAAATTACTGTAAAACCTTTTAATACTTTTATATCTTTAGTTGCAAGTATTTTTAGCCATGATTTCATGTTTTCTTCTTTATTATATATTGCTTAATCAATGGTATGAACCCCAAAGCAAGCTTTGGAAACAGATTCCGCAGCAGCTGCGGGGTATTATACCCTACGCTGCGCGGGATTGTTCAACTTACCAATTCCGCTGCGCTTGCGGAATTGGAGTTTCACAATAAAAATGGCATTGGTATTTATCGCTTGAAATATTAAAATAAATCTGTTTATGTCATATCAAATTTGTATGAGGTTATAATCATGACCAGCGATGATAGTTCCCAAAACTTAAAATTCCGCCCTAATAGAACTTTTATTTGCAGTGTCGTCTTTCTTGACATCGTTGAATATTCGAAAAAATCGGTTGAAGAACAAATAATCCTCAAGGAACGTTTCAATACTCTCATTGCAGAAACTCTGACGGATATCCCTGTAAGCGACCGCATTATTCTTGATACCGGAGATGGCGCGGCCATCGGTTTTCTCGGCGATCCGGAAGATGCCCTCTTTGTTGCTATGAATATGCGCGATATATTGAACACCGAACAGTCAACATCTATGCCTGATCTGCGCGTGCGCATGGGTATAAATCTCGGCCCGGTAAAACTACTCAAAGATATTAACAATCAGGTCAATCTCATCGGTGACGGCATTAATGTCGCGCAACGTATTATGAGTTTTGCCGAAGCCGGTCAATTACTGGTTTCCCGCTCCTATTATGATATCGTATCCTGTCTTTCGCAGGAATATGCTCAACTCTTCGAATATAAAGGAGCACGGGCAGATAAACATATTCGCGAACACGATATCTACGCTGTTGGGCACACTGGTCTGAGGTCTCAACCAGCACATCACCCTCCGGAAAGAAAAGAGTCTTCCTCTATTGCTGATGATAAAATAATTACCGCCGCGAAAACACCATTAAAGAGTATCCCAGATTACAGTACAGTAGTAAATGGTAAACCTACTCAAATCTGGTTCAATAAAAAAATCATGGTAATTGTCGTTCCTGTTATTGCTTTTATTGTTGTCGCCATGTTTGTTTTCATACCTGCGGAGAAAAACAAGTTATCATTTGAAAAAAAATCAGCCAAAGCCGCCCGCGCTGCCGACAAAGGTACGGAATCGAAGAAATCCTGGTGGGAGTCAAACTCCGAATCTAATCAGGCATCACTTTTTGCTGGATCTGTCAAGGCCGATGAAATCATATTTACAAATACCGGAATAACCTCATCTGGTACGGAAGTCACCTTATCACTCAGCATCCTCAATAATTCCAGAATTGTAAAAAGTGTCGCCCTTTATGATAGTTATACCACATGGCCAAAATCGAAACTTATTGACCAAGCAGGAAAAAACCGTGCAGTTACTAATGTGATTTTTTTAAAAGGATCGCAGAAGATCACCAGCCAGGCTGCCGGAACTCAGGGAGTATCAATCAGCCCGCGTGAAACTATCAGCGCTTCTCTTGTTTTTAAGAAAACAGAAAAAGATATCAAGTCAATCAATATACATCCATTCATATATCAGGGAAACAGTTGGAAGGAACATGATCTACCGATGAAGTTAGACAGATAAACAAAGAAGACTGCAAAACAAGTCTCTACAATTAGTCTCAATCCAAACGTCGCCGCTAAAAAAGTGAGCTATATCTCCCCTGCCCTTTTGGGATATCCGGTTATCGAACGAATTTCTTCGTAAAGCGGTTTGAGCCTTTTATACATTTGTTTGTAAACACGTTTATAAAGCTGGTCATAAACCTTATGTGTCGTCATGTTTGGTTCAAAAAACTCGCCAATCCGTGTCATTTCCGCAACAGCTGTTTTAAAATCAGGATGAAGTTTTAGACCAACTGCCGCGTCTATCGCCGCGCCCAAACCCGATGTTTCATATATATGCGGCCTGGCTGTGCGTAATCCGAAAATATCCGCTGTAAGCTGCATTGCCGCGTTACTTTGTGAACCACCACCGGACACGCGCAATTCGGTTATATCCACCCCGCTGCGTTTTTCTTCACGTTCCTTACCTTCGCGTAACGCGTAAGCTAAACCTTCCAGAATGGCCCGATATAAATGCGCCCGATTATGAACATCACCAAAGCCGATTACGGCTCCTTTGGCTTCAGGTCCGGGAACTTTGATGCCCGGCGACCAATAAGGTTGGAGAATCAGCCCCATCGCTCCCGGTGGTACTTTGTGTAAAAGTTCCTCAATAATTGTTTCTGTCTGCACACCACGCGATTCTGCTATCTGCTGTTCCAACTGGGCAAATTGTTCTTTAAACCAACTGACCATCCAATAACCGCGAAAAATTTGTATTTCCAGGCTATAAGCATTAGGCACAGCTGAAGGATACGGAGGAATGAGTGGAATTGCTTCAATGTATTTATAGTGAGTAGTGTTGATCGTGGCTGTTGTTCCGTAACTCAAACAACCGATATGCGGTTCAAGACACCCTGCGCCGATCACCTCACAGGCCTTATCCGCGGCCGCGGCAATCAGCGGCAGTCCTTCCGGTATACCGGTTTCCTCGGCAGCACTGCGTGTAATATATCCCATAACCTCCGCGGGTTCAACCAGATCCGGCAACATCGCTGGATCCATCTTAGTCATTTCCCATTTCCAATCCCGGGGAGAAGACCACCTTTTCTTCTTGTAATCAAAAGGAACATAACCAACCTGACAACCGACGGAATCGACAAACCTGCCTGTCAGGCAGTAAGTAAGGTATCCAGAGAGAAAAAGGAATTTGTAAGTTTTGCTCCAAATCTCCGGCTGATGAATTCGAATCCAATTACATTCAGCTTCTTCCTGCAGATAAGCTACGGTTTCCGACATGCCTGATAATTTAAAAGCGAGACCCCAAAGACCGCCCACAGGTTTTAATCCACTAGTTCGTCGTTGATCCAGCCAGACTATTGCCGGACGCAAAGGCTTTCCATTTTTATCAACATTAATCATTGTGGCGCGCTGAGTTGTAATTGTGACACCGGCAATTGCTTCTTTAGACACCGGCGTTTCCTTCCAGAGCATTTGACAGACCTGAGATAATGATTTCCAGTAATAGTCCGCGTCCTGCTCTGCCCAGCCCGGTTCTGGTGATACGTATGGTTGGAGTGGCAACTGTTTCTTGTAAATCAGATTACCCCGCAAATCAAAGATTAACGCCCTTACTGATTGTGTTCCATTATCGATGCTGAGTATTAAATCTTTATTCATAAGTCACCTCCCAATAATTACTTTCATATCATTTAAGCATATTTATTGAAATAAACATTTAATTATAATTGCAATAAAAAAATGAGCAAACAACAGTAAAGAAGTTGCCTGCTCATTTTTATTTCTCAATACTTATTTTCTATCTTTTCTTTTTTGCTGCTACTTTCTTCTTTGCTGGTGCTTTCTTTTTTGCTGCTACTTTCTTCTTCGCTGGTGCTTTCTTTTTTGCTGCTACTTTCTTCTTCGCTGTTGCCATCTTGTGTAGCCTCCTTTGATCAAATTTTATTCTTCGATTAATACCAAAATACTTCCTTGTGATTGAATTTTACTTTATTTTTACATTTAGGTCAACAAAAAATGTAAAATAATATCATTTTTTTTAATTTATTTTTTTCATCAGCAGCACTTCTTTTTTGATGATATTCTCGATAACAATCACAATATGAAGTTGAATAATAATTTTTATTTATTTCTCATACTCGCCAAACCCAGCGCTGACAATGGATTGCCAATGACATGAAACTATCCGGACACATTATTATGTTAATGATATACAAAAAGACAATCATTTTTATCATTCATCACAAAATATTATCAGAATTTTAATTAGAGATAATTTTGTCCGCTGACGAATCCTTTAGCGAAAAATGGAGTGGAAAGGTACTCAACACATATTTTTTTGCCATGGGACGGGGCGTGGATGAATTTTCCATCACCGATATAAATTCCCACATGCGAAACTTTTCTTTTTCCATGAAGCGCGAAGAAAACCAAATCACCTTTTTGTAACTGGTTTATGCTGACAGGGCTTCCGGCATCAAACTGTGTTCTGGAATGACGCGGCAAATTCAAACCGTTTAACTGATACACTGTCATGGTTAAACCGCTGCAATCAAATCCTGTCTCCAAAGAAGCTCCACCCCATAGATATGGGACTCCGAGAAAATCACGGGCAGTTTTTACAAGCGCCTCTCTTAAATAATTTGTGCCATATTGTTTTTGTCTGGCAGTAGTATAGTCTTCGGGTCTAACGATGTAGAACTCTTCGATGATATGCGTCTCTTTTAAACTTTGCGCTCTTTGCCTCGCATTTTCCTTTGCGGAAAAGTTTCCGAAGCGAACCTTAAACAATCCGTCAGCGGCCTTGAAATAGGTGGCACTTAATCCTCGCTTTTTCAGAGTTTCCGTCAAACGCACCGCATTTTCAACTTTGGCAAATGCACCGGCCTGAATGGTATAGCCCATGAGCTCTAACGATTTATTTTTTTGAGCCTGGAATTCCGGCGCCAGGCGTGTCGTTCGACTGGAACAAGACAAAACAAGAAACGAAATAAAAAATATAAATAATATTTTTGGAAGTAAATTTTTCATCGCTCTAATCTTTTATCCAAAATTTGAAAGTGCAAATTTATTTTTCCCGGTTTTTCTCAACAAATATTATTGCCTCATCTCGTGAACTAATTCTGCCTTCCATCTGTTCATCTTCCAGCGCGTGTAAAATTTCACCGATTATTTTCCCCGGTGTAAAACCGAGGGCAATCAAATCTTCACCATTAAGCAGGCGTGGTGGATGTAATTCTTCCACAGTTAAATTTTCCAGTTGATTGCGGCAAAATTCATAATTATCCAGCATACCGTGACTAGCCAGACAATCAAGACGATGCAACTCCAGATGCAAATTAAAATCCGGCATGCGTAAAAATCTTTTGAGCCGGGCAGGACGCATTTTCTGAACATTCATGAAATTCATGTGCTGCAAAATAAGATCGAGTACTGCTTCCCTTTGCGCCCGTGAAAACTTCAGGCGCTGCATTATCTCATCGGCGATTTTTTCACCCTGCTTTGCATGGCCGTAAAAATGCACACCGTTTTCATCCTCACTGCGAGAAACTGGCTTACCGACATCGTGAAGAAGAACTCCCCAGGCCAATGCCGGATTTACGTTTGTTTTTTTTTCTTTTGATAATATCTCCAGCATTATCAAAGTATGTTGCCAGACATCACCTTCTGGATGAAAACGAAGCGGCTGGTCAACGCCTTGCATTGCATCCACCTCCGGTAATATCTCCCGCATCATTCCGGTTTGCACCATTAACTCCAATCCCCGGCGAGCACCACCTCGGGTAAGAAGTTTATTTAACTCATCCTGAATACGTTCTGCACTGATTGTTTGAATTTGAGCAACATTTTTAGCAATGGATTCTTGCGTAAAAGAGTCAAGATTGAAATTAAGATTAGCAGTAAAACGAATTGCCCGCAACATCCTCAGGTGGTCTTCCTGGAAACGTTTATCGGGATCACCAATCGTCCGAATTATTTTTTTTTGAATATCCGCAAGGCCATCTACATAATCCGTAATCTCTCCTGTTACCGGATCCATCAATAAACCATTGACGGTAAAATCACGCCGGAGGGCATCCTCTTTAGCGCAAGTGAAATGAACGTCCGAGGGTCGCCTGCCGTCGATGTAAACATCATCACTACGAAAAGTTGCCACCTCAAATGAATAGCCTTCCACAATCACAGCAATAACACCAAATTTTGCTCCTATAGCGACAATACGATTAAAAAGCGCCATAACCTGATCAGGAAGTGCCGATGTTACGATATCGTAATCGTCCGGAATTACACCCATTACAGAATCACGCACGCAACCTCCGACAAAAGAAGCTTCGTATCCAGCTGATCTCAACCGTAAAACTATCCGGGTTGCTTCCTGGCGTTTATCTATTGCTGTATTTGCAAATTTGTCCTGCAATACTTACACCTCTTCATCTTTTGCCTAATCGAATAGCGCAGAACTCGCCACACATTGTGCATCCCTCATCCTGTGCGCTTTTGCTTTTTTCCAGAAAAGAGCTGGTTTTTTCCGGATCAATGGATAAGTCCACTTGTCCCTGCCAGTCAAAATTTTTCCGGCATTGGGACATTTTCCGGTCTCTCTCCCTCGCGCCACGCACTCCTTTCGCAATATCGGCAATGTGTGCGGCAATACGCGCGGTAATTACTCCTTCGCGGACGTCAGCCAGTGTCGGCAATCGTAAATGTTCGGCGGGAGTTACATAGCAGAGAAAATCGGCACCGGCTGCGCCGGCAATTGCTCCGCCAATAGCGGAAGTTATATGATCATAACCCGGAGCGATATCCGTGGGCAGCGGCCCTAAGACATAAAACGGAGCACCCTGACAGATTTTCTTTTGCAGTTTGATATTGGCTTCAATTTCGGTAATCGGAACATGCCCGGGACCTTCAATCATTACCTGAACTCCGGCGGCGCGCGCCTTCGCCGCAAGTTCGCCCAGAATGATCAGCTCCTGCAATTGCCCCTGATCAGTCGCATCATCGATGGCGCCTGGACGCAATCCGTCACCAAGGCTCAAAACCATGTCATAGCGGTGCGCTATTTCCACAAGCCGGTCATAATCTTCATAAAGAGGGTTTTCTTTTTTATTACAGAACATCCAGTTGGCCGTCATTGAACCACCCCTGCTTACAATGCCCAAGACTCTCCCCTGACCTTCCACCGCTGCCACACTTTTTTTATTAACACCGCAATGGACGGTAATGAAATCGACTCCATCTCTACCGTTTTCTTCAATGACTGCAAACATATCTTCTGCAGTCATTTCCGATATCGCTTTCTTTTCCTGTAAAATCTTTACGGCGGCCTGATAAATCGGCACTGTGCCGATCGCCACAGGAGAGTTTTCCATAATCGCCTTGCGGATGGCTGCCAGATCGCCACCCGTAGAGAGATCCATGACGGCATCGGCGCCTGCTGCCGCAGCAATTTTTAATTTATCCAGCTCCAGATTGAGATCATTATTATCCTTTGATGTACCGATATTCGCATTAACTTTCGTACGCAAACCAAGGCCAATCGCCAGAGGCTTGATCGCCGTATGGTTAACATTGCGACAAATCACGACGTTCCCATCCACCATCCCCTGACGAATATATTCCGGCGCTACACCTTCTTCCACGGCACATATTTTCATTTCTTCCGTCACCATACCTTTTCTGGCTTTTTCCAGCTGTGTCATTTCTTCCTCCAAAACTTAAAAACAATCTTTTTGTTCCGATATAGTACCCATAACATTAACCGGCCCGTGCCCTTTGCCCAGGCGAAGTGAATTTTCAATCGCTTTTGTGACCATAACCTTGGCCTGCGCAACTGCATCGACAACATTTTCTCCGAATGCAATAGCAGAAGCGAGGGCGGATGCGTAAGTGCAACCAGTTCCGTGCGTATCTTTCGTAGCAATCCAAGGAGAGGAATACTCATAATAATTATTCCCATCATAAAGAATATCCACCGCGTCTGATTTTTTTGCCGCCCTCAAATGCCCGCCTTTGATCACCACATTCTTAACGCCAAGTCCATGGATAAACGCAGCTGCCTTTTTCATCCCGTCAACCCCTTCAATCTTACATTTTGCCAAGACTTCCGCTTCGGGAATATTAGGTGTCACAACAAAAGCCAGCGGCAACAATTTTTTGACCAGTGCCACCTTAGCAGTGTCGTGCAATAAAGAATGACCGCCCTTGGCGATCATCACCGGGTCAACTATCAATTTCTCCAGGCGATATTCTTTAACCTTCTGAACAACTGAATCGATTGCTCCAACTGTTAAAAGCATGCCGGTTTTAACCGCGTCGGCACCAATATCGCGAAGTACGCAGTCCAATTGCGCCAAAATATATTTTTGCGGAACAGGATGGATAGCCTGAACACCAAGAGTATTTTGGACCGTCACCGCGGTAATGACACTCATCCCGTAACAGCCGCAGGCGCTCACCGCCTTCAAATCAGCCTGAATACCAGCACCGCCGCTGGAATCAGAACCACCTACGCATAATATCCTAATCGGTTCCATCAGCTACACCGCCTCCGGAAAAAAATCTTTCTGCCAATAACGGATTACCAATAGACTTCCCGAACACACACTTATTTTCGCCTCATCGCAACTAATAATGTTGCTTACTGCCAGTGATTCACCCATCCTTAATGTTCCGTCATCTAAAGGATAGAGAAAACCACGGAGAGCTATCCCTTCAACTTGAGAACTGAGCGCGATCAGAGAAACTGTTTGACCTGCTGACTTGTTGAATGTGACATCGCCATTGAGCAGAAAAACCTCACAATATTCATCAATCAGATAAGCCTTAATGGAAAGGGCTTTAGTCTTTTCCAGCAAGAACACATTGGCCAGCGTATGATCAAGCCTTCCGCCCAACGCACCCCAAATATATACTACCGCCGGTTTAAGATTTATGGCATAATCAATTGCCAGTTCCGTATCGGTAAAATCTTTACTTGCCGGATATTTTATCATCTTTACATTCTGACTGGAATAACTTTCCAGATTGGCAGGAGCAATGGAATCCATATCGCCGATGATCACATCCGGTTTAATCCCTGTTTGTTGCAAATGACGCACTCCACCGTCACAGCAAATGAT
>Ga0007798_10000083_pt1 | contig 39514 bp, 30 predicted proteins | sample CryBogmetaGMA17M_FD_60370 | JGI IMG/M metagenome (GOLD analysis project Ga0007798, IMG submission 60370) | Freshwater microbial communities from Crystal Bog, Wisconsin, USA - MA17M | ecosystem: Environmental > Aquatic > Freshwater > Lake | place: Crystal Bog, Wisconsin, USA | collected 2009-07-06
GAATGAGTTGAACGTTGACGTGCACCGTACCCTCAAGCTTGGAGGGGCCGCGAACATCGGCTGCGGCCATGTGGAAAATGGTGTCCTTCTCAAAACCCTTAGCCGCGATAACATCCCAGAGCAGATTGACAACTTCTTCGGATTGCAGGGTGACCTTCATTTTGCTTGTGGGATTATACAGCAGGTATCGACGATCGTTTTCACTTGCGCCCCGGAAGTAGTCGGTAGCACGGCGCTGATAGATCTTCATTCCGAGCAAGCGCAGCCAGGCATCCATGAAGTTCTTGCGCACATGCGGCATGTCTGTAACTTTCATGCCGTAGAGGATGCGGTTGGAAGCGTGCGTGATGGCCTCATAAAAACAGTGCTCGGCAATACCGAGGGAGGCCGGCCCGATGTTAAACTTGCCGATGTTGACGGTGTTCAGCGCGGAATCCCACGCATTAGGTCCACGCGAGAGGATATCCTCGTCGGTGATGGGGTAGTCGTGCAGATCAAAGTTGGCTACATACTCCTGGTGGGAGATGACGTTTTTCTTCAACTCAAAGGCTTTGTTGAGGTAATTGGTAACAAAGAAGGTGTAGTCATCTGTGCCGTCTTTTACTTTGCCCAGCGTAGAGACCATCAAGGCTTCGTTGCCGTTGCCGATGTAATACTTCTCCCCATTGGCTACATATTTACCGGGGCCTTTCGGGGTCAGTGATGCCTCGACAGAGTAGATATCCGCGCCGTGGGTGCGTTCGGAGAGGCCGAAGGCAAAGATAGCACCTTCTTTGAGGAGTTTGGCTGCCTTCTTTTTGGCCGTTTCATTTGGGCTCATCCAGATAGGGCCCAGTCCCAGTATTGTTACCTGGAAGCAATACCAGTAGCCCAGGCCGTAAAAGGCCAGAATTTCTGAGTATTCGCTGTTGCGCGCTGTGTCCCAGCGGCAATCAGGATCTCCCCCCGCGTACTGTTTGGGGGTGAGCAGTTTGGCAAAGATCTTTTCTTTGCCGATAAAATCAACAAACTCGCGGTACCAAAGCTTCTTGTTGTAATCATCGAGCAGTCTGGTCTTACCCATCTTCTCGAAGAAGGCAATGGTTTTGGTCATGATGGCCTTTGATCCCTCGTCGGCCATAAGACTTTTGTACTTCTTGGGCTGGATTAACAAATTCATATGATTCTCCTTTTTTAGGTTATTTTCAGAAATATTCTCTGAGGTGCATTCCGTTTTGCTTTCTTACACGAACATACCATAAAAGAAAAGAGTTTTATACACAGGCAATTATTTCATTGACATATCAATCTGTTCTTCTTATACTTTCGCTCACTAAAAAGTGTTTCTTAAAATAATTGTGGGCATGGGAAAAAGAAATAACCAGTAGCCCAAGTTCCAAGTTTTCTTATCTTCAAAGTATATTTCATCCCCTATGCGGTAAAAGCCGGAAACCATGTTTGCACAAAACAGGTTGAATGCCTGAAAGTATAAGGAGGAAGAAGCCGATGGACATTATCACCTACACAGCGGAGCATAATATTTTCCGGGAAAGTCTCCGGAAATTTCTCGACAAAGAAATCGTGCCCCATGTTGAAGAGTGGGAGGAGGCGGGCATTGTTCCCCGCAGCGCCTGGAAAAAGCTGGGGGAACAGGGATTTCTGTGCACGGATGTTCCCGAGGAATACGGCGGTGTCGGCGGCGATTTTCTCTATTCAGTCATCGTTTGTGAAGAACTTGTCAAATGCAACTTCTCGGGACTTGCCGTTTCACTGCATAGTGACATTTGCGTCCCTTATATTTCAGCGTTTGCCTCAGAGCAGCAAAAGCGCAAATATCTGCCGGGCTGCGTTTCTGGCGATATCATTACAGCGGTTGCCATGACAGAACCGAACGCCGGCAGCGATCTGGCGGCAATGAAAACAACGGCCGTGGAAGACGGCGATCATGTTATTCTCAATGGTCAGAAAACCTTCATCAGTAATGGCATCAACTGCGATCTTGTCATCGTCGCCGCGCGTGATCCGTCTGTGCAGCAGCAACATCAGGCTGTTGACCTCTATCTTGTCGAGGCCGGCACCCCCGGTTTTGAAAAAGGAAAACAGATTAAAAAAATTGGCTGGCACAGTCAGGATACAGCAGAACTTTATTTTACGGATTGCCGGATTCAGAAGGAAAACCGTCTGGGTGAGAAGGGCAGCGGGTTTCTCAAGCTTATGATGAAGCTCCAACAGGAGCGGCTTGTCTGCGCCATCGGCGCGGTGATAGGCGCAGAGCACATGCTCGAGTTTACTATCAAATATTGTAAGGAGAGGAATGCTTTCGGGCGGCCCATCTCCAAGTTTCAGCATGTGCAATTTGAAATTGTCGAGATGGCGACAGAAACAAAAATAGGACGTACTTTTATTGACAAACTAATCATGGATCATATCGAAGGTAAAAACGTCGTTATCGAGGTTGCCATGGCAAAATACTGGACTACGGACATGGCCTTCCGTGTTGCCGACCGGTGCCTCCAGCTTCACGGTGGATACGGATATTGTGAGGAATACCCCATCGCCCGCGCCTGGCGGGACATCCGCGTGACGCGGATTTTTGCCGGAACAAATGAAATCATGAAGGGCATTGCGGCAAGGTTTATGGGGCTATAGGCATAACCATGATCAGAATTTTTATCGCTAAAACTATTTAGTGCAAGGAGGTTTGCGCCATGATGGATTATCCTTTGTTGTTGACCAATTTTATGCAGCACGCGGCCAAGTATTATCCGACTAAGGAGATCGTCTCCGTTTACGCGACCGGCACTTTCCGTTATACTTATGCCGACTGGTATAAGCGCACAAGCCAACTTGCCGGAGCCCTGCGTTCCCTTGGCATCAAAAAGGGAGACAGGGTTGCCTCATTTTCTCTGAACAACCATCGCCATATGGAACTTTACTTTGGCGTTCCCTGCATGGGGGCTGTTCTGCACACGCTCAATATCCGCCTTTCCGCCGAAAATCTGGTTTACATTATTAATCACGCCGGAGACCGCGTTCTTTTTATTGATGAAGATGTTTACTTCCTCATTGAACCATTTAAAGATCAGCTCAAGACAGTCGAAAAATATGTCATTATGTCCCAATCCGGAGTAATGCCACAGACCACCCTTTCCCCTGTTGTCCTGTATGACGATCTGATTAAAGATTTCCCGGAGAGTTATGATTTCCCAATTGATCGCGATGAAAACGATCCCTGCCTTATCTGCTATACCTCAGCAACAACGGGCGATCCCAAAGGCGTTGTCTACAGCCATCGCGGACTTGTTCTGCACTCTTTTGTCACAGGCGGAGTAATGGGCGTTCAGGAAAAAGACTGTGCCCTGCACATAGTTCCGATGTTTCATGCTAACGCCTGGGGAGCTCCTTTTGTCTGCACTCTGCGCGGGATGAAACAGGTATTGCCCGGGCGACAAATTCTGGATATGGCGGCGCTGTGCCGGATTATTGCTGAGGAGAAAGTTACATTCTCCTGCGGTGTACCGACCATTTGGATAATGCTTCACAATTATCTGGAGAGCGGCGGCGCGCATGATTTTTCTTCAATCAGTAAATTATTTTCCGGCGGATCGGCCATGCCCCGGCATCTCATCGAATCTTATGAAAAGAAATACGGAGTGATTCTGGCACAGGGTTATGGCGCTACGGAAACGTCTCCCGTTGTCACCCTGTCCATTCCCAAAGGCTATATGGAAACAATGAGAGTTGATGAAAAGATTGATATCCGGGCCACAGCGGGAATGCCCATACCGGGGCTTGATGTAAAACTCATCAACACGGAAACGGGCAAAGAGGCGCGCATGGATGGCAAGGAAATGGGAGAAATTCTGGTGCGGGGGCCCTGGATTGCCTCGGAATATTATAAAGATCCCAAGCAAAGCGCCATCACCTTCCGCGACGGTTGGTTTCATACGGGAGACATCGGAACAATGAACAAGGAAGGTTATATATCGTTGGTTGACCGGACTAAAGACCTCATCAAGAGTGCCGGGGAGTGGATTTCCTCTATTGATCTGGAAAACGTCATTATGGGATTTGACAAGGTTTTAGAGGCGGCGGTAATCGCTCTGCCTGATGATAAATGGCAGGAACGGCCTCTGGCCTGTGTTGTGCCTACGCCTGACGCGGCAAATACTATTACAAAAGAGGAGATCCAGGATTATCTGAAAGACAAAGTCGCCAAATGGTGGATTCCTGATGAAATCGTTTTCATGAAGGAACTCCCTAAGACGAGCGTGGGCAAATTCAACAAGAAAAGCCTCCGGGCAACGGTCATCCCGGAAATTCTAAAGAAGAGAGGTAAGGCATGAACGCTAATAATAACGATAGAGTCGCAATTATTGACGCCTGCCGGACGCCATTTATACGCTCCGGCACGGCGTTTTACGATTTGATGGCTTGGGAGCTGGGTCGCTTTGCGGTTAAAGGGCTCATCGCCAGAACGGGCATCGAGCCTTCAATAATCGATTATGTAATCATGGGCACAGTTATGGCGGATGTTTCCACAACCAATGTGGCGCGGGAAATCATGCTGGGTGCGGGGCTTCCCGGAACGATACCCGCTCATACCTGCACGGCGGCCTGCGTTTCGTCAAACATCGCCGTTACCTCCGCCTGCGATATGATTAATGCTGGTCAGGTAAATACGGTGATTGCCGGTGGCACGGAATCCATGTCCGATCCCGCGATTAAAATCGGTAAGCGCTATCGGCGCTTTCTGCTAGATCTCACCATGTATAAGCGTCCCAAAGGTATTCTGGGGAAACTTAAACTGCTCAAAGGAATGAAGCTTAAGGATTTCTTTACTGTTGAAAAACCGGCTATTGCTGAGTATTCCACAGGCCTCTCCATGGGAGCAAATGCCGACAGACTGGCAAGTCGCCTTGGCATCACCCGCAAAGCGCAGGACGATTTTGCCGCCCGATCTCATCGGTTGGCTGCTGCGGCTACAAAAAATGGACTTCTGAAAAAGGAAATAGTTCCTATTGTCGTTCCCAAAACAGGCAAAGTGGTGAAGGATGATAACGGGCCACGCGCGGATGCCACCGCCGAAAAGTTGGCCTCAGTGAGGCCGGCTTTCGATCGCCGCAATGGAACAGTCACTGCGGCTAACTCTTCATTTCTCACAGATGGAGCATCGGCAGTGCTGCTGATGAAGGAATCAAAAGCCAAAGCTCTGGGTTTAAAACCGTTAGCCTACATCAAGGCTTATTCCCAGGCAGGCTCTGATCCGTGGGAAGAATTACTGCTTGGGCCCGCCTTTTCTGCCGCGCGAGCGTTGAAAAAAGCAGGCATCAAACTTGCCGATATAAAAGTTCTGGAAATCCATGAAGCTTTTGCCGCCCAGATTCTTGCCAATATCCATTATATGGAATCAGAAAAATGGGGACGTGAAAAACTGGGGCTGGATGGTAAGCTGGGTAAGGTTGATCAGGAACTTCTCAACACGCGGGGCGGTTCTTTGTCCATCGGCCATCCTTTCGGTGCGACAGGTGGCAGGTTGATTGCCAGTTGTTGTAACCGGATGCAGGAAGAAAATGCTCAGTTTGGCCTCGTTGCCGGCTGTGGCGCTGGAGCTGTGGGCAACACCATTATTCTAGAAAATGCGCAATAAGGGAGATGATAATGAAATATTTAACACTGGAAAAAACAAAAGAAGGTATCGCTATTATTACCATTGATTGCCCGGATGGCAAAGTGAACAAGGTTTCTTCAGGATTGCTCGATGAAGTTGCCGGCAATCTCAAGGAAATAAGTGACGATAAGAACATCAAGGGCATAGTTATTGTAAGCGGCAAAGAAGACAATTTTGTTGTCGGCGCGGATATTGATGAACTAAAAGGCATGCAAACCAAGGAGGAAGTAATTACCTATATCACCAAAGGCCACACCATCCTCAACAGTCTGGAAAATATGAAAATCCCTGTGGTTGCCTGTATTTCCGGCAACTGCCTCGGCGGCGGGCTGGAACTGGCGCTGGTATGCCATTACCGCATGGCCGTCAACTCCCCGCGGACTGTTCTGGGGTTTCCGGAAGTGCAAATCGGGTTGCTGCCTGCCGGCGGTGGCACACAGCGGCTGCCAAGGCTTATCGGCTTGACGGCGGCGCTGCCCCTTCTGCTGACGGCGCGAAATCTGCGGGCGAAAAAAGCCAAAAAGGCCGGTTTGATTGACGAGCTGATTTCGCAATACGGCGCAAAGGAAACGGCAGTTAAAAAAGCGCTGGAACTGGCACTAAGTGGCAATATTAAAAGAAAGCGCAAGCGTTCCTTTATCACTTTTCTGCTGGAATCAAATCCTGTGGGCAGGGCAATAGTATTTTCGCAGGCCAGAAAAATGGTGACGCGCCAGACTTACGGCTGTTACCCCGCGCCGTATGCAATAATAGAAGCGGTGGAACATGGCCAGAAATATGGAAAGATCGCCGGACTGAAAAAAGAGATAGAACTTCTAAGCAAGTTGGTCACTTCATCGCAATCCAAAGCCTTGATGAGCCTTTTTTTCGGCATGACGGATCTTAAGAAAAATCCTCAGAAAAACCTCGCCCGCAAAGTGGGCAAGCTTGCCGTCATCGGAACGGGATTAATGGGGCAGGGGATTGCCTCCGTCTCCACGACCATCAGCGACACCATCCTGATGAAGGATGTAAGCCTGGAAGCGGCAGCCAAAGGAATGAAAGAGATTTGGAAGGGGCTGGAAAAAAAGGCCAAATCAGGCACAATCGGCGGGTTTGACCGTGATGTTCAGTACGGGAAGCTCGTCGCCTGTGAGAATTACTCTTTGTTTAAAAATACTGATCTAGTTGTGGAGGCCGTGTTTGAGGATCTTGCTCTGAAAAAGCGCGTTGTGGCCGACGTGGAAGCCGCCACAAACGAACGCACTATTTTTGCTTCCAATACCTCGGCCATCCCGATTTCGGATATTGCCGCCGGATGTAAGAGGCCGGAGAATGTCATCGGGATGCACTACTTCTCCCCTGTTCCCAAAATGCCACTGCTGGAGATTATTACCACCGACAAAACCGCGCCGTGGGTGACAGCCACCGCCCTCGATATGGGGATCGCGCAGGGGAAAACCTGCATCGTGGTTAAGGACGGTCCCGGTTTTTACACAACGCGCATTCTGGCGCCGATGCTTAATGAGGTTATTTTTCTTTTAGAAGAAGGCGCTATTCCTAATGACATTGACCGGGCGATGCGACAGTTCGGCTATCCGGTAGGCCCTGTTGCCCTCATTGATGAGGTGGGCATTGATGTAGGCGCGCATGTCGCCAAAGAACTTTCCCCCATGTTTTCCAAAAGAGGCATGGCCGGCTCCGAAAGTCTGCAGAAATTATTTGAACGCGGCTATTGCGGTAAAAAGAACAAGAAAGGGCTTTACCTCTACGAAGGGAAAAAGAAGAAAGGGCAGAAACTGCCCAATGAGGAAGTTTACGCCCTGCTCGGCGGAGCGCCGCGTAAAAAGTTTGATGTGGCGTTGATTCAGCAACGGGTAAGCATGATGATGATTAATGAAGCGCTGATTTGTTTGCAGGAGGGCATTATTTCATGCCCGCGCGACGGGGATATCGGCGCAGTTTTCGGCTTGGGTTTTCCACCCTTTGAAGGTGGCCCGTTCCGGTATATAGATTCTATCGGTGCTTCCCGCATCGTGGCCTCGCTGGAATCTCTGGAGAAAATTTATGGGAAACGTTTCAGTTCTCCGCAGATAATCAAAGACATGGCGCAAAGCGGTAAGAAATTCTATTAGCGATAAGGAATAATTAAATGACCGGAGCACTGCAAGGCCTGAAGATTCTAGATTTCACGACTCTCCTGCCCGGCCCCTACGCCACAATGATTCTGGCCGACCTGGGGGCGGATGTGCTGCGGGTACTCGCTGGTTCGCGTCCTGACGCAACTTTGTTTCTGCCACCGATCATCCCCGGTACGGATATGTCCGCGGCGGCAGCCACTCTGGGGCGGGGGAAACGCTCCATAACCCTTAACCTGAAAGATCAAAAAGCTGGCGAAATCATCAGTCGCCTAATCCGTGAGTATGATATTATTCTTGAGCAGTTCCGCCCCGGTGTTATGGAAAAATTTGGCTTGGATTATTCTTCTCTGAAAGAAATCAATCCTAGCCTCATCTATTGTTCCCTGACCGGATATGGGCAGACAGGCCCCCTGCGCGACCGCGCAGGTCACGATATTAATTACCTCGCCCGTTCGGGAATTATGTCTCACAGCGGAAGAAAAAATGCAGGGCCAACTCTAATGGGGGCACAGATAGCAGATGTTGCCTGTGGCGCGCAAAACGCCGTCATTGCAATTCTTGCGGCAGTTACCCATCGCCTGATTACCGGCTGCGGGCAGTATCTGGATGTAGCAATGACCGACGGGGCGGTGGCGCTAAATGCCCTGTTCGGCGCCGGCTTTTTGGCCGATGGGACGGAACCGGTACGCGAAGAGACGATTTTAAACGGCGGCTGCCTCTATGATTTTTACGAAACGCGCGATGGTCGGCACTTAAGCTTCGGACCATTAGAGGCGGTTTTTTTCAACGAATTTTGTCGGGCCATTAACCGTTCTGATCTGATGCCTATGGGGGTTGCCCCGGAAGATTGCGGCAAGACAAAAAATGAACTTTGCTCTCTTTTCAAAACAAAGACACTTAACGAATGGATTAACCTTTTTTCCAGGTTTGATGCGTGTATTGAACCCGTTATGACTCTGAATGAGGTTGTTGCCGATCCTCAGACGCAAGCCAGGCAAATGATTGTGGATGTTCCCCTTCCTGACGGTAAAACAGTCCGGCAAATTGCTAATCCGATAAAGTTTTCCAAAACTTCTCCGCAGTACCGGTTTGCCGGTGTTGCAGCGGGGACTCATAACTGGGAAATACTTCTGGAGCTTGGTTACTCAATGGAGGAAATCTTAGAATTTAAAAAAACCGGCCTGTTTGACTAAACAGGCCGGCAGAAAATTAAACCTTCTAATGCAAGTCCCCAAAATCAGGAAATCAAAAACTCTTTACTTTTTCTCAACGCCTTGCGGAATAAGGCGCAATTTTGCTTTGGCATGTTCCCGGATAGCTTTGTCACTAAACCACCAGTAAAGAATCTTTCCGTTCATAAAGGGCTCGACTTGATCTTTATAGTGGGGATTGAAGATTCGGCCGGAAGCGCCGCCCGGCAGAACAGCCATGATTTTATCGGGATCACCCAGGTCGGCTACCATTCGCAGGGATGCTAAAGTAGTCACGTCATAGGGTTTGTTAAAATCATAGCTGGCGCGATAAAGGGTTTCCTGAGAACCGCCCATGGCGTGAGGACCACCTCCCAAGAGATCCCGCCCGAAGCCCTCACGGCGGATCGGTGACACAAAAGTAATTTGGTGCATGCGGCCCCATGTCCACCCCTTAGGGTCAGAGCCGTACAGGGAGGCAAGCTCACTGTTGGTCTTGACACCGGCCCGGTAAAAAAGATCATCCCGCGTTTCCTTCGCGTTTGGCGTGGAGATATCGTCAAACCAGGGCGAATCCCCTGCAAGAACCATCTTTTGGAGAGACTCCTGCCAGAAGTAAACATTATCGCCGAGGAGTTTGGCCAGCGACTCACCCAACTCATCTTGATAAACTGCAAAGAAAAAATGACGATACACACTCTGGAATATGGCCGGTGCCGCCTGATTCGGATCATCCACGTAATTCCAACTGCTGAGAATTTGTCCCATGTCCTTTGTGTCTGAGTTGTTAATCAGTGCCTTTGCCATGATCGGGGCAATTTGTTTTGCCATAAGATTAACTGTATCCCGTTGGTATTGCCAGTGATCCTTTGCCGATTTTTTCCCGGGCGCATCCAATAATTCACTAAGACGGCGGTAACGATACGAGGGAGAGGTATGGGATGTATAATAATAAGGATAGCCGCAGGGGACTGTATTGTGGTTGCAGGTTCCTACCCAACCCCTTGCGGGATCGGCAGAGTGCGGCATTTTATCAAATGGTATCCAACCTTTCCAGTCGTCACGCTCATCGGTGATCTGAAGCGGAGTCAAGCCGTTTCCGCGCACGCGGATGGGCAGGCGGCCGGTTGTCTGCCAGCCGTAATGACCGTTGACATCGGCATAGACAAAATTCAGCATAACGAAGTTGATGTCCCTGAGACTCTCCCGAAATTCGCTGGCTGAACGTGCCTTCATTAAACGATCTGATCCCAAAGAAGGCAACATTGACTCAAAGGGTGACCAGCGCAAACTGATAACCTTGGATGTATCCAAGCCCTTCAGGGTACCTGAGACTACGGGCCCTCTTTTTGTCAGGCGGATGACAATATTTTCCTCCCGATATCCTCCGGCTGCGCTTTTATCTTTGATTTTAATTTTCTCATTGAGAACTTGGAAGGGCTTGGATTTATTGCCTTCCAGATAACAATCAGGATTTTTCGGATCGATGGTTTCAATGGAAAGATCCTGACCATCTCCATAGGAGTTAGTCACCCCGAAAGCTACATAATCCGTCCGTCCTGCTATGATTCCCGGACTACCCGCGATAGTGATGCCTACAGCTCTTAAAGACGGCGTGATCAATCCGATCGGATGCCAGGGGCCGGGGAACATTCTGGCATCCAGGTGAGGATCGTTGACGACAACAGGTTTCCCATTTGGAGAGAGGTCAGCGCTGACAACCCAGTTATTACTGCCGATGCGCAATCCCGGAGTTTGCTCGGACAAAAAGGCCACAAGGGTCTTATCGGCGGTAAGATCAAGATGTAGCTTTTCTGCGCTCAGGATATTCCCCTGCTTATTGGATGTTTTGCAATTTTTCTCAGTATCCGGATTGATATTGACAGGAAAAATCTGCGCTGCCTTTTCTGGCCCGAGTTTCTCCACCAGCATCTGCGCGATCACCTCATCCTTAATGTTGGCTGCCGACCCCCATCCCATAAAATAGGCGATGGCTAAAGAGTCGGCAATTGTCCAGGGCTGGGGTTTGAGTCCGGAAAGTTTGAATTCCAGAGGTATTTCTTTTCCCCTGGCAATGTAGGCATTGACACCGTCAATATAAGATTGCAAAAAGCGTTTTGATTCGGCGCCCAGGGCGGCTTCATATTTTTTTGCCTGACGGGTAAAGCCGATTGTCCGCATTCGAACATCTGATTCACGTCCTGCCTGGCCCATAAGTTCGGAAATGCGGCCGGACACGAAAAGACGCGTCATCTCCATCTGAAAAAGTCGATCCTGAGCTGCTACAAAGCCCTGTGCCCAGAGCAAGTCATCTTCATTGGCCGCATAGATGTAGGCCATACCCTTCTCATCACGGATGACCTCAACATTGGCTTTTAAACCGGAGATACTGATGTCGCCTTCCTTTTGGAAGCTGTTCAGACGGTCGCAACCTGTGAGCAGCAAGCCGCAGATGGTAGCTCCAACAATGACAAAAAGCATTAACCTTTTCATGATCTTCCTCCTCTTGTACCGGACAGTTTTTTGTGGAGCAAGATCTTAGGTCAAGATAAAATTGAAGTCAATAAGAAAAGAAGCACATGTGCTTAGTATCCCTTGACATACAAGACCGAAATTATTATAGCTTAATTCCGAAAACTTATGAGGAGGAATAGATTTATGTCCATTGTCGATTGGAAAAAAGACGAAACCGTAGCCATTATCAGCATGAACAACGGCGAAAATCGCCACAATCCAGATTTTGCCAAGGCCATGCTGGCGGCCTTTGAGGAAGTTGAAAAAGACACATCCATCTATGCCGTTATTCTTACATCCAGTGATGAGAAAAGCTGGTCTCAGGGCATTGACCTGTCGTGGATCTTACCGGCCTTTACCAACAAGGATTTTGCCTCCATCAAGCAATTCATGTACGACATGAATAAGGTTTTCAAGAGCATGCTTCTTTTGCCCATGCCGGTCATCGGGGCCATGAACGGCCACACCGCGGGCAATGGTAGCATCCTGGCCTGCTGCTGTGATTTTCTCTTAATGAAAGCCGACCGAGGGTACTTCTTTTTCCCCGAAATAGATCTCAACATTCCATTTCTTCCGTCGATGCAGGAAATGATGAAGAAGACATTTCCCTATTACAAGCTTGTCGAAGCGACGCTGACGGGCAAGCGTTATAACGCGGCTGAACTTGCGGAGCATCACGTTATATACAAGGCCAGCGCCAATGCTGTGGCGCTCATGGAGGATTCCCTGTCTTTTGCCAAGACCTTCAAAAAGGGCCGGCCTATTTTTGGCGAAATGAAGAAGCGTTTCCACAAGCACATCATCGCCGCCATGAAAAATGAAGACCCGGCCTATATCGAACCGCTGGATCTGTTCAAACAGTAGATTTTATTCGCTTATGGTGGGTATAGTGTGAATCTGGGAATCGATCCATTTATTGCTGAAACTCCAATTCCGAAAGCGTAGTAACCTAATAACCTAAAGGTCACACGAGGTCATCTGCGACGCAGCAGAATTGGTAAGTTGAACAATCCCGCGAAGCGGAGGGTATAATACCCCGCAGCTTGCTGCGGAAATTATTTCCAAAAATTGCCTTGGGGTTCATACCCGTGATTTGGGTGGTAGTGTCCGGACAAAGGTGACAGCTTTTTGCACCCAGTCATTGAGTTCTTCATCTGAATCCAGAGCTGTCGATAAAACCATAACCCAACCTGTTAGCGCTTTTCCGGTAAGGTCAAATTTTTTTGTAAGGGGCATCTTCAATGCTGCATTGTAATTAGTGGCGCCGATGCGAACAATCAAATCATCACGGATTATACCGCAGACCATATTACCGAAGAGTAAAAAGCAAATTCCGCCAAACATTTTCTTTTCACCAAATTCAGGTTCTTCCTCCAATATTTCGCGAACTCTTTGCGCCAATCCTTCATCGTAGGGCATTGTTCACCTTTTTAAATAGCTTTAGCGATTTTCTATTAAACAATGAGTAGGCACTATTGCCGGAAAAAATTCCAACCCAAAAAGATGAGGCTTTTAGTCTTTGAGGTCAATATGCATTCGAAGAAGTCGGTTTTAGGATTATATTGCAAACATGAATATTCTTCTGTGTATAAATCGTTGCATTCCGTATTGGATTTATCGTAGTTGGATACTTTTATCTGCAGTTTCCATGTTTGTTTATCAAGATGCCATGTTGCCGGATGAAAATTATTAAAGCCACCAACAAAAGTCAGTTTGCCGCCGGGATGAAAAACCATGGACATCGGAGATGCGCCGCCGCCCGGATAATTCCACGTTCCTTCTGGAGGCACATAAGCTGTCTTTAATGAACATGATGCCAGGGCACCTGAGAAAATGAGCAATAAGACAAGTAATAAACCTTTCTTTCTCACCCGCGAAATATTTTGCATATTAATTAACATAAGATATCCAATTTAATGATTATACCTTATCACTCTTTTTGTTTTAATAGAAGACCAAAAAATACACTTTTTACTTTAAAGATCCAGCCAAGGCAGAATCTGCTCTTCTAGCTTCCTCAACCATTCGCTTGATTTTTTTGAGATCTTTTTTAAATCGGACAGGCTTGCCTTTTTTATCGACTGCATTGGTTCGAGTACAACTATCTACCCCTGCCGGTTTTAGTTTAATGATTGCATCAAAGACATTGTTGTCCGAAATACCGCCGGCCAGGATTACGGGTATGGGGCTTTGTCTAATTATCGCCCCGGCAATATTCCAATCGCAAACTTTGCCGGTAATGCCGACGTAACATGCCACAGGCTGATCATTCTTATCACCCTAATTGCCAATAAGCGTATCAATGAGGAAATAGTCGCTAAATTGTGCCAATAGTTTGGTGCAAGAAAGAATATTATTTAAAACTTCACTTTCCCGCCCTACTCCTTGCTGTGGTACGGAAAGTGATCGCATGATTTCAATCTGCGGAAATCTATCCTTGACCTGTATCTGAAGAGCAGCAAGAGCGTCAATTTTTCGCAGGGGTGTTTCTTTATTTCCGGGAAATATTGGGAGTGCCTCACAGAAATGGACAAAATCAGGCTGATAGTAGTCCAATGCCTGAAAAACATTTGGCTCGTTACCAAAGATCGGAATCAAGCCGCTTTTTGCGCCTGCCCGCTGAATTGTATGAACGGTTTCCCTGATCGACTCTACTTTCCAGGAATCATTGGAAAGAAGAACGCTGCCGATGTGATCAACTCCTAAAGCGACGATAGCCTCTGCCTCTGCCGGTTCCTGCACTTCATAGATTTGAACAAGAGTTTTTATCATATATAAACATATCATTTCCTGTGTGGCTGATCAAGTATGCCACTAGGCCAAATAAATAAAATAATCTTGACTCGTCAATGTGCTTATGTTTTTATCTAGATTAACGGAGGATGGATTTTCCGTAGGTTTAGCAAAGCAACCTATAGATGGAGGTTCTATGCGTAAGATTTTACTTCTTGTCGCCATAAGTATTTTTCTTGCCGTTTCAGTTTACGCCGCGCAATCCACGATTAAGATAGTGGAAGGCTCCGCCTGCATGGGGGATGACAAATCGCGCAAGCAAACCGAAACTTTAGCCATGTCCGATGCCAAGAGAATCGCCATCGAGTCGGTCCAAACCTACGTGTCTTCTGCGACCGAAGTGAAGGACTTTGAGCTTCAAAAAGACCTTGTCTCCGCCTATGCCAATGCCACAGTCAAGGTTATCGAAGATATGGAGAAGGGCTGGTATAAAGACCCGGCGCAGGGTGATTGCTACAAGGTTAAGATCAAAACGGAAGTCATCCCTGATGAAAAGGCAATGAAAAAGTTACCCGATACAGCACTGGACGATCCATCTTTGCCGCTTACCGTGAAAGTCTGGTCGGATAAAGAAACCTATAGCAAAGGTGAGAAAATCAAGATTTATCTCAAGGGCAATAAACCTTTCTTCGCTAGAGTGATTTATAGGGATGCAGGGAATAACAATCTTCAGTTATTGCCCAATCCTTACCGGCAGGATAATTACTTTCAAGGCGGGGTAACTTATGCGATCCCTTCCGGGACGGATAAATTTGAACTGGAAGTGAATCCGCCCTTTGGTGAGGAAAGCATTATGATATATTCCAGTGTTTCTGAACTCGGAGATTTAAATCTTAAACAGGAAGGCGGTGTCTATGAGGTAAAAACCAAGTCGCGGGATATCGGCATTAAAACAAGAAGCATTAAGATCAAAGACGTTTCGCCGAGAAATGCCCAACAGCCGGCGGAATTTTCCGAGAGTACCGTGATCGTCAAGACAAAAAAATAACCGGTTTTTTCCATTACATCTACAAGTCATCAACTTTTAATTTGGAATTTAATTGAGGATTACCGTTTAAAATCTTCAAAAAAGCCTTATCCTCCCGGTCGGAGATGTGCGAATTTTGGTGGTTAGTGGAAGTGTACAAAAACCGAAAATGATTTTTAATGATTGGTATTCTCCAAAAACCTTGCCACAAATGGTTCGCAGTTAATCTATTACCACCAAATCCATCCCTTCTTCTTAAAAAAGCCTACACACCTTTGTGGTCGAATCTGGCTGCTCTTCTCATGTTTACTATCATCAGATTGTATGTCTTCGGGGAGTATATATTGACTATTAATGTCAAGTCCTGTATCGACTTCTTACTGTAGAATACATCTTTCAATATTTTAATTTTATGCTACATTACAACTTGGTAATTACTTAAAATGGTATAATTATAATTCTATGTATGATATAAAATGTTAATTTTACTTATGGCATTGAAATTCAATTTAATGGTAAAAGTATATTAATTTACTAGGTATGTAGAGATTGCCTAAATTAAATATTATGAACTACATTAGAATAGCACGGCCAGATCATTGGGTAAAAAACCTCCTTATCTATCCAGGTACACTATGTGTTATATTTCTGGTCGGGTATCATGAATCTATTCTTCAGTTGGTATTTCGCCTAGCGTTAGTTTTTTCCGCTACCTGTTTGATTGCTTCAGCAAACTATGTAATCAATGAATGGCTGGATGCAAAATCTGATCTGTTTCATCCCACAAAAAAATTGCGTTCAATGGTACAGAATACAATTAATGTTAAATGGATAATCATAGAGTATTTTCTGCTGGCGTTCTGCGGTCTTGTCCTCTCTCTTCTTATTTCCATGTACTGTTTTTATTGTGAGTTGTGGCTATTGGTAATGGGCATCATCTACAATGTAAAGCCAGTCCGTACAAAGGACATCCCTTATATTGATGTCCTTTCCGAATCTATCAACAATGTTATCCGCCTTTTATTAGGATGGTTTGCAGTAACAAGCGTCTATTTGCCGCCAGCAACTATTGTTTTTGGATTCTGGTTCGGAGGAGCATTTTTGATGGCCATCAAACGCTATTCAGAATACCGTATGATTAAAGATAAAGAAAAAGCAGGTTTTTATCGTAAATCTTTTATTTATTATACGGAACAATCACTTTTAGTCTCCTCATTTTTCTATGCATTGTGTTCTCTGTTTCTATGTGGCATCTTTATCATAAAATATAAAATTGAATTGCTTTTGACCATACCGTTTTTGTGTGGGCTCTTTTGCGTCTATTTAAATATGGCTTTTAAAGAAGACTCTGCCGTACAAAAACCAGAAAAACTGTATAATGATAAAGGTCTATTATTATATATTATATTGCTTGTGATTGTATTCACTATTTCATTAGCTATAAATATCCCAGCATTACATTTTTTCCTCAATTCAACAATTATTCGTATTTAAGTTGGTTTTAATATGAATGTATATGATTTCGACAATACAATATTTCAAGGAGATAGTACGCTGGTATTTTATTGCTTTTGCTTGAAAAAGCATCCCTCATTACTTGGTTGCCTGCCGAATCAAGTAATGGGAGCAATCCTCTATTTCTTGGATCGCATTAATAAAACAAGTTTCAAAGAACGGTTTTTTTTTATCTAGGAAAGGTCCATGATCTAGATGCTTTGCTAAAAGAGTTTTGGATTAAAAACCGGGGCAGGATCAAACCTTGGTATCTAGTGCAAAAAAAACCGGACGATGTCATCATTTCGGCATCTCCTGAATTTTTATTGAGGACAATTTGCAAAGAACTTGGTATTAGCTATTTGATTGCTTCAAAAGTAGATCCTAAAACTGGTTTGTTCAATGGTGAAAATTGTGAGGGTGAAGAAAAGGTTTTGCGTTTTAAGAAACAGTTTCGCAATGTTCAAATTGACGAATTTTATTCTGATTCTAAGACCGATACACCCCTTGCCACACTGGCCAGAAAAGCTTTTTTGGTAAAAGGAAATAAGATAATCACATGGAAAATAGTTTGAGATCAACTCCATTATTTCAGCATTAGTGCTTAAACATTTATTCTAATACCGATAGACTAAGAAAAGTAGATGCTAAATAATCGTACATCTCTCCTGCTATTTAAAATAGATATGCAAACAACTGTAATCTATGCACGATTATTTGCAAACACAAATTGATCTCGATAAATATGCTTTTAAAATTATATCTAAATTTATGTTATGAACCCTTTTTTTATTCCTTAATGCATATAACTCTTGATGGCATTCTAATGACAACAATTACAATTTATATAATTTTGGATTTGTTAAATATTTTTATACAATGGAAAACCAATCTAAAGGTAGGATAAATAAAATAACGGACACAATTGATTTCTTTTATCTCTACCCTAAGGAAAAAGGTTATCTGTATTTCTTATAGAAAATATTATAACTTCCTCTCAAAACGTTCCATTACAAACAGGTTGTTTGGTGAAGACGATTTATAATTTCTTAAATCTTCGTTCCAATAAATCTTATAATTATCTCCAGAAGCGACGTCTATATATCCTACAAGTTTATAGTTTTGATCAAAGTAATTTTCCATCCATTTTATTATGGTCATATCGGAATCATGATAAAATGACCATGATGCGGGAATATTGACTATAACTGCGTACTTCGGCTTGGAAGTTTCTATTTCCCTGATCATGTCCAATTGCATTTTATATGAATAGGGTTGTGGTTCCATCAACCCATAAGTAGAAATATAACCGGTAGTAGATTTTCTGTTAGCATAAAAGCAGATTTCCATCTCTGAACCCATAATAACAATGCGATCATTTTCAGTTGTATGTTTTTTGATATATTCTGCTATTTTAACTGATTCCGGAAAGGGATTCCCCTGATATAAAAATCTGCAGGCCTCAGTGGGAGTTAATTTGAAGAAAAAATCTCCCGAATAGATTACGGGATAAATTACTGCTATAACGATGATAAAAAAAGGTATAATTTGTATTATAGGAGAAATTTTATTTTTGTATATCCATTGAAAAAGAGCTATTGTACCTATTCCAGCGAGCAGAGAAATAGCAGGGAGTATAGTAACGAAATAATGAGGGCGGAAATAAAATCCCGGGCAAATAGTAAGGAAGGAAAAAATAAAAAAAGCCAATATAAAATATCTATGCTGCCTGGCTTTTTCATACCAAAACATAGAAGTTAAACCAACTGCTGCCAGAAGCCAGAACATTGCCCAGGAGTCAATTACGTTAGTAAAACCAACTGATAAATTTCTAAATACCTCGGATAAGTTTATAATTGTTACATATTGCCTTGCGTAGGTAAATGTCCAAAACCAGAATTTAGAGAAAACACCAGCTTGATAAAGGATGATGCAGGTGATAAAAAAAGGAAATGCAAAGCCTATGACAAGAAAAAAATTACCAGCCGCTGTCCGTGCCAAGCTGAATGGCCTTATAGTTATTTCCTTTATAGTAAAATAAAGCAATGCAAAGATGATAAAAAATGATGCGTGTTGCTTAATCATGAAGGCAATACCAAACAACACACCGCTTATAAAAAACATCAGAAGCTTTTTGGAGTCAACAGCCTTTAACAATAAAATAGTCCCACCAAGAGCAAATGGCACGATGAATTGAGTTGCATGAGCAGATGTGCCCAGGGTTTGCGGACTAAGTGTCGTAAGAGCATAGCATATGGCAGCAACTATGGCGGCAGTGTTATCAAACAAATAACGTGTCAATAAAAACAAAAAAACAACCGCAGCAGAGTTTGCCACAGCTAATCCCAGATGAATTCCAGTGGTTGTCTGTCCAAATATCGCCATAATCAGCGCATAAATCGCATAAATGCCAGGAAGCTTCATGTTATAGGCAATGAGGTAAGGCGGTATTCCCTGAAGCATAAGCTGGCCCATGTAGGCGAACTCACCCTCATCCCTTTCTAAAGGAATTTCCAGTAATCTTATACGAATGGCCACTGTAAATATAATGGTTATTGCGAGAATAATCCAAGGCCACTTATCCTTTTTTTTGTTTTGCTTACTTTGTTTTCTTGTTAACAAATTTTGTTGAGTGTGATGTTTAAATTTTTTTTGATTATTTTTATTTTGCATTTAATACCGTAAGTTAAAAAAATATTTATGTAGTTTCCCATATGGTAAATAGATAATTCTGTCAAATTAATTAAATTAATCCAAAAGAGCCTATCAATTAATTCCAGATATCCTTCCCTGCCTTATTTATGATGACCGTCGACTTTGTTGATGCGTGCCTCGCGCGATCAATGACAGTGGATTTAATTTTGAAATGGATTATATTTGGAAATTGTAGGTTAACTATCATGATTTGCAGTGAAGTCTAGAATTTTTGTCACGGTTGATGATTTGTTGACTTCAGTCAACAACAATAATCTTAGTTTCTGCCTTCGATAATCTTGTATAATCAGCGTTTCCCCAAAGGTCTATAAAAAGGAGACAGACAATGATAATAAAAGAAGCCATTAATATCTTTCAAAGCTCACAAATAAATATTCATAGGAAGAGAACCAAGAATAGCTACCGTTACATTCTTGAACATTTCGAAAACCAATTTGCAGATAATCATATAGAGGCAATCACTTCTGATCAAATCTACCAGTTTCTGGAAGCATTAACGGAACATGCGGCCAAGTCAACCAGGAGATTACGATATGCTCAACTGAAAGCATTCCTTAATTTCCTGATCAGTGAAAAAAGATATTCAATGAAGAATCCTTGCCAAGATTCGATCATAGTCAAAGCTTTCAAAAGCCCAAGGATGAAACAGAAGGATATTCTCAGCAGAGAAACTGTTGATGAAGTCATTTATCGGAGCAAAAAGACCAGAGACAGGCTTATACTTGAACTCCAGGCAAGATGCGGCATGAGAATAGGCGAAGTCTTAAATCTCAGGGAGAATGATATTACTGACCGGAAGCTAATGATTCGGCAACCTAAATCTGGAAAAGATATAGAAATTGCCTTCATGACGAAATCTATCGCAAATATGCTTTCTGAATATGTTCGTAGCAGTCAGCATAATCCAGAGAACAGAATTTTCCCGATATGCTATTCCTCCGCCTTATCCATGGTGAGGAAACTTGGCGAAAAGATCGGGATCAAAATTCGTCCCCATGATCTGCGTCGATATTCAGCCACTCATGCCAGTCGTAACGGTATCCCTTTGGAAGTGGTATCATAGGTTCTCCTCAGGCATCAGGATATTAAAACTACTCAAATGAACCTGGGGAAAGTCACCGATACGGAAGCTATAAGATGGATGGATATGTTGCACGGTAATTAATGCATCTAACCGACCTTTGGGGATTATCTCTATTTATCACTGAATAAACAGATCTCTGTTTTGAATTAAAGTGAAGATTACCACCCGCAAGCATCAACTTTTCATGAGTCGGCCGGTTTGTGGATTACAGGAAGTAATTAATTTTGACAAATATGCTTACCAAAAATGTTGTTTTACAGCTTACAAACCGCTTCCTGATTATCCTGTTTTATTAGGTGCGCATAGATATTTAAAGTTGCGGTCGGATTTGTATGCCCTAGCTAGTTTGATATGTATTTGATGTTTTCGCTCTGCTCAATCAAAAGGCTTGCATAGGTATGCCTTAAATCGTGCCCGCCGATTTCATTATGTATATACAGATATTCTTCGCACACACCCAAACTATCAGGGAAGCATCTTCTTGTATAACGCCGCCTGGTTCTCGCCCATGATTTTCCGGATCTCGACCTTGGAGAACCCTTCCTTCATGAGCGCGTCGGTGAGGAGCACCATGCCCGATGATTCAAAGGGCATGGGCACGCTTCCGTCGGAATCCGAACCAAGGGCTATACTGTCAATTCCCGCGACCTTCACCGCGTAGCGGATAGCCCGCACTGTCGCCTTCAGATCGGTGATAGGGCCTATGGCTTCCTCCCAGAACCCGATGCCGATGAGTCCACCCTTCGCAGCGATACGACGCAGTTGATCATCAGAGAGATTACGATTGTTGTTGACGGTCCCCTTAACGCCTGTGTGAGAGACTATCATTGGCCGCGTGGAGAGAGCGATGACGTCGTCAATTGTTTTGACCGAGGAGTGTGCGATGTCGATGATCATCTTTTTCTGCTCCACTAGCTTGAGCATCTCCTTACCCTTCTCCGTGAGACCTCCCTTCTGCATCCCGTGCATTGATCCCGCCATTTCGGTGTCGAAGAAATGGGTAAGCCCGATCACGCGGTAACCCGCGTCAAAGATTGCCTCGATGTTTTTAGGATCGCCCTCAAGCACTTGTGTACCTTCGATGCCGAGCACCCCACCGACGATGTCCGGCTCCTTGATGCGCCGCTCCCGGAATTTTGCGAGATCGTCCGCAGTCCTTATGATACAAAGCTTTCCTTTCGAGCGTTCGGCAAAGCCGTGCAGCTTCTTCGCCAGGTACATCGCGCGCTCTTTCAGGCTGAACCAGGAAGAAACCGGCCAAAGCTCAGCAATGGCGACTATGGTTATATTGTCCGTTGTGCCGTCGTTCCTGTCGATGTTCATTCCGCGAGGCGTTTTCGTGACTGCCATAAAGTTCTGGAGTGCGATGTTCCCCTCCTGCATGCGCGGCAGGTCGATGTAACCGCGCTTGTTCTTCTTTAAAAAGTTCCTGTTCCACATCAGCGAGTCATTATGCATGTCGGCTATGAAGAGAGTCTTATGGAGCGCGGCCGCTTGGGGCGAGACTTTGTAAGGAGGCTTCGCGTATCCATAATTCCATTTACTATCCACGCTTGACGGAAGGTAGATGAAGAACCAGACGATGAACATCACAAGAACCACTCCGACGCCGATGAGTACTTTTTTCATATAGAATCCTCCTTTGATTTCATAAACTATTGATATTATGTTTCTTTATTCTTTTAAAATATAGTGTGGTAATTCTTGATTGTCAAGGGAAAGTTTGTAGTTGGTAAAAAAGATGACGTTTTTAAGTTGAGATAACACCAGTAAAAAAGTTGATTGAAACCAACTGAGAAATGGTGTATTTGCCTAACATAAATTATCGGATAGTAATTTTAGCAGGGGATAAAGATCGCGTAGCCATCCCTAGATCAAGTGTTTGCTCTGATAGAATAAAAACATCTAATCCGAAAATATTATTTTTCCTACTCCTCATCCTCAGTAGTGGAGTAAGAAAACGAGTGAATTGCTAAAATACATACTCGTTATTACGAGTATAATAATATTTATAATTTTTGGAGGAACTATGGCTGAAGAGACAAAAAAGATGACTAGAGCGGAACGGCAGGAAAGAGATAAAGAGGCTAATCTTAAGTATTGGGAAGAGCAGGATTCTCTTTTATTGAAGCATCGGGAAGAAGCCTATAATATCGGCGGGGAAGACCAGACCGCAAGGCTGTTAAAGCAGGGTAAAAAGCCAATGCGTGACCTGATCAAAAAGCTTATTGATCCGGAGACAGATTTTTTTGAGGTTGGCCTGGACGCGGGATATAATATCGGCGAGAAAAAACTCTACGGCGGTGTTATTTATGAGGAGGAGAAACGCGGTCATATACCTGGCGGCGGAGTCATTACAGGAGTAGGATCAATTCACGGCAAAGACTGCATGATTTTTGCCAATGAAAATCGATTTGCCGCAGGAACTTATTTTCCAATTACTTTAAAAAAACATATGCGAGCGCAGGCCATTGCCGAACAATGCGGAATTCCATGTATTTACATCGCCGATTCCGGCGGAATTAATTTGCCGCTGCAATTGGGTTGCTTTGCTGATGACGGCCACTTCGGAACCATGTTTTATAATATGTGCCGCATGTCCTCGAGAGGCATTAAGCAATACACACTTTCAACAGGTGGAAATACCGCCGGTGGCGCCTACATGGTTTATCTTGCCACCGAATCGATAATGATTGAAAAATTGGCATTTGCTTTCTTAGCCGGCCCACCCATGGTTAAATCAGCCATCGGGGAAACGGTTTCTCAGGAAGATTTAGGGGGCGCTTACGTTCATACCCAGCATTCCGGTGGTTGCGACCATTTTGTGAAATCGCAGGAAGAAGGAATTGAAAAGCTGCGCGCGATGATTGAATTTGAACCATCACAAAAAATTCACATCGACAAGCGGGAATCCCGCGAACCAAAATTTAATTTCAAAGAAATGATGCGCACCAGTCCTGTTGATACTTATCAGCAGATCAATATCAAAGACACGATAAAATGTCTGGCTGATGACAGCTACTTTCATGAATATAAAGCAACGTATGGTCCGGGAAGAGGAGACTCTATCGTCTGCGGTAAAATGTGGTTGAAAGGAATCCCGATTGGTGTAGTTGCCTCCAATGCCAGTGGGGTTATCTACATTGAGGCAGCCAGAAAAGCTACAGAGTGGATGATCCGTTGCGGTAATTCCAAATTGCCTGTTTTGTTTTTACAGGGTTCGCCCGGTTATATGGTGGGCAAGTCAGAAGAATGGGGCGGCATCGGCAAATACGGTTCCGATATGGTTCGGGCGTGCTCGTGTCTGGAAGCGCCAAAAATTACTTATGTTATCGGGCCGGATCATGGCGCTGCCAATTATGGTATGTGCGGCAGGGCTTTTAAACCACGCTTTGCCTTTACTAACATGAGGGGCAGAACATCTGTTATGTCCGGTAATACGGCAGGATTTGTTGTGGAAACAATTCGCAGGAAAAACATTGAAGCTAAGGGTGGTGTTGTCAACGAAGAAGACATGGAAAAATTCCGTCAGATGATGCGGGATCGCTATAGCAATGAAGGTCATCCCTTTTATACAGGATCTCTTGTGTTTCATGATGGAGTAATTGCATTTAGTGAAGCTCGCGATAAACTGGCACGCGCTTTTGAAATTGCCTTACGCATTCCGGTAAGAGGATCCGATTGGGGAGACCTCAAATTTTAACAGTAATATTTTAAGGAGAAATAAAATGGCAGATGTTTTATTACAGGAGAAAAAAGGCGAAGGGATTTTACTGCTGACATTAAACCGCCCCGAAGCCATGAATTGTTTTAGTTTGGAATTGCTTGCGGCATTAGGTGATGCTATTCGCGAAGCCAATTTCGATAGCAGTTTGCGTTGTTTGATTATAACAGGCGCCGGCGGCGATGACCCCAAGAAAGCATCATTTTCTACAGGCGCGGATTTAAAAGAGCGCAGGACCATGACACAAGATCAAGTCCGCCGCTTTATTTTTACCATCCGTAATGTATTTACTTCTGTGGAAAATTTACGTGTGCCGGTCATTGCGGCAATTAACGGCTTTGCTTTTGGCGGTGGAACGGAACTTGCTCTGGCCTGCGATTTGCGTATCGCCTCAAGTAATGTCGTTATGGGATTAACCGAAGCATCACTCGCGATTATTCCGGGAGCGGGTGGAACACAGCGCCTGCCTAGAATCGTCGGCATCGCCAAAGCTAAAGAATTGATATTTACCGCCCGTCGCATAACTGCTCAGACTGCACTGGAAATCGGGTTGATCAACAAGGTTGTGGAGCCGGGAAAATTAATTGAATCCGCATGTGAGCTGGCCTCGGAAATTGCTGCTAACGGTCCTATTGCCGTGGCTCAGGCTAAGTTTGCAATAAATTGCGGAATGGATGCTTCATTATCGGTTGCTTTACCGCTGGAATCGAAAGCTTATGAAGTAATAATTCCTAGCAAAGACAGGGTGGAGGCATTAACCGCGTTTGCTGAAAAAAGAAAACCAAATTTCAAAGGCGAATAAGCCATAATATTATAAATAAATGGAGAATAAAATTATGACTGAATATGATTATTGGAAAATATTTCCCCGGATGCCGAAGAAGGTGACCATCGGAGATATAACCATTCGAGATGGTTTTCAGCATTCCGAAAAATTCGTATCCACACAGGCGAAAATATTTTACGGGCAGGAAATGATATTAGCTGGATGCCGGGAACTGGAAGTGACCAATCTGGGATCGGCAAAAGCAATGCCCCAGTTCAAAGATGCCGATGAGGTCATGAAGGCCATGCGCGATGACCAATTTAAAAAACGCTGCACAAAAGCAGGCATAGATGCAGATAAGGACATTACCTTAACCTGTGTGACAATCCGGGAAACTGCTGTGGATCGGGCAATTGAGATGAGAAAAAATGGTTATGGCCCCGATAGAATTTTGATGATGGTTTCCACCGATCCTGAGCATCATTTTGCCAATTCCGGCATGACGTTGACGCAATACTGGCGTGAGTCTGAAAGGTGCATTAAAAAAGCGCGTGATGCAGGCATTAAAATGTGCGGGACGGTTAGCACGATCTGGGGTAGTCCCATCAGCGGAGCCACGAAAATGGAGGATGCCGTAGAATTCACCAAACGATGGTTCCAGATCGGGGCTCATGATGTTGAGCATGCCGATCATGACGGTTCGGCCAATGCCGCCGATGTTTACCGTTATTTTTCCATGGTTTTAGACGCAATGCCCAACCCGGAGGCGCATCTGTGTCATCTTCATGAAACAAAACGGATTGCCTCTTCTTCTATTTTAGCTGCCCTGCATGCCGGCATTTGCCGCTTCGAGGCAACGCTAGGCGGTTTGGGCGGGCAGCCGTCCAATTTCCTTGATGACTGTCCGATTAAAGGCACGGGTGAATATTATTATGATCCGCGTTATGTCGGCCTTGTTTGCATGGAGGATCTGCTGGTACAGATTGACGAGCTGGGCATCAAACATGGATATGATGTAAACCGGGTTCTCTTGCTTGGTAAAAAAATGGAAAAGACCATGGGGGCCAGACTCCGTTCAGAAGCGGTCATTAACGGTCGTACAATTAAAGCAGGACATATGGAACATGCACGTCCCGGATTGAAAAAGCTAATTGAAAAAGAGGGAGAAAAAATAGGGCAGCAGATTCCGCCGGACTGGTCAGGTGATGTGGTCCTGCCGGACAAGTGGGGTCCTGCTGATCCACTCTGGAAAAAATCACGGGTATGAACCCCGAAGCAAACTGCGGGACTCATACCCTCCGCTTTGCGGGATTGTTCAACTTACCAATTCCGCTGCGCTGCGCTTTCGGAATTAGAGTTTCACAATAAGTTCAAATTTAAAAATTATTAAGGAGGAATATAAAATGGCAGTTGATATAGTGGCACATATGCCGGGAACGATTTCGGAGATTCTGGTTAAAGTAGGCGATAAGGTTCAGGCTGATGATGAGTTGATGATTTTGGAGGCCATGAAAATGGAAAATCCCATTTGCGCGAAGGCCGCCGGTGTTGTCAAAGAAATAAAAGTTAAGGAAAAAGACAAGGTCGCGACCAATCAGGTACTTCTTGTATTAGAGTAATTACAAGATAGCTCCCTGCTTGCCAAAGCAGGGAGCTATCTTAATTAGTGAAACTCCAATTCATTATGGAAAAAGTGAAAATCATCGAGGTCGGGCCCCGTGATGGACTGCAAAATATTCAAACATTTGTCCCCACGGATAAAAAAATCCAGTTTATCAAAAAGCTTGCCGTCTGCGGCTTTCAAGAAATTCAGATCGGTTCTTTTGTCGCGCCGCGAGCCATTGCGCAATTTCGCAATATAAAAGATGTAGTCCAGGGAGTTAAATCATTGAAAGGCGTTGTTCTTTCAGCGCTGATTCCCAATGAGCGCGGCGCACAGGAAGCAATTGCCTGCGGCATCAAAAAACTCATCTTTTTCTTTTCCGTCAGCAGCGAACACAATTGCCGCAATGTCAAGCAAACACCGCAGGAATCAATAAAAGAATTGCAACGCATTTGCCGGTCATATCTGCCCGATCGATCAATAATATTACGCGTGGATTTAGCCACTGCTTTCGGTTGCCCGTTTGCAGGCAACATTACAACTGCTGCTGTTTTGCGCATGGTTGAAAAAGTTGCCGCCTGTGGCATTCAAGAAATAACTCTTTGTGACACGGTAGGCTTTGGCAACCCCCGGATGGTGGAAGAAAAATTCAGCGCATGCCGCAGGCGTTTTCCAAAGATCGCTTTCGGAGCGCACTTTCACAACACGCGGGGGCTGGCGCTGGCCAATACACTGCGTGCCTACGAGACAGGCATCCGCTCCTTCGATGCGGCTGTGGGTGGCTTAGGCGGCTGCCCTTACGCACCGGGCTCTTCGGGTAACGTTGCCACGGAAGAAATGGTTTTTCTGTTTGAATCAATGGGCATAAAAACCGGGGTTGATTTGAAAAAGCTTCTCGATGTTTGTTTATTTTTGCATAAAACATTACCGCAGGCAAAATTAGCCAGCTCCCTATACCTCGCCGGTTTACCCAGTAGAAAAGATAAATTGTAAATCTCATACTCCTACCATTTTCAATGCGGAATATTTCTTGACAAGCAAAAATAGTCAGCATATACACGCAAACATCGAAAACAATAGCTTATAACTAAAATAAAAAAGATATAATTAGTGGGAGGATTGCAATGGATTTCTGGTTGAATGACGAACAGAAGATGCTCCGCTACAACGTCCGCGAGTTCGCTGAAAAAGAGATCGCTCCGGTGGCGATTGAGTTGGACGAAAAAGAAGAATTTTCCTATGACATAACCAAAAAGATGGCCGCACTCGGTCTATTTGGCATCTATGTGCCTGCTGAATACGGTGGTGCCGGCATGGACTATCTCTCCTACGTCATCGCCGTCGAGGAAATATGCAGAATTGACGGTTCTAATGGCGCGACGGTGGCCGCCGGCAATTCTCTAGGTATAGGCCCTATTTATTATTACGGAAGTAAAAAGCAGAAAGCAGAGTGGCTGCCGCGCCTCTGCAGCGGTGAGATATTGGCCTCTTTCGGACTTACCGAACCAGATGCCGGTTCCGATGCCGGCGCGAGCAAGACCAACGCCAAGCTCGATCGCGGTCATTGGGTGATTAACGGAAGTAAGATTTTCATCACCAATTCAACAAGTAAAATGGCCGGCGTCTGCACAGTACAGGCTATCACCGGGACAAAAGGAGAAAAGAAGGAAGTGTCCTGCATCCTGGTTCCCAACGGAACCGCCGGATTCACCACTAAAAAGATGACAATGAAAATGATGTGGAGATCATCCGATACCGGCGAACTTTATTTCGACGATTGCAAGGTGCCCGAAGAAAATCTACTAGGAAAACGAGGTGAAGGCTTTCACCAAATGCTCCAGACTCTGGACAATGGCCGGTTGGCTATCGCCGCCATGGGTCTCGGCGGCGCGCAGGGGGCCTATGAGCTGGCCATGAAATACGCCAAGGAGCGCAAACAGTTTGGAAAACCAATTTCCACTTTCCAAGTCAACGCCTTTAAACTTGCCGACATGGCCACAGAGATTGAAGCGGCGCGCAATTTATTGTACAAAGCATGCTACCTGAAAGATCAGGGTAAGCCTTTTGGCAAGGAAGCTGCCATGGCGAAGCTCTATTGCTCTGAGGTGATGGGGCGCGTGGTGGCCGAAGCCGTGCAGATTCACGGCGGGTACGGCCTGATGAAGGAATACAACATCGAACGATTCTACCGCGACCATAAACTTCTTACCATAGGCGAGGGAACATCTGAAGTCCAGCGTATCGTCATCTCGCGAAAAATCGGCTGCTATGACGTTGATTAAAAAAACAGTGCCCTTAACCGGATACTGTTTCATTTATAGCCTCATGCCCTTTCGCTTTCAAATTAATATTTTTTTGTCCTGAAATACATGCAGGCGGGAATTATTCGGAAAATTATCTGCTGTTAGCAAAACTAATTTCCTTATAATATTTCGGAGAACTAAAGCACAACCCATTTATCTGGGGAAAATGGGTTGTGTGCTTTTAATCCGCTTGACACTTACACAACTATTTCGCTATAAGTTTTCTAACTAATTTTTATAGTTTAGAAAGATATGCTTATGTATTTAGCAAACTCAGCATTCGTAATGATTAAGAGTATAAGACTCCCTGATATTCTGGATATGGCCATCATCTCCTTGATGATTTTCGCCCTTTTGACGTGGTTTAAAACTCGTGCTTCCCGCTTTGTGCTCATCGGCATAATACTTCTCGGCGGCGTCTATATGGCAGCGCGCTTCTTCCAGCTTTATCTCACAACTATTGTTCTTCAGGGATTTTTTGCCATTTTACTTTTTGTTTTAGTCGTGATCTTTCAAGAAGATCTGCGCTGGTTTTTTGAAAGATTGGCTATGCTGGGGAATATCGGCGGGAAAAATGCGCCATTATCCGACCTCGAAAAAATTGCGGGAATCATTGCCCAAACCGCATCCAATCTGGCGAAAAAGCGGATTGGAGCTTTAATTGTTCTGCAGGGCAGTGATCCTTTGGAGAGACACTTAAGCGGCGGAATTGTTTTGGATGGTCTTGTCAGCGAACCTCTTCTGGAAAGCATCTTTGATCCCCACTCTATCGGTCACGACGGCGCTGTAATAATCAGCGGCCTGCGCATTAAAATGTTTGGATGCCATCTGCCGCTTTCCAGGAACACAGCGAAATACGGGAACATTGGCTTGCGTCATACGGCAGCTCTGGGACTTGTACAGCGGGTCGATGCTCTCTGCATAGTTATTTCAGAGGAGAGGGGCACGATTTCGGTTGGTCAGGCAGAGACACTCTCAACAATTTCTAACGCCGTCGCACTGCATGAGTTGGTGGAACAATTTTATATGCGGAACTCACCGACACCGGAATCTCATCCGGCCTTTAAGTGGATTAAGGAAAATACTCGGGAAAAAATTATTGCTTTAGGCCTGGCCTGTTTTTTATGGGTTACTTTCGGCTACCAAAGGGATATCGTCCGACGCGATTTCACCGTTCCGATTGAATACAAAAATATCCCTAAAAATTGGCAACTTAATGATCCACAGGCAACCGATGTAAAAGTAATTCTTCAGGGACCGCAACAGGCCTTTTACCTGCTTGATGAAAAATCTTTAAAATTGTCTCTGGATCTAGCGCCGCTTGCCCTGAAAAAGAACGAATTTACTCTGGATAAGACGATGATTAATGTTCCATCGAATTTATCAATTACCGAGATCAACCCAGGAAAGATAAATATTGACGCATCCAAACTTATCGCCATGACTATGCCTGTCAATATCAAAACACAAAATTCACTGCCTAACACCTTGCTATTGCAAAAAATAAATTTCAACCCGCCCCATTTGCATGTTTTGGTGGATTCAAAAATAAAACCGGAGCAAGTTAATATTGAAACGGAATCGATTGACCTGCAAAAAATATATTTTACAACTTCATTTGCTGCGAAAATTGTCCTGCCATCCGGTGTATATCTGCCGGACGGGAAAACAGCCATTGTCAATGTAACAATAAAGGTAAAAAAGAAATCTGCCTTATGAGGTAAATGTGAAATCTCCCGTCCAAAAAGATCAAAAAAGGACGGTCTCTCAACCGGGAGCTTAATTCATGTGGGCAGTAAATATATTGCAATAGATAAAAAAATATGCTCAATTTTAAAATCTATTATTTAAATTAGGAGGCAGTCAGTATGCAGGTTTTTCAAGCAAGCGATATAGTTGAAATTGCTGTTAGAATTGAGGAAAATGGCGTTAACTTTTACAGGTTTGCCGAGCAATTGGCCAAGCAGGAAGAGGCCAAAAAACTTTTTGCCAGCTTGGCGGAAGCTGAAGTAGCTCATAAAAGAACGTTTGAAGGCATTTTTGCTAAAATGGATAAATCAACACCGCCGGAAAGTTACCAGGGCGAATATGCGGCCTACCTGCGCGCCTATGTGGACAATAATATAATTTTCACTAAAGAGGTTATGGATAAAGAACTGGCTAAAGTAAAGGATACCCTTGCCGCCTTTGATTTTGCCATTAAAAGGGAGTTGGATTCTATTCTTTATTATCATGAGATTAAGAGATTAGTACCGGAAGCCCAGCATGCCACTATAGAGCATATCATTGAAGAAGAAAGAAAACATTTTTCTTTACTTACTGATATGAAAAAACGTTTCTGCTAACTAAGATCAGACTCGGATAAAATTTTAGATTAATTTTTCGGATCGTATTTCTTCAGCTTGTAACGCAGCATGCGTTCCGACATACCCAAAATCTCAGCGGCCTTGGACTGATTATTAAGGGTCTTTTCCATAGCTTCAGCGATTAAAACTTTTTCTAATTCTTCCATGGATTCCCGCAAAGACCCTGGTATTTTTTTCCTTGCGTGTTCATTCAAATGATCAACTTTAAAAGGCAAATCGTTGACTGTAATGTATTCATCACGGGCGATTACTACAGCCCTCTCCAGAATATTTTCCAGCTCACGAACGTTTCCAGGATAATCGTATTTCAAAAGCAAATCCCGTGCTTCTGCTGTCAAACCAGTAATGTGTTTGTTGTTTTCTTTAGAGAAATTATCAATAAAATGATTAATTAATATAGGCACGTCCTCTTTTCTTTCTTTCAGCGGAGGAAGAGCCATAGTGACTACATTTAACCTGTATAAAAGATCACCGCGGAAAGAACCTTCTTTGACTTGATCTTCAAGATCGCGGTTTGTAGCGCTAATCACCCGTACATCAACATGGATATTTGTATTACTGCCTAGACGCTGAAATTCGCGTTCCTGTAAAAATCTCAGCAATTTAACCTGTATCGAAGAACTTAATTCCCCGATTTCATCAAGGAAGAGTGTGCCGCCATCAGCTTCTTCAAAACGTCCTATCCGGCGGGAGGCTGCACCGGTGTATGCGCCCTTCTCATGCCCGAATAATTCGCTTTCCAGTAAATTTTCCTGCAACGCCCCGCAATTGACGACGATGATCGGTTTATGCGCCCTGGGACTCAAATTGTGGATCAACCGCGCCAGAAGCTCCTTACCGGTTCCACTTTCCCCCTGAATTAAAATGGACGCGCGGCTTATAGCCACACGACTGGCCATATTAATTAATTCCGCCATTAACGGACTTTTATAAATAATTTTATCAGAGCTAACGCCAGTCTTCCCCAGTTCCTGCCTTAAGAGTTCATTTTCCCGAATGAGTTTTCTGCGCTCGGCAACCCGATCAACAAGTATTAATAATTCCTCCAGTTCAATTGGTTTGGTTATATAATCGATGGCGCCCACTTTTATTGCCTCTACAGCAGTTTCAACAGTGCCGTAAGCGGTAATGATGACAACATCTATTTCCGGATTAATCCGTTTTATTTCCTTGAGTACCTCCATGCCATCCATGCCGGGCATTTTATAATCTAGAAGAATTAAATCAAAATGACCGTTTAAAACAGTTTTTATAGCTGTTTCACCATTTTCCGCCTCAGTAACCGTATGTCCCTCGGAACGTAAAAAATCACGCAGCATTTCCCTCTGGGATTGACCATCGTCGACTACGAGCACATTTAATTTCTTCATAAATATTTATCCTGTTTCATGCTTTTTCATTGACTTTTTCGCGGGGCAAAATAACTTCAAATGTGGTGCCTTCACCTTTGCGGCTGATTACTCGAATATCTCCACCATGACCACGGATAATTTCACTGGCCAATGGCACGCCCAAGCCTACTCCTTTTTCTTTTGTCGTATATTCCGGGCTGAAAATTCTTTCGATTTCCTCGGCAGTCATGCCACATCCCGTATCCGAGATACTTACACTAATATAGTTTTTACCCTCTTTATCGACAGTAATTATAATATTGCCATCTGTCAGTATGGATTCCATAGCGTTTTTAATTAAGTTGAGAAATGCCTGCTGGAGCTTATTTATATCCATCGGAATTATTACCGGACTGAGCCGCCATTTTGTTTCAATGGTAATTCCGCGCGAGGAAGCCTCCTCGCGAATTAAATTGACGATTTTCTGCAATACCTCAGTTAGAGAAAAGTCACTTAATGCCAGCCGGCGACTTTTGGAAAAGGAGAGAAACTCCTCAATAATTCCATCGAGCCGTTTAATTTCATCCTTGATAACACCGGAAAGATTTTGAAAATCCTCGGCCTTACCGATATCCTGCGGAGTAAAATCACGCTTTAATCTTTGGGTGGCCATGCTGATAGCATTTAATGGATTACGAATTTCATGAGCAACCCCTGCTGCCAGCTGACCGAGAGCAGAAAGCCTTTCGGCCTTTTCCAGGCGACGTTCCATATCAACAACACCGGCCAAATGTCGATTTTGATCGTGATACAAGAGCCACATGGACAGAAGAGCGATAATAACCACAAAGATCATAAAAACAAAAATATTTTGGCGATTTTCAGAAATGATTTTATCCATTGAACCGCGGTCGAGACCGATTCTAACAATACCAACCACTTTTTTATCCAGTATGGAGGGAACATCCAGTGTAAAGGGGGCGGCCATATCGAGAATCTTGATGCCTTGCCTGTCAATTTTTCTACTGATAATTTTTTTTTCTGCTTTCAAAATATCCTGATAGTTGAAATCTTTATCGCTTAATCCCACCGGTAATTCCCCAATACTGCCCTGCAGTTTTTTTTGATCATTAAAGATTTGTATATAAGCGATCCCGTGGCCTTCACCCATTTTATTGATGGCTCTTTCCACGGCAACTTTGATGCTCCAATATAGCCTTCCTTTCTTATCCAGACTGAAGACAACAATTCCGCTTCCGTCCTTAAGCCTCGTGCCGACATAGCCTATATCTTTTTTGATGCGTATTTTCTCCAACAATTCAATGGTAGTTGCCTTGCGTCCATGGATGTATCGATTGCTTTTGGTCAACACATCGTTTGATAGCGGGTTGCTTTGATAAATAGCGTTGCCGTCCCGATTGAGAATAGCCACATACCAGAAATTATTATCAGTAGCAAATTCACGAAGGTAGTCGTTGTTAATTGATTTTTTGTTCCATTTCTCATCGATTTTTTGCCCCAACGCAGTTAGGGCTTCGTAAACCAGTGTTATGGAATACACCATTTCTGCCTGTTTGGCCGTTTTTGCCTGAGACGGGATTTCCCCCTTTGCCGCCACAATGCTTTTGAGATTATCTTCCGTCTGGCGTTGCAAGACACTGATGGTGTTCAAGGCCTGGTCTTCCAAAAAACCCACCAGGTTGGTTTCATTCCTTCGGATATCGAGAAATCCCATTATAAGGATTAAGGTAACCAAAACAGCACTTGCTATTGCAACAGCAAGAGGCTGAAGAAAATTGCCATTATAATTTGGGGATCTATGCTTAATCATTGATTCCTTTTTTTTGAAAATTATCATCTTATCCTCAAAATATTAATTATTTCTCTCCCCCAATACCTATCATGGAGCAATGAATAAATATTCTAATTATTTGGGCTATCTTAAATTATTCAAAAGAAATGTCAACGGCTAATACCAAAGAAAATCGACATTTTTGTCGAACGAGGTATAAAAAATGCCATCATCGCTATATATATGTATTTATTATTATATTTAATAAGACGTAAATACTGCCCGACATTTATTGCCGTTAATTGATGTTGTTAAATTGGGAGACCAAACGTCAGTCCATCAACTATATATCAATACAATCAATAACTTATCTAACTTTTGTTGATTTTGGCACACTCTATGCTTTAAGTAAGATCAAAGAAACAAGGGTGTCGACTTAAAATCACGGGCATGATTAGCCGACAGCAAAATAACCAAGAAGGCTTTAGGCCTTCTCTCTTCTCTCCTTAGGAGGCTTCCTAACCAAAGCCTCCTTTTTTTATGGTACCAACACCACACCCAATCACATGAATTACTTATTCTCTGAAGAATCATCCTTTTTTCTTTGCCATATCTCTATTTGCTCTTTAATTATTTTTTCATAACCGGATTCTGTTGGCTGGTAGAATTTTTGCCCCTTAAGTTTTTCCGGTAAATACTCTTGAGGAGTATAAGCATCGGCATAATTGTGAGCATATTTGTAATCCTTGCCGTAATCCAATTCTTTCATTAACTTAGTAGGTGCATTGCGAATATGCAGTGGCACAGGTAAATACCCTGTTTTATTAATCATGTCTTTAACATTACCGTAGCCGGCGTAAAGTGAATTGCTTTTGGGTGCAGTTGCTAAATAAACCGCAGCCTGAGCTAAAGCCAGCTCCCCTTCGGGCAGTCCGATAAAATGGAAGGCCTCCTTAGCGGCAATGGTGACAGTCAGCGCTTGCGGATCGGCATTGCCCACATCTTCCGAGGCAAAGCGTACCATGCGCCTAGCAATGTAAAGAGGGTCTTCACCGGCGGTCAGCATTCTGCCTAACCAATATAGTGTCGCATCGGGATCGCTACCGCGCATACTTTTATGAAATGCCGATATCAAATTATAATGTTCTTCACCGTTTTTATCATACAAAAGAGACTTTTTAAGCAATGATTCCTGTACAAATTTTTTGGTGATGATGCGCTGACCTAGCGGCAAGGTTTGCGCTAAAGAAGCAATGGCTTCCAAATTATTTAAAGCATTGCGGGCATCACCATCGGCTAAACCAGCAATATAGCGAATAGCTTCGGAATCAGCCGCGATGGCAGATTTACCCAACCCCCTTTTCTCATCCTTTAATGCGCGTTCAACTACAGCGATTAAATCATTCTCAGAAAACGGCTTTAAAAGCAAAACCCTAGTTCGTGACAAAAGGGGCGCAATAACCTCGAAAGAAGGATTTTCAGTAGTAGCGCCAATTAATGTAATCAATCCGCTTTCAATATGAGGCAGGAAGGCATCCTGCTGGGCTTTATTAAACCGATGAATTTCGTCAACAAAGAGAATTGTCTTTTTCTTTTTACTTCCCGACACATCCCTTGCATCCTCGATGACTGCACGAATTTCTTTGACCCCGGAAAGAACCGCGGAAAAGCTGACAAAGTTTGATTTTGTATCATTGGCTAAAATGCGGGCAAGAGTTGTTTTTCCGGAACCGGGCGGGCCCCATAATATCATGGAAAAAAGCTTATCTTCTGCGATAGCACTCCTCAGCAAACAACCCGGTCCTAAAAGATGAGGTTGTCCGATGTATTCGGCAAGAGTCCGTGGCCGCATTCTTTCGGCAAGAGGAGCAGAGTCTCTTGCATCGCTTTCATTTCCCACATTAAATAAATCGGCTGTCTTCATTTTTTGCTCTTCGCTGCCTCAATTATTTCGATCAGACTCGTTACTTTGTCTTTGGGCTGTGCATTGTTGAAGTTCTGCCAGACCTGATCTGTCATATTTTTATGCAAAAAACTCTCCACATCAAACACTGCAGACCAGCAACTGATTATTCGGGAACAGGGAAGCGCACCAGATTCTTGCAAACAGTAAGAAAAAACCATCTCATCACCCAAACGTGGGCAGCGTACCAATTTATCGTTAATTTCTCCAGTCATAGAATAGCACCTTTGCTAAAAAAATAGCCGTCAAGGATTTTAATGAGACTCGCTAAAAACGAACAAAGTAAATTTTGAAGAGTTAGTCGTAATGAGTCCCAAATTTCAGAAGCGCAGCGCACTGAAATTTGCTGGACGAATTTTCCAATCCCGATATATCGGGATTGGAAATTATCCCCATCCGCCACGGCGGATGGGGATATCTAGCAAAGTGAGATTCACAGCTTTAGTTAGGGTTTGGGGAAATCCTTGATTGCCCTTAGCGCTCTTTCAATCTCTTCATCCGGCAATTCGTAAGCCTCTAATTTACCCGACAAATAGGCATCATAGGAGGCCATGTCAATTAATCCATGACCACTCCAGTTAAACAGAATAACTTTTTCCTTTCCTTCTTCCCTGGCGCGCATGGCTTCATCCACTACGGCAGCCAAAACGTGATTGGTCTCCGGTGCGGGGACAAATCCTTCCGTTCTTGCCCATTTGACGCCGGCATCAAAGGTTTTTAACTGATCGTAGGCTCTTGGTTCAATGAATTTTTCGCGAACCAGATGGCTAACTATCGGCGCCATCCCGTGGTAGCGTAACCCTCCGGCATGAATAGGCGCCGGAATATAATCGTGGCCTAAAGTGTACATAGGAAGCAGCGGAGTGGACTTGGCCAGATCCCCGAAGTCATAAGCAAACGGACCTTTGGTCATGCTGGGACAAGATGATGGTTCCGCTCCGACTATCTTAACTTTTTTGCCATGAATTTTATCACAGACAAAGGGAAGAGCAATGCCCGCAAAGTTACTGCCGCCACCACAACAACCCATAACCACATCCGGATAGACGCCGATTTTTTGCATTTGTTTTTGAGCTTCCAGGCCAATGATCGTCTGATAAAGCAAAACGTGGTTTAAGACACTGCCTAAAGCGTACTTTGAACCTGGAGTCGATACGGCTTCTTCAATGGCTTCGCTAATTGCGATTCCTAGGCTGCCCGGTGAATCCGGATGCTGGGCCAGAACATCTCTTCCCGCTTGCGTCAGGTTACTGGGGCTCGGAATACATTCCGCTCCCCAGGTATTCATCAGCATTCGGCGGTATGGCTTTTGCTCGTAACTGATCTTGACCATGTAAACGCGACATTCCAAGCCGAACATCTGAGTGGACATTGCAAGCGCGCTCCCCCATTGGCCGGCGCCGGTTTCAGTAGTGATCCGCTTGGTTCCCGCCATTTTATTATAATAGGCCATCGGTATTGCGGCATTAGGTTTATGGGAACCTGCCGGACTGACGCCTTCATTTTTGTAATAAATCTTTACCGGACAATTAAGCAGTTTTTCAAAATTGTAAGCGCGATAAAGAGGAGACGGACGCCACAGTAAATACTTTTGCAGAATTTCATCTGGAATATCAATCCAACGCTGAGTGGATGCTTCCTGTTCAATGATGTTCATGGGGAAAATTGCCGCAAGATCATCCGGCGTGACCGGCTGACCAGTGCCCGGGTGCAGGGGTGGTTTCATCGGCGTGGGTAAATCCGCCACGACATTGTACCACTGCCTCGGTATCTCATGATCTTCCAAAAGTATTTTAACCTGTTCCATTTTCTCTCTCCTTTTTAAAAAGTATTTTACAACAAAAAAATGCCATGGGATTTATATTCCCATGGCATTTGAATTCTATTGCTTAAGTCATGGGAAGAAACTTCCCTGCCCAAGCCTATTATTTTAAAGAGACTAAGGGCAGATATCTAAAATCTGCCACCACCAATTATTACTAATAAAAATTACTGCCATCTGATCAACCTGCTTGTTTCTATTTAATTGGCGTAACGCTTAACACAGCAAATAAATGATTGTCAAGATAATTTTTTTGTTGTTTTTTGGGTCGTATTTTTAGTTCAAGATCGCACTTCACCTTGAAGGGCGAATATCCTCTCAAAAAAATTCTCGCGCAGCATGGGGTCTTGGAGCCGTCCTTCATCGGCAACCGGCAACAGGGGGAAGTGCTCCATGAAGATTCGGGCAAATATTCCTATACCTGTACCTGTTTTGTCTGCCATACCTTTTCCATTATAGACTTTGACCCGTTCTATTCCGCAACTGGGTGATCGGCTTTTAAAAATAAAACCGCAAATATTTTCGGCTTCCAGTTCGACAACACGTTTGCGCGCCCAATCCACTAATAAATCTGTCCGATCCTGTTTGTTGGCGGTATTGACTAAACGCGGATTTGCCGGTTCGCCTTCAAGCCGCATGGATTCTCTGGGAACACCCAATCCGCATTCTACTTCAGGGCAAACAGAAAAATAATCCACATAAGTGCCTAAAGTATTCTTCAAAAAGCCATCCAGCTTATGCCCGCCATCATAACGGACATTTTCGCCAAGCAGACAGGAACTAATGCAAAGCTTAATCTTCATCATTGCCTCCATTTTCGCTTAGCGCATTAATGTTAAGATAATTAGAGTGATCAAACATCTAAATATAGAATGATTCTTTTAACATAGATGAATTAAACTGCAAAATATTTATTCATCAATACATTAATATTGTTTACCAACTTTCGCTTGCAGAATTAAATTGACACGCAAGATCATTCTTCATATACTCCCCCTACAAAAAAAGAAATTCTTATCAATTAGATAATAATAAATATTTTTAAGGAGGAATATAATGTATCAATTAACGAAGCCGGACAATGTAGTAGAAGTACTGGAAAAAGCAATTTCAAAATATTCACAGAGGCCTTACCTTGGAACAAAAAACAAACAATTAAAACAATATGACTGGATCACTTATGCTGATTTCGGGAAGCGCGTGGATAATGTTCGAAGCGGTTTGAGCCAACTGGGTATTGTCAAAGATGATGCAGTAGGTATTATCTGTAATAACAGCACAGACTGGGCTGTATGCTTTTACGCCACAAACGGGTTG
>Ga0007798_10000122_pt1 | contig 31503 bp, 25 predicted proteins | sample CryBogmetaGMA17M_FD_60370 | JGI IMG/M metagenome (GOLD analysis project Ga0007798, IMG submission 60370) | Freshwater microbial communities from Crystal Bog, Wisconsin, USA - MA17M | ecosystem: Environmental > Aquatic > Freshwater > Lake | place: Crystal Bog, Wisconsin, USA | collected 2009-07-06
TACGCTGATAATATCAATAGTACTAGTGATAAAGATGATCAGCGGATAGCGGATGTACTTGAAATAAAGACAACATCCTATAAAATAAGAAGAGGTGATACACTTTTTTCTGTGGCGCGGCATTTTAATACTAAAACAGTTACACTTCTCAAACTAAATAAAATGAAGAAAAATGATACGCTTATTGTCGGCAGGAAAATATTAGTGCCGGCAAAATTGGCTGAAAATCCTCCAGAGCGCCACCTCCGTATACAAAATTACAAGGTAAAGCAAAACGGTGGAATGAAGACATATAAAGTTTACATCGTTAAAAAGGGAGATACTTTCTTTTCTTTAGCGAAGAATAATTCCACAACAGTCGAAGAATTACGAAGAATTAATAATATGCGAAGTTCGGATAGTTTATTATTAGGACAAAAAATAAGGTTGCCTTAATCAACTTATTTTTTAGCAGGAACACTCGCCAGCATATCGCTTAGTTTTATTTCAGGATGGTGGTAGCGTTTTTTCTTGGAAGTATTTTTGCCGTATTGAATCGCTTCTTCCGGGCACCATTGCAGACATGCAAAGCACTGCTCACAACGATGTTGCCATATTGGTTTACCATCAGCAATCAATATGTTTTGTGCCGGACATATTTTTTCACAGATTGCGCAATTAGTGCATTTTTCGTCAGCCCAAAAAGATTTATCCATCTTTTGGACATAAGGATATGATTGGCGATAAATCAGCGAAAGAAAAATATTTTGCCAGGCAGGGCCTTTTTCCAGAGGTTTTGTTTCTTTTGATTTGATAGTTGTCGCAATGAGATTAATTTTCTTCATAGCTTCATTAAATTTCTTTTGTTGCGCCGCAGGAGAAACAGCACCACCCCAGGGAATGTAATTGCTTGGCAGGTTAAGTGAGAAGCCTGAAGAAAGGTTAAGGCCTCTGTTCTGCATAAACTTTTTTAATTGAATTAGAGTGGCGGCAGCTTGCCCGGCATTGACTGCTACTGCAAAATAGTACTTTGATGAATCAACTTCCATGCGGTTGACAAAATCAATGACCGGCTCGGGCAATCCCCAAATGTGAACGGGAAAGATCAATCCGATGTTCTCTGAAGGGCAATGATTAATATCCTCCTTGCTGGTAAGCTTTATTGGTATCTGTTGTGTATCTCCCAGCTCATCAGATAGTTTGCGTGATGTCCAAAGCGAGTTTCCCGTTCCCGTATAACAATAAATTGTAGTTTTCATTCATTCCTCTCAGGTGTTTTATTGTTGAAAGTCTTGACAAAAATACTATTTCATCTTTGTGGCCTTGGCCGGAGAAGGAGCAGATATTCCAATATTCGGTATCGGCATGGGAAGATCAAATTCCTGCCATTTTTGTAAAAATCCACTGCCGTAATAAATAAACGGATGAAGGTTTAGGGTTTTTATATTTGCTGGAACATTCTTAAAAATTAACCCCATAGTGACTGATGTTTGAGGTTGAATTTCGATTCCGTGGCCACGGCTGTCAATATCAAACATCATGATTTTTTGAGAACCTCGTAAAACATAGGCCCTAGTTGTTTCATAGTATTTGTTTGACGTAACGTATATTCTGGAACGAGGCCAAGTGCCGAATTTTTCATCATAAAAAGCAACTTTTCGCACGGACTCATCTGTATTAATAACATCCACAATTACTTGTAACCCGTCTTTAGTTCTGTTGAAGCTGCGTAAATCAAAGAGGCACCCTAACGCATCTTTTGTAGCCAAAGGCCGGTAATTACGCTTAAAAGGAGCAACTATCTTAACTTTTTCTATTGTCTTAGCTTTTTCTTTTGTAGGATCGACAGCCGCCTCTGATTTAGTTTCTGTTTTAGGCTCCGGTTTGGGTTCGGATTTAGTTCCCCAAATAGAAGAAACAACAGATGGTTCCGATGCAGGTTTAACCGTTTCTGCCGCGGGAGTTTGTTCCTCAAGGACAGTTTTTACGCGAAACGCCATCTTTACGCGCACGCTGTCTCCTTCGTTAATGAATGATATTAAGCGCAGGGCAATGATTCTCGCTTCAGTAATTGACTGAGTGGATGATTCTGCGCTGACCTTAAAGTTGGTAACTTCTGTTGTGGAACTGGAATGTTGTGTTTTAGCGTCATTTTTCACTTCGGCCAGTTTGTCTAAAATAGCTTCTGCGGAAGCTTCGGCTGGAGTTTGTGAACCTTTTGTTGTTGCTAATGCGGTTTTAATAATAATGGATTCATGTATTCGTTTCTTCTCTTGCAGAGTTGCCTGGGCTTCGTGAAATTGTCTTTCTGTCGCATCTTTTTTTTCTCGAATAGCTGCAACATCAAGACTCATTTTATAGTAACTTTCTTCTCTGCGCTTGAGAAGCATTTTCTGGGTTTCTTTTTCTGATTTAGCTGAACTTTCTTTTTCTTGCAGGCTGCTTATCCTTTCCTGAAAAGATTTAACTTGTTCATTCAGCCCTTCCTCAGCAACATTGTTGCTTTGATTTGTGTCATTAATAAGTCTATCGATACGATTAAGTTCATAGTTTTTGGGAGGATATAGGTTTTGTGTCATAAATGCGTCCAGATCTTTCCTGGACTTAACAATAGCAACTTTATATTTTACAGAAGGAGGAGCAGCTGCTTTAATTGTACCGGACCTATTTTCTTGAAAGGGATAAAGTTCATAGCGTTTCAGGCGCAAGTAAGTTGTTCCTTTCTCCGCCGTTTCAAGTTCGATGCGCACAGGTTCTTCGTTATTCCACTTGGCTGTCCCTTCTTCAGTTGCTCTGATAAAATCAACAGCGGTGAAATTGTTAATTATTTTTGTAAATGATTGGATGAAAGTTCCCATATGCGAAGCTATAAGCGGGGACGAAGATTTATCGGCAGTGCTTTCTAAATCATGAGCGCTGTCTTTAAAACCGCGGGTATAAATAACCGCAACCAGAACTTCTCCCTGCTTTTCGGTCACAAGCCAGCGTTTTAGTGAGTCCTGCTGTGTTTTTATATCTTGATCATAGCGATCAATTTGCCCATCGAGATTTTCGATAGTGGCGCGAATTGTTTTAATGCCTTTAGCGGATTCTTCAAGCTCGGTTGTGGTTGCCTGGAATTGAGTTGTAGTATCGTCTCTTTTTTTCTTGGCACGAACAAATTCTTTATTTGAAGAAATGATCGAATTTTTATAATCGGAATCGTCTCTTTCTTTTTCATCTTCAACTGCTTTGAGGTTTGCCTTTTCCTCCCGTGCGGTGGAGAAGCCTTCGCGATTATCTACTTCTGAACGGATTATTTCCCGAACAGTATCAGGGAAGTCCGTGGAAAGGGAAACCCAACGCAGCAGTACAATTTGTGGCGGTGCATCTTTAGGTGGCGCAGTTTGTGGTTGTTCAGCAGCGTAAGCAAAGGCGGCAAGTGCGGTAAAAATTAAAATAAAAGGCAAGATATTTTTTGATTTAAGCATAAAGTTACCTCTATTTATATATTGGCATAAAATAATTTAACATTAAAATAATAAATAAACTACCTTAAAAACCTTATAGTTGTCAATTTTTTTCGGGTATTGTAAGAAATATTTTTTTAGTCTAATTTTTTAGAAATTAATATTTATAAGTTGCTTTTTATAAAATTAGGGTTATCTTAGCCTCAAATATAAGTTGATGGTTCTGAATTGGAGCGCAATTAGTTTGAGAAAACAATTTAAGGAGGGAGTAATTATGAAATGCAATGTCGGAAAGACGGATAAAATCATTCGTTGGATAATCGGTATCATAATAGCAGCGGTGGGATTGTATTATCAAAGCTGGTGGGGATTGCTGGCGATCATCCCCATAGGCACGGCAATATTTGGCTTTTGCGCTCTTTATGTGCCTTTTAAGATTAATACCTGCAAAAAATAATAAGCCGCTTAGTCAATTAAACTCTGGCCTTATATTGAGCTGACTGCTTGCCAGGCAACTGACTGTGGACTGCGCGCTTTCCGCTTCCGCGAGGAAATTTTATGTATGGCCTGATTTTCTGATTGATGTTTTTGCCGGTGCCGTCATAATTAAGAGTGAGGATCGGAATGCCTGAGTATTCCTCAATTCTGGGCGCCATTGCTTCTGTTATCAGCCCCGCGCAGCAAAAAGCGGGGTTGGTTTGCACAAACAGGGATATGTCCGGGTAATGCCTTATCAGGGATGCAATCTTAAGAAGATTATCGGCTGACTCACCACTATGCTGTACTTTAACATTAAAGGAATCATATACCTCTTTGTAATCAAGATCAGTTCCTAATGAAGGTTCATCAAGCAATTCGTTAAACATTTTATAATAGCTTTTTTCCAGTTGATTCACGAGAGCGATAGTTGTTTTTGTTACAATTACATCCATAAATTCACCTTCCAGAAACCAGCGCCTCATATATGGGTTGGCAATTAGTTTGGCGAATTCATTGAATGGTGTTGTTATAACCTCTCCGCCGTATTCTTCAATGCAGTGAATCAGATTTTGATTAAATACATCATTGTCACGTGCATACATGTCGCCGAAAATGGCGACCTTGGGACGTTTACCAGGCGTAGTTTGAATCTTTTTGAAAAGGCTGATGACTTTTGCTAAATCGTCATCCTTGCTTCTGGCGCCGAGAAGAGTATTGTACAGGATATTCAAAGATTGAGAAATAACCTTATCCGTCATCCCTTTTTCTTTTTCATACGGCCGAATCTTGCAGCCGATTTTGCGCAGCATTCCGCCAAACATGTAAGCGAAATAAGCCTCGATTGAAGCTTGAATGGATATATCGGTCATTGAGAGATTGCCTACATAGACATCCACTTTATCCAGATTTTTACCGTGCGTTTCCATAAGCCCCTTGATCATTTGAGGATACATTCTAATGTTGCATGCGATGTGGCTCTCAAAACACCAGACGGCTGTTTGCGTTGGATCGAGAATATTCTTTTCAATATAATCGATGTAGCTTTGCGCGATAAGATTGACGGGAAGACATTGTCCTTTGTTGCTGCGCAGGCCGCGTTGAATTATTTTTTCAGTCAGCGGTACCATTCGGGCATCAATGCCTTCGTGGATAAATACAGCCTCAACAAGTTTTGAGGTCAACGGGTCGTAACCGGGAAAGAGCAACGTCTTATTTTTTATTTTGGTTACGCTTTCTGAATTGAGTGGCAGTATGCGGGCGGGTAGAGAACGCGGGGCTTTGCTTTTATGGTGATTGCGGAATGAGCGCGCAGCAGCCTCGATGCGCGTTTCGTAACCGACATTGGAATCATGCTCATCCAGTTCTAGGATCAGATAGGGTTTGCCATATTTATCCATAATTCGTTTGAAGTATTCAATAGTGAAAGAATCAGGGCTGCATTTGAATGAAGTTATATAAACCGGATAAAGTCCGGGAGTGCGTGCTGCAAAAAGGGCGGCTTTTAAAATTTTTGCTGAATAATTCCAGTGCAATCTTTGTAGAAGCGGGCCAATTTCTGATAAATCGCCCGAATCGGCAGGCAGCATATCCTGATAAAAAGTTTTAATTGTCAGATTGTTGAAAATATCAGGTATTCCTTTATTCATTGTATTTTGCAGTACGGAATATGGCCTTCCCAACAATGCTACACGAATATCTTTACTGCCTGGTATTTCGCGTTTGTAGATATTGACTAAATTTTGTCGACTATCCTTATAAAACGAAAGAGCGGCTTCATAAGCGTTGTAAATCTCCCAGTAATTGGCCTTCAGAATAGGTTTCAGCAAAGAGAAGAGTTCGATTCGTGATTGAAAAGAGTGATGATCGATAACCGGCATGATTGCCTTATCCTTGAGATGCAGGCTTTTGATTCCGGCAGCCATTGTCGTGGCAAACTGTGTATAATAGCAATAATGACGGAAAGTCTGCTCTTTGGGCTCGGTAGCTTCCAGATAAACCGGCAGAAAAATGTAATCGCATTTATCCGTAAGATTTTGAATATGACCGAAAAAGGCGTTAACCGGAGAGCAGAACTCAGCCCTAGCAATCTTTTTGCCTGATTTACTCGCGTTCTTAAAATTATCTCCTGTAACTGTTTCGACACCGAGTGTGGTAAAAAAATATTTCCATAGTGGCATTTCTTCGGCAAGGTAAAGAGCGTTGGGAATTCCTATTTTGAAAGGTATTTTGAATGAAGTCTGTTTTTTAGCTGACTGAAATACTTTGTCACGTTCTTTAATCAAGTCGTACTGCTTTTTTGTATTCCCAACATAATGTTTTGTGTCATAATCTCTGCCACACAGAAATCCAAAGGCAACTGTTTCCCCTTGCACCGTTACTTTGTTTATTTTGCAGTTGTTATGGCAGAGCTCGCAGACTTCATTTTCTACCGGAATATTTTCTTTATGCAGCTGCAGTCCCCGGAACGCTGAATCCTTTGCGGAGGTTTCCGCGAGAATCAAAGCGCTGCCCAGCGCTCCGGTTAAGTGACAGAACTTAGAAACAAAGATGGGTTTTTTCAACCGGTGTTCGAAGGCCGCGATCAGTGCTTTATTACGGGCTGTGGCACCCTGAAAGCAGATTCTATTGCCGATATTCGCTTCCAGGGAGACTTTGGTCAGATAGTTTTCGCAAACAGAATGCAGGACGCTGGCCAGTACTTCATCAATCGTGTATCCTTCCGTAAGATAATTGTTAATGTCACGTTCCATGAAAACCGTGCAACGGTCGCTCGAAACCGGTGAAGGAGTATCAATTGCGCGCCCGGCATAATCGTTAAGCTTCACCCCTAGCTTTATAGCCTGCTCTTCAATAAAACTGCCGGTTCCGGCAGCACAAACATTATTCATGACAGATGCGGTGACCATGCCGTTTTGCATTGTGGTGAACTTGGCATCCTGCCCGCCGATTTCGATAATTGTGTCTGTACCGTTATCAAGTTCATAAGCAGCGCGGGCATGGGCCGTTATTTCGTCGATAATTAAATCAGCGTTGATAATCCTTCCGATGAATTTGCGTCCGGATCCTGTTGTGCCTACTCCCCGAAAGGCAAACTTGCAGTTATGTTTTGAACAAATATCTTCGATTGCTTCAAATATGGCCTGCATGGCTTTAATTGGCTGACCGGATGTTTGGGTATAAAGGCCAATCAACACCTCGTTATTTTCGTTAATTAAAACAGCTTTTGTGCTGGTTGAGCCTATGTCAATGCCCAGATAGACTTCCTGTTCTTTTTTAAAAGGGATGTAAATATCTACCTCAATATCAGCGTGGCCTGTTTGTGCAGTATAGAGATAACTATCAGCAGTTGTAAATTCAGGATAAATGGACTGCAAAAGCTGCAAGGGAGGATAACCGTAAGTTTTTTCTTTTTGTTCATTGTTGAAAAGTTCACCCCAATTTTTTAGTTCAAGTGTTTTCGGTTGCGCCTCTTCCAGATAAAGAAGTGCGGCGCCTATCGCGCCGTAAAGATGGCTGTACTGGCCAATGATCGGTTCCGTTTTCAGCAGATTGCGGAAATGCTTAACGACGGCTTGATTCATGGAAACGCCACCTGCAAGTATAAGTGGTGTGCGGACGTTTTGATCTGGCATCAATGTATCAATAACGTTTTTTGTCAGGCCTTCACAAAGTCCGTCGCTGATCTGGCCTATGGAATAGCCTTCCTGCTGGGCATGGATTAAATCGGTCTTGGCAAAGACGGCGCAGCGGGTGGCAATTTTGGGCGAATTCTCCAAGTTGCAAAAGGCAACAGTACTGAGCATTTCAATGCTTTTAAGATTGAGACGTTTGGCTTGCTGATCGAGAAAGCTGCCAGTTCCGGCGGCGCAGGATGAGTTGGACCTATAACGTTCGTAATCACCCTGATCATTAAAAGTGATGAGACCGAAATTCTCACCACCGATAAACAGAATACTGCCCACTTCCCGATGATAATTTTTTACTGCGGCGATAATAGCGATTTGCGTATCATATCGGCAAACATTGCTCAACACTTCCGGGCCGGAAAGAGTCATCGCAATACCACCGACACTGCTTATATCAACATTATTGAGCATTAAGAGCAGTGTTTCACTAATAGCGCCACTGTGAAACTGATATGATGAATGAGATATCGTTCCTGTTTTATCAATTACAACGAGCGAAATGGCTACCGAGCCAATATCTATTCCAACTATATGGAGCATGAATTTATTACCTCGAATATTTTAATGGAAATAGACAATGCCGTGTTTCAGAGTTTCCGTCAACAGAGAATTTTGTAAGGTGTCAGTAAAAACGTCCATATAATGCATTAAGAGCTAAGATTATGAACAATATCTTTGCGTTTGATCATTACAATAAATCGCCACGACTCCATTTAGATTATGATTGCTTAATTAAAGTTTATTGATTAGAAAAGATAAATTGCATCATACTTAAGGTGAAAGATGATTGGTCTTCTGACAAATCGTAATTTTATTTTTCTTCTGGCCATTGGTTTTGGTTTGGCTTTTCCGCAGATTGCCGGCTGGACAGAGCCCGTTTCTCTTCCAGCTTTAGCTCTAGCGATGATGCTTGCCGCCTTAAATGTACCTAATGATTTTTTCCGTACGCCCAAAGTACTAATTGGACCGGCGTTGTCCGGGATTATTATGACTTATGCAATACAGGGTGGTTTAATCACACTGATGAGCTCGATAGTGATAAACGATCAGAACTTGTGGATAGGTCTTGTTCTCGTCGCTGTGTCACCAACCGCAGTTGCAGTCATTCCCTTTACCGGCATTCTGGACGGGAATGTAGCTTATTCTCTTGTAGGCACAGTTGCTGCGTATCTGGCAGCGCTGGTTATTATGCCACTTGTCTTTCTACTGGTTCTTGGTGTGAACATTGCTCAACCGGGAAAGTTGGTAGTCATCATGCTTGAACTGATCATCCTTCCCCTGATTCTGTCCCGCATCATCATTTACCTGAATATCCAGAATTATCTTACCAAATATAGGGGAGTAATTACAGACTGGAGTTTTTTCATAGTTCTCTATACAATTATTGGATTAAATCGAAATCTTATCTTCAGCAAGCCACAAATGATCATGCCGATAGCTGTTATATTTTTTATCAGTATTTTTTTATTAGGATATTTAATTGAAAAAGCAGGCAGTATATTCAAGGTTGATCAAAACAATACCGTAAGCCTGATGCTCTTAGGAACACTGAAAAATCAAGGTATCGCCGGCGGACTGGCCATTTCACTATTTCCGAGGGAAACGGCATTTCCGGCAGCTGTATCCAGTATGGTAATGATAATGTTTCTCGTCTGGTTGGATATCCGCAAAAAGTGGTGTTTTCAAAAAAATGAAAATTGATGGGATTGATTTATTTTTAGAGCAATAGTTATAAGAATCGTTATTTTTTTATTGCCTCCCATATATTTATGTTATCAACAGTAATATAGCCGCCCCATCCCGCCCTGAATCCGATAGTACCTTTTTCCAGTGCTTCGTGTTCAAAACCAATTATAAAGTTGTCATTGAGATAGAAATCAAATTTAGGGCCATACGCGACAATTTGAAATTTGTTTTTTACCGCGCCACGATTTAAATATGGTGTCGATTGAAGGGGAATAATTGGATATCTTTTACCATTTATGGATAAAGCTACTTCAAATTTTCCATCATTATTAATATAGAATAAATAACTATTATTTAAAAGATAATCGCTATTTGATCGAATAACTATATCAGCTTTGTTATATTTGTTTTTTGTTTCCTGGAATTCAATTTCACCATCTATTATTATATTTTCTAACTTATCAAACGGTTGAGGGTAGAAACAGTAGGCATGTCCTGCTTTTCTCTGTAATGCGTTTAAGTGCAATTTACCATTTATATAGGATTCGCCCTGACCGTTAGAAACGGACAGATACTTTACGATTTCCATATCATCATTAAGAATTAATTTTCCTTTTTCCACGTTGATCAACAAAGGAACTTGAGAAATAACAGTTTCCTTTTTTGGTATAGGTTCGGGCGACACCAGATCTGCTTTCACAAATGATTCACTACTATTTACAACTGATTTTAATCTGGCTTTGGAGCGTGTATTGTCCACTGTGATAATTTCTAATGTGCCGATGCGCTTGTATTCTTCAAAAATAGTTTCACCGCTATTCCCTTTTAATATTTCTTTACGAGCGACAAAGAGACGGTCACCGGCTTTCAGTCCCTGACCTTCACCAATATTGACAATAACTATATCTTTGATCACACTTTCAATATTCCCCAATAGAGGGTACTGGGCGATAATTTCTGAGGCACAAAAACGGCCGTGGTCGGCTGGCGTATAATTCAGAGATGATATTTCTTTATAAAATTCGGCTTGCCCCGTGGTAATATCAACTACTCTTAAATTGATGGCAAATTGATCGGCGCTTTTCATATAAATGCTGGTGATTACCAATTTGTCAACGTTCAGCAATTTTCCTAGCTTGACAGTATCTTTATTATCGGTGACACCGGAGATCTGAAAAGACTGTTCGCCAAGCACTACCTTGACGTGATCACGATCGACGATTCTATATTTTTTAGAATTAACTAAGACTTGATATAAATTGCTCATCGCGCCTTCAACTTTTTCCGGCTTGACGTCGCCTCGCACTTCCATAGGCAGGATAGCAAATGATGTTTGACAATAGGCCTGCCCATTAAATACCAGCAGAAAAGCCATAACTAAAAAAAGGAATAATTTGCGAAGCATATTTGCACCTCCAAAAATAGTTAATGATATGCTAAAAATATTTTACCATTTAATAATGGAGATGTCACCCCATTATCTTCAGCCAAAATAATGAATATAGACAATTACAAATTATTACTATAGTATTTTTCAAAGTTGATCAAATTTTCATTATTCAATAATTCAAAAGTGGAAGGTGAGCGGTGGATATTTTTCAGGCTGCTATACTTGGTTTGGTACAGGGATTGGGAGAATTTTTACCCATATCCAGTTCGGCTCATCTGGTGATTGTTCCCTGGCTCTTTAATTGGGAAGATCCGGGCTTGACATTTGATATCGCTTTACATATTGGCACTCTAGTAGCTGTTGCCGTTTACTTTTGGAAAGACTGGCTGCAGTTACTCACAAAAGGTATGACGGACGCCCGCGGTAGGGAAGGGCGGCTGTTTTGGTATTTAGTTTTAGCGACGATTCCCGGAGCAATGATTGGACTTCTTCTGGAAAAAAAGGCCGAAACAATTTTCCGCAATCCCGTTTTGATTGCAATTATGCTGATTGCGTTGGGTATTATTTTATACTGGGTGGATCGAAAAAGCGCTAAAAAAATTGAAGCCGAAAATATCAGCATGAAGACAAGTTTTTTAATCGGCTTGTCTCAGGCGCTCGCCATTATTCCCGGAGTATCGCGATCGGGCATAACCATGACGACAGGATTGTTTCTGGGGTTGACAAGAGAGGGAGCAGCCAGGTTTTCATTTCTGCTATCCGCGCCGATAATCTTTGGTGCCGCCATAGTTAAATTGCCGCATATAATTGCCAATCCTGCTTTGATCACAACTAACTTTATCGTGGGAATGGTTGTTTCTTTTGTTTCCGGTATTGCCAGTATCGGATTGTTGTTGCGCTATTTACAGACAAAAACATTTCTTCCTTTTGCCTGGTATCGTTTTATCTTAGGCGCGGCAGTCATTGCTGTAGCTTTTTTCAGATGCGCGAGATAATTTACTGGATCATATATCAATCAATTCATTAATAAAAAAACCCCGCGGTGATAATCACTGCGGGGTTTTAAGTTAGATAAATTTGCTGTTAAGCTTTTTTACCCTTCGGCGGTTTGTAAGCTAAGGCTATGAAAAAACCAACCGTAAGAAGACCTGCCGCGATAAACAAAGCCTGCGGTTTAAAGACCTCGAATACATAGGGGCCGATGAGACCGGCTGCGCTCCAGGCGGTAAGCATAAAGCCATATACCTTTCCAATATTAGCCGGACCGAATGAGTCAGCGGCAAAGGCGGGCATGGTGGCGAATCCTCCACCGTAGCAGGCCAGAAGATAACAGGATACCACGATGAAAAGGTAATAGTTTGCTACATAGCCTTGGGCAACAAGCAAATAAACGATGGCTTGCGTAGCGAACATGATCAGAAAGACCATCTTGCGGCCGATATTATCAGATATCTTTGCCCAGAAGAGTCTTCCCAAACCATTGAAAATGGCTGCATAAGCGACAACGGCACCACCTGCGGCTGCAACCACTGCGATTTGTTCAGGTGTTAAAGCGTCAGCCAACCCCATGGTTTTTTTGTAAACATTCTGAGCCAGCGGGGAATGCTGGGAAATTAGGCCAAGGCCGGCAGATACATTGAGACAAAGCATGGACCAGAGCATCCACCACTGAGGCCTTTTTACGGCTTCACCCAGGGTAAAAGAATCTGCAGCGGAAACAGTTGATGCCGCAGGTTTGAAACCGGCAGGCAGCCATCCCTTAGGCGGATTTTTAAACAACTGCGCTGATCCGGTTACAAGAATAAGAAATATCACACCCCAGATATACCAGGTAGTGGATACACCGGAGGCGATGATTTTCCCAGCGGCGTCAACTTCTTTAAAGGAAGCGATCATACCCGGAGCAATTTTCCCCATAAAAAAAGCACCGGCGCCAAAGCCCATAACAGCAAGACCGGTTACCAGACCTCGTTTGTCGGGAAACCAGCGGATTAAGGTGGCAATTGGTGTTACATAACCGAAACCATTTCCCAGAGCGGCAATCACGCCGAAACCAAGATAGAGAAGGATGATATTTCCTGTCTGATCAGCATAACCGGCGACCAGAGTACCAATGCCGAAAAGGATACCGCCAATTGTAGCTACGAAGCGGGGACCTTTTTTATCGACCAGCATGCCGCCGAAGGCAGCAGACAATCCAATGATAAGCATAAGAAGCATGAAAGTGTACTGTACAGCCTTACCATCCCAGCCATGCATATTCATCAAAGGCATTTTAAAAACAGACCACGCGTAAACTGTGCCAAGACAGAGCTGAATGACAACAGCGGCAGCGGCGATCCACCATCTCTTGCTTTCCAAATTTTCATTTACCATTTTTTATTTCCTCCTTGCCTTTTTGTAAGGCTAAATTAAGTTGATTACTTTATGTGCTGTTTTTTCAATTGCAATAGGCTTCTTTACATAAAATCATGCCGCTTCAAGTTTTACCGCGCAGACTTTATATTCGGGAATCTTACCTATAGGATCCAAAACTGGATTGGTCAGCAAATTTACGGCTGCTTCCGCGAAATGGAAGTTCATAAATATTGTTCCTTGCGGACTCTTTTCCGTTATTCTCGTTTTAGCACTCACGCTACCGCGGCGAGACGTTACTTTAATCATTTGTCCATCACTGATGTTAAACTTATCAGCGTCAGCAGGATTAAGTTCCACAAGGCTTTCCGGGCATAGTTCAGTGGTGCCCAAAGAGCGACGTGTCATCGTGCCGGTATGGTAGTGATAAAGCACTCGGCCTGTGGAAAGGATGAAAGGATATTCTTTATCAGTAACTTCAGATGGTGGTATATATTCAACGGCGTGAAATAGGCCGCGCCCTCGCGTAAATTTGTCTTTGTGCAAAAATTTTGTCCCATTGTGTTCCGCTGTAGGACATGGCCATTGGATGCCTTCTTTTTCGATGCGTTTGTAAGTTATCCCCGCGTAGCTTGGCGTGACGCTGGCAATTTCTTCAAAAACTTCTTTTGCCGATGAGTAATTCATCGGATAACCCATCTGAGTGGATATTCCGGCGATTATTTTCCGATCCGCCTTGGCTTCTCCCGGGGGACTAATGACTTTTCTAATGCGTTGAACACGACGTTCCGTGTTGGTGAAGGTGCCGTCTTTTTCCGCGAAACTCGCTGAAGGCAAAACTACATCGGCTAATTGAGCAGTCTCCGTCATAAAAATATCCTGGACAATAAGTAAATCCAGTTTTTTCAGAGATTCTTGCACATGATGCAGGTCAGGGTCGGAAAGTAGCGGATTTTCACCCATTATATATATAGCCTTAATATCGCCTCTACCGGCAGCGTTCATAATTTCGACCAGTGTTAAGCCGGGTTTGGGTGATAAAACAGAATTCCATGCGGTTTCAAATTTCTTTTTGACTTCTTCGTTTGCCACTTGTTGATATGCAGGGTACAGATTGGGCAGTCCACCCATATCGCAGGCGCCCTGGACGTTATTTTGGCCACGCAGAGGATTTACCCCGCCGCCTTCAACACCTAGGTTACCGCAGAGCATCGACAGATTAGCCGTGCTTTTCACGTTGTCTGTGCCGCTGATATGCTGGGTTATGCCCATAGCGTAAATGATGCTGGCGCGGTTGGCCTTGGCATACATCCGGGCAGCCCTCTTCAAATCCTCCGCCGGCACGCCTGAAATTTTTTCGACATATTCCGGCGCATATTTTACAACAACGGCTTTTAGCGCATCGAAGCCTTCAGTACGTTCTGTCACATATTCTTTGGCATAGAGACCTTCCGCGATAATCACGTTCATCAGACCGTTGAAAACGGCGACGTCAGTTCCCGGTTTCTGGCGCAGCCAGATATCAGCGTATTTGACTAAATCAATTTCCCGCGGGTCGATGACAATTAGCTTTGTACCATGCTGGCGGACTGCCCGTTTGATTTTTGTAGCGATAACGGGATGATTTTCGGTGGTATTTGTACCGGTTGCTAAAATTACCTCTGTGAACTCCAATTCCTCGATGGAATTTGTCATTGCTCCACTACCGAATGCTGCGGCCAGACCGGCCACGGTTACGGAGTGTCAGAGACGGGCACAATGATCTACATTGTTAGTGCCAATTGTTGCCCTCATAAATTTCTGAAAGAGATAATTTTCCTCATTGGTGCAACGGGCGGAAGCAAGCCCTGCTATACTATCAGGACCATTTTTTTTCTTAATTGCAGATAATTTATCGGCGATAAAGGAATATGCTTCATTCCAGCTCACTTCTTTTAAATCATCTTTTTTATTGCGTCGAATTAAAGGCTTTGTTAAACGGTCAGGATGCTGGATAAAATCCATGCCGAAGCGTCCTTTAACACAAAGACTGCCCTCATTTGGTGCGCCGTATTCACGGTTGCCCGATACTTTGACAATTTTGCCATCATTAGTGAAAATATCCATTTGACAGCCGACACCGCAATAAGCACAGGTTGTACGTGTCTTGGTCAGTTCCCATGGTCGACCGGCAAATTTTGCCATTTTATAAGTTATTGCTCCGGTGGGGCATACTTGCAGACATTCACCACAAAAAACGCAGTTAGAATGAATATAGTCGGCATCAAAAGCCGGGCCGACTTTGGCATGCGAGCCGCGATTCGCAAAATCAAGAACTTCGTTGACCTGAATTTCGTTGCAAGCACGAACACAGCGGCCGCAAAGAATACACTTGTTGAGATCTCGCTGGATCATCGAGTTGTTATCTTCCATTGGAAAACCGGGAGGCTCAATATCAAAACGCGGTTTTTCAATTTTCAGCCAGTAAACCAGATTTTGTAATTCACACTGCCCGTTTTGCTCGCAGGTAAGACAGTTATGATCACCGGATGACCAGAGTAACTCAATGACCATCTTTTGAGCTTCGCGTACTGCTTTGGTATTGGTGCGCACAACCATTCCCGGGCTAATCGGCATACAGCAGGAAGCGACAAGGCTTCTGGCATTTTCCACTTCCACAAGACAAACGCGACAGGCGCCTACATTTGTTGTATTTTGATAGTGACAAAGTGTAGGTATAAAAATACCATTATTCGTGGCTACCTCAAGGATGGTTTGACCGGGATTTGCAGATATTTCTTTCCCGTCAATTGTAACATTTACCTTTGTTTCCATTTTCTATCTCCCTTTTTACTATAACTTTCAAAGCTTTACGCTTTTGTTTAAATGTATTTTGTAATTATGAATTGGGATATTATCACATCAAAATAATTTGTCAATTATTTATGAACATAAGTCATATAATAGCAAGTTGCTTTCAAAAAAAACTATGAATTTTTGAAAGCTTACTTGGTATTATGCCAGGTAAATCAACCTTTTAATGTTTGATAACAACTTGGTATAATAACTTGTGTTGTCAAAATAAAAATGAGTGTTATATTATGGTTCAAGCTGAAATTCATAAGGAGAAAGTATGGTTGCTGTAGCGGGAAAAAACTCTTTTCGGGAAAGCGTTGATAAGATCTCAAAGATGTCTTTTGCAATAGGTGTTTATCGACCACCCAGTGAAGGAGGAAGCGCGTCGTTGCTTCTGAGAGTAACGGAAAATTGTCCGTGGAACAAATGTACGTTTTGCGAGATGTATAAAGCTCATTCTTTTGGATATCGTCAAGTGGATGATATAAAAGCAGATATTGATACGGTCAGGGCTATGAGTGACGAAATAAAAGCTGTCTCTCAAAAAACAGGGCAGGATGGTCGGATTAACGCGGATATGTTCAGGTCGATATTAAGTGTCAATCCTTTCCTTAATGAAAATTATTGTTTCGTCACCGTTTTCAACTGGCTTTATTCCGGCGGGAAAACTGCTTTTCTGCAGGATGCCGATACTATGATCATGAGACCCCATGAACTTATTGAAGTCCTAAAGCATTTGAGGGGAACTTTAAAAACTCTTACTCGCGTAACCTCTTATACTCGTTCCAAAACTCTGTCTCAAAGAAAACAGGAAGACTTAAAAATGACAAGGAAAGCAGGCCTTGATCGGCTTCATGTCGGTCTGGAAACCGGGGATGATGAACTGCTGAAAATTATCCGCAAAGGAGTAACTGCTTCCGAACAGATTGAGGGCGGAAAAAAAGCAATGGCAGCAGGTTTTCAACTTTCTCAGTATTGGATGGCCGATCTGGGTGGCAGGGAAAGATGGCGGCAGCACGCGGAAAACACGGCGCGGGTATTAAACGAAATCAATCCGCACTATATCCGGTCGCGTCCTTTTGTGCCACGCCCAGGGACGCCGATATTTAATGATTATGAACAGGGCAAACTGCACATTTCCTCCCCCCACGAGCGGCTCGAGGAGTTACGGGTGATGATCGAAGAGTTGAATGTGACTTCCCGAGTGTGCTTTGACCACAGCATGAATTCATGGACCAACAGCCACGGCGGACTTCTTTTTCATCAGGATTATGAAGGATATAAGTTTCCGGAAGAAAAACCGCTTGTGCTGAAACTTATCCGCGAGGGATTGTCCATTGATGAATCAAAGCATATTGATGTTAAAGAACTTATCGTAATGGGTTCTTTGTAAATTATTTGATTTTTAAGATTTCTGAAAAGCCAATTGGAAATTGGCAGAAACTATATTATCCTTCCTGATTAATTGACTTCATTGACCATTTATGTTAGTGACACCGTACTGTGAAAGCATATGAAATTTATATACTTTTGAGGACACAAAAAAATGAATAGAGCGACTGTGATTAAAATTTTTTTGAGGTCTTTATTTATTAATACGACACTTAACTTTCGTCGTATGCAAAATCTTGGATTTGCCATGTCTATAATTCCGCTCGTTCGCCAGTGGCAAAAACAACACAAGGATGTTGAAGAAATATTAATAAGACATTTGCAAATGTTTCATACCCATCCATATTTTTCTGCTTCTGTGATTGGTTCTATTGTGCGCTTAGAAATAGATTGTGCCGATAATGGAACAACCCCTGATGCAATGGCCGTCAAGCAGAGTTTAATGGGTCCATATGCTGCCATTGGTGATATTTTTTTTTGGGGAGCCCTGAAGCCTTTTGCAGCTGTTTTCGCAGTTGTTTTGGCTTATGCGGGATTAATAGTAGCTCCCCTGGCTTTTCTATTGATTTATACACCGACTCATTTATGGGTAAGAATAAAAGGATTTATAGAAAGTTACAGACGAGGAAAGCAAGGTATTGAATTCATCCGCATTATGGATTTGCCTCGTATCGCCATAGGAATTCGATGGTGTTTAATATTCATTCTAGCAGGTTTGGTTAATTGGCTCTTACAGATTGGATCTGTGCCGTTTATCGATATAAGTGGAATTATTATGAAGCTTACTGCATTGTGTGCTATCTTAATATGTTTCTGGTTAATTAATAGAGGAATATCTCAGGTTTATATTCTTTACAGTAGTGCTGTGGTATTTCTTTTTATATCATGGAAAGAATTATTCAATTGATAGAAATCAAGACCTTGAAGTTAAAGAATAAATTGGGGATGCATGCTCGGGCAGCGGCAGCTTTTGTGAAAATAGCACATCAGTTCAAAGCAGATGTTTTTATTGAGCGCAATGGACAAACTGTTAACGGCAAAAGTATTTTAGGGATTCTCACCCTTGCATGTCCTCATGGGGGTATGTTAATATTAAAAACAGAAGGTGAAGATGCACTCGCGGCTATGGAACAATTAGAAGAATTGATAGAAAATAAATTCGGGGAAGATTAAAATATTATATGAGTCCTGAGCATGGGAAAAAAACTTTAGTAATTAAAGGCATCGGTGTTTCTCCCGGCGTTGTCATCGGCAAAGTTTATCGTTTTGATCCGCTGGATGTTCAGCTTTCTTTTTATAAGCTCGAAGACTTAACGCTGATTCCTCAAGAAATTGCTCGTTTCAAAAAGGCGATTAAAGATTCAGAGCTTGAACTTTTAAAAATTCAGGAAAACCTGAAAAAAACAAAAATTACTGAGCCGCTATACATTATAGACGTTCATATATTGATTTTGCAGGACAAGAAATTCATCAGTCGCACCATTAAATATATACGCCGTTTAGGGGTCAATGCGGAATGGGCTGTACGTATGACGCTGGACCATTACAAACAAATATTTGAAGGCGTACAGGACGTATATATCAGTAGCCGCATTAGTGACGTTCAGTATGTAAGTCAGAGGATATTACGCAATCTTTCCGGCGAGAAAAAAGAAATAGTCTGGGCAGTAGGTGATGGAGTGATTGTTGTTGCTCATGATCTTTCTGCAGCGGATACGGCGCAAATGAAAATGGATAAAGTTGGCGGTTTTGCTACCGACAGTGGTGGCCGTACATCACACACAGCTATAGTTGCCCGCTCAGTGGAATTACCTGCCGTAGTTGGTTTGGATAATATCACGCGGGTTGCACGAACCGGCGATGACATCATTGTTGACGGGACATCAGGATTGGTTGTTGTTAATCCTTATCCGGATATGTTGAAAAGATATGAAGAAAAACGACTTCTGTACTCTGCGTCTAAAGAAGAGTATCTTAAATATGCAAAACTGCCGGCAGTTACCAAAGATGATTATAAGGTGCAGATAGGTGGCAATATTGAATTTGTTGAAGAAATGCCTTCAGCCATTACACATGGTGTAGAATATATCGGACTTTATCGTACAGAATTTATTTATATTAACCGCGAAGAATTACCAACAGAAGACGACCATTTCAACAACTATAGCCAGATAGTTACCACGAAGGATTTGCTTTGGTCAACAATCCGCACATTTGATCTGGGCGGTGATAAATTTCCTTCCAGCCAAAAACAACCAAAGGAACTAAACCCGCAATTGGGTTTGAGAGCGATTCGTTTTTGCTTGAAGGAAGCAGAGCTCTTTAAAACCCAACTAAGAGCCATTTGGCGGGTTGGTGCCTTAGGAAAGGTAAAAATTCTTTTCCCGATGATTTCTGGCGTTGAGGAGATCCGTGAAGCAAAGAAATTACTGGAAGAAGCCAAAAACGAACTTTTAGCCCAGGGTGTGAAAATTGCTTCAGAAATGGAAATTGGCGCGATGATTGAAGTGCCAACAGCAGCTATCATTGCTGATAAGCTGGCAAGGGAAGTAGATTTTTTCAGTATCGGTACAAATGATCTGATTCAGTATTCTTTGGCTATTGATCGCGCTAATGAACGATTAACGTATCTTTATGAACCTCTGCATCCGGCTGTTTTAAGATTGATAAAAAAAGTGGTGGACGTGGCTCATGACGCGAAAATACGTGTAGCGATGTGCGGAGAAATGGCCGGTGATCCTCTTTGTTCTTTGGTTCTGTTGGGTATGGAGTTGGATGAATTAAGCATGAATCATTTAGCGATTCCAAGAATAAAGAAAATAATCCGGGAATCTACACTTCAGGAATCGAAATTGCTATTGAAGAAGGCAATGTCTTTTAATACTGCGGCGGAGGTTCGTGCTTGTGTACATGAATATATGTTAGAACGTTTTCCCGGTGAATTTCAGAAGGAAGAAGATTGATTTTAGTCATAGAAGAATAGACTCTAACCTGCTTCAATTATTCGTTAGCAGGTTTTTTAAGTTTTATGTGAAGGGTAACTTATTATGGAAAATACTAAGCCAGTTAATCAGAATCACGATGAAGAATACTACTCCGGATGTCTTTACGATAAGCAGAATTTCTGGAGATTTCTGCCGGCGAAAATGTTTCTTTCGCGAGTATCAATAGCTGATGAATACGTGGACTCCCTTAGAAAACTATCGCAGGAAGGTTTAATAGTTTATGCCATAAGACAAAGAAGCAAGCTCAATAGTCTGATTATTTATGAGCTTACAGGACGCAAAGAACTGCCACGTCCCGTATATTCCCATGGAGCAAACATGTCTTTCTGGCAGCCCTTGCCACAGTTGGTAAAATTTCTTTGGTCGTCTTTTTTCCGCCGCTTCCAGAAAAAACAAAAGGTATTGCGAGGCAAGTTAGCCTTCATGGAAAGAACATTTGCTGAGAAAAGCAGTAGTATAATTCATCTGGGTGAATCGGAATTTATCGAAAGCAGGTCAGCAGATCAGGCGATATCCAGTCTGATTAAAGTCCAGGGGATGGTTGATTTTCCAATTTTTATCGTACCGGTTCTTGTAGCTTATGGACGAAGAAGGGAAAATGAAAATGAAAGCTTGATTAACATTCTTTTCGGACAATCGGAACAGACGGGTGTTTTGCGCCGCCTAATCACATTCATACGATATTCAAACCAGGCATACGTTATACCTGCGGAACCAATTAATTTATCCAGTTATATAAAAGAAAATAAAGACAGACTGCAAGAAACAATTATTCACGATTTACGCGGGGAATTGATCGGTCGCATTGAAGAGGAAAAAACCGCTGTGGTCGGACCTGCCTTGAAATCGAAGGAAGAACTTATAGGCATGGTCTTAAGTGACGAAACCATGAAAAAATTTATTGCTGATTTTGCCGTAAAATCTAAAAAAGATAGAGGGGTTGTGGAAAGAGAGGCTCGGCGTTATCTTTATGAAATCGCCTCCGATTACAAAGAAACATTTGTTGGAATATGGATAAAGATACTTACATGGGTATGGAACACAGTTTATGATGGTTTAGTAATTGATCAAGAAGGTATGGCAAAACTCAGAAATGTATCCAAAAAAATGCCTTTTGTCATTATTCCCTGTCACCGCAGCCATATCGACTATTTGTTGCTTTCTTACGTGTTTTTCAAAAGCAATATCCAGATGCCTTTTATTGCTGCTGGGAGTAATCTGTCTTTTTTCCCCATGGGATATATTTTCCGTAAGTCCGGAGCTTTTTTTCTGCGGCGCACCTTTAAGGGAAATGAAGTTTACGCAGAAGTATTGTCAAAGTACATAGCCATACTTCTTAAAGAAGGATTACCTCTGGAATTTTTCATAGAAGGAGGCAGAAGCCGTACCGGAAAAATGGTAATACCGAAATATGGGCTTCTTTCCATGATCATTCAGGCTTATCAGGATAAGTATTGCGATAATTTTGCCGCTATTCCCGTATATATCGGTTATGATCGAGTGATTGAAGAAAAGTCATATCTTGATGAATTGTCCGGAGCGCCCAAAGAAAAAGAAAATGCCGCCCAGATAATTAAAAGCGGCAATATTCTGCGCAAGCGTTATGGCCAGGTTTACATCAACATTGGTGAACCGATGATTATGAAGTCTTATCTGAAATCGCAGGAAAAACAAATTGAGCAGATGACTTTGGATGAACGGCAGAGTCTTTATCGAAAAATCGGCTATGAAATCGAGCTGGAGATCAACAAGGTTTCGGTAGTAACGCCATTTTCTCTTGTTGCTTCGGGTCTCTTGAGTCATGACCGCAGAGGGATATCTCATGATGAGCTGACGGATATTTTAAATGAGTTTTATGAATTCCTTTTGACAAGGAAAGTAAAATTCGCGGCAACTTTTGAGCACAGGGAAAGAGCAATAACTGATGCCCTCAATATCCTTGTCCAGTCAGAGATTATATCCAGGACTGAAGCTGAAGAAGAAGAAGAGGAAATGCAGGAAGTGGTTTATTCTCTCGATGATAAAAAGAGACTCAGCCTGGAATACTATAAAAACACCATTTTGCATTTCTTCGTGCCCTTGAGTTTTGTTGCCACATCAATGCTGGAAAGCAGAGAGGATGTAATGCCGCTGAGCCGGATTATGGGTGATTATAAATTTCTTAAGCGGCTATTGTGGAATGAATTTATCTTTGATGAACGCAAAGATGATCTGGAAGAAGTGAACGAGGTTTTGGCTTATTTGAATAAAAGAAAAATGATTATTTCCACAGAGCGGGATGGCCATATTTATATAGAGGTAAAAGGTAAAGGCAGAACAAAATTAAAACCCTTTGCCGGTTTGATTCATAATTATCTTGAAGCTTACTGGGTAGTGGTTAAAAGTTTTCCATACTTGAAGAAAAAAACGCAAAATCAAAAAGATTGGCTAAAAAAAATAAGAGACCTTGGGGACAGGATGTACAAAAGGGGAGAGGTTTTGCGGGCGGAAGCTCTATCCCAATCCAATTATCTAAACGTTATTCGATTTCTTGAAGACGCGGAATTAATTGTGTCCGTAGTTAAGGAAGAGAAGGGTGGAAGGAAAGAAACTGCTTACTCATTAACTGAAAACAGGGCGGAAATGGAAGTGTTGCGCCGTCGCCTCTTTAAATTTATCTAATTTTTATAATTAACAGGATAAGGCGCATTGCGGTTTAAATTCAAAGGGCTGACCTTTTGCAAAAGGTCAGCCCTTATTAATTCATGCCCTTGATTTCTTGGTTATTTTTGGTTTCTGTTTAATACTGTAAAACGCCGCTTTGCCGCGAAACTTAGCCGAGTCGCCTAATTCCTCCTCAATGCGGATCAGTTGATTATATTTAGCCAGTCTTTCCGTGCGGGAAAGCGAACCGCTTTTAATCTGTCCGCAATTGGTGGCAACGGTTATATCCGCCATAAAGGTATCTTCCGTCTCTCCGGAGCGGTGGGATACGACGCAAGTGTAGCTTGCTTCTTTAGCCCGTTCCATGGTGTTGAGCGTTTCCGTCAGCGTGCCGATCTGGTTGAGTTTAATTAAAACGGAATTAGCCACACCCATCTCAATACCTCGCTCCAGACGCTTGATATTAGTCACGAAAATATCATCGCCTACAATTTGGATTTTGCCGCCCAGTTCGTCAGTCAATAGCTTCCAGCCTGCCCAGTCATCTTCCGCCAGTCCGTCTTCAATAGAAATAATCGGATATTTCGCGACGAGATCAGCATAAAATTTAACCATTTCTTCGGCGGATTTCTGAGGTTTCTTTTCCGCTGCGAGAATGTATTTCCCTTTTTCATAGAAAGAACTTGCTGCCGAATCCAGGGCAATCATAATATCCTGCCCCGGCCGGTAATTTGCTTTTTCGATTGCTGTCATAATGAGGGAAAGGGCTTCTTCGTTGGATTTTAAATTTGGCGCAAATCCACCTTCATCACCCACGGCTGTGTTATAGCCTTTACCCTTGAGTACTGATTTTAAAGAATGAAAAACTTCCGCATTCATCCGGATGGCTTCGGTAAAATTTGGTGCGCCCACAGGCATGATCATGAATTCCTGAATGTCCACATTATTGTCGGCATGCTGGCCACCGTTTAAAATGTTGGATTGCGGTATCGGCAGGTCTTTGGCGTTGACACCGCCCAGGTATCTATATAAGGGCAGGCCCGATACTTCAGCGCCCGCTTTGGCGCAGGCAAGAGACACGGCCAGGATCGAGTTGGCGCCTAGTTTCCCCTTGTTTTCGGTTCCGTCCAGTTCTATCATTGTATAGTCGATATCGCGCTGCCTGCGGCAATCCATACCGATTATTTCCGGCCCGATTTTGTAGAGAATATTTTTTACAGCAGTTTGAACACCTTTTCCATTGTATCTTTTCTTATTGCCATCACGCAATTCCAGCATTTCATGCTCGCCTGTCGAAGCGCCTGAGGGAACAGCAGCCCTTGCGGTAATGCCTGCAATTGTTGTTACTTCAGCTTCAACGGTTGGATTTCCCCGGGAATCCAGTATTTCCCGAGCATGAACATTAATAATTTCCGGCATACAAAAACCTCCTTTTTGCTTTGATCCAACCTATAACAGAGAGTCTTCCTGATTTCAAGACGATAATCGAAGTGTCTTGATTCCTTTAAAGAAGTCGGATAAATAAGATTTAATTAGGCAACAATTAAGATAAAGGCAATTAACTATTAATGTATTATGGATGCGATTAAAAAAGATAAAAACACAAAACTTTTCCTTCATTTAAAAAAATGGCTGGAAAAAGCCGTGCTGGATTATAAAATGATCGAAGAGGGAGACCGGGTTCTTGTAGGCGTTTCCGGCGGAGCGGATAGCTTTGCTCTGCTTGATTTGCTGGATTCAGCGATGATTTTTATTCCCCGGTTTTCTTTTATTGCGGTGTATATTGATATGGGTTTTGATCCGTCTTATAAGTCCTACAATGTACTGGAAAAATATTTTCAGGAAAATAATTACCGTTATGTGATCGAAAAATCAGATATTGGCAATCTGGCACACAGTGATTACAATAAAAAAAATCCCTGTTTTTTGTGTTCACGGCAGCGGCGTAAAAGAATTTTTGAAATAGCTGATGCAGAGGTCTGCAATAAAATTGCTTTTGCTCATCACCGGGATGATATTATTGAAACCCTACTCATCAATATGTTTTACGGGCGGGAAATCAGCACAATGATGCCCAATCAGAGAATATTTGGCGGTAAGCTGCACATTATTCGACCGCTTAGTTATTTGCGGGAGGAACTGGTGAAAAAGTACAGCAAGGAGCGCCAATTCCCTACCACAAAAAACGATTGCCCGACAAGTCTTACATCAAAGCGGGTTTATGTTAAGAATCTGTTGAATGAATTGGAACGGGATAATAAACAAATCCGCGACAATATTTACAAGGCCATGAGCCATGTAAAACCGGACTATTTAGTGAGCCAAGCCAAAGACGAACGAAGTGAAGTCTGAGGCGTAAGGCGAACTATCCCAGGAGCGAAAGCGACGTGGGACTGAGCATAACCGACTGTTTACCCGGTAGAAATAATTCTAGCTTTACTTACCATTTAATGTAAAATTAAATTATGGCAAAAGAAAATACAGCACAAAAACTGATTGCTTCCAACAAGAACGCACGCCTCAATTATGATATCGGCGATACGTATGAAGCCGGTATGGTCTTATCCGGAACAGAAGTTAAAGCACTGCGTGCCGGGAAGGCAAATCTCAAAGACAGCTATGCAGTTGTCAAAGATAATGAGGTTTATCTGCGGGAAATGCATATCAGCCATTATGATCACGGCAACCGATTTAATCACGAACCGTTAAGGCCACGCAAGCTTCTCCTGCATAAACGCGAGATTAGGAAACTCTATGGCAAATCGAGAGAAAAAGGTCTGGCGCTTGTTCCACTGAAGCTATATTTTAAAAACGGCAAGGTAAAAGTAGAGATCGGCATCGGCAAAGGGAAAAAATTGCATGACCGCCGCGAAGATATCAAGCAGCGCGACGAACGCCGCGACATCGCCCGCAGTTTCAAATCTAAATTGATCAAAATCTGAAAACAAAAATAGCAAAAGATGTGATCCGATTGCTACAATGGTTTCCTTTGACAAAAACGCGATAACTCACTATATTAGATGCAAGTCAAAATTTAAGGGGGGGCGTCACGGTTTCGACGGGGACATTTGAAGTTGTAGAAGCGTGCCGAGGTTCCTACAGGCCTCGTTAAACAGGTAGGAAACATATAATCGCAGAAAACTACGATTACGCTTTAGCAGCTTAGGCTGCTAACGTTCTACCCGGTTCTCCTGTTGGCTGGAATAGAACGTCATTAAGACAGGATAGCCAAACTTCTTGCCTGGGGGAGGGCGGCGAATACTTACAGGATAGCGCGGGGCGATCCGGCCTTAGGGAGCAATCCAGCGCGAAGTTTCTAAAACGAAGGCTACGCACGTAGAAGCTCCAACGGAAGGTTTTCGGACGCGGGTTCAACTCCCGCCGCCTCCACCAAGAACATGTAATAAAATAAATATGTTACAATTTCAAGGTACCACTTGGGGTACTTTTGGGGTACTTTTTTCATCTCTACCCTCGTACTCTTTCACGAATAACGATCCATCATTATGCGTCATATTCGGGATGAAAGCATAATATTTTTCAATGATCATTTTCAATGATGCGTGTCCCATCATTCTTTGCACCCAACCAATATTTTCTCCCGATGTAATCATTAGGGTGGCAAACGTATGACGCGTCTGGATCATAGGTCGATACTCAATTTTTGCATCTTTTAAACCTGTTGTCCATGAAGTCTTCCGGAGAGTCTCTACGTCAACTGGTTTGTCATCAGCATTGAGAAATACATATTTGCTCCTCAACCTCGTTTTTTGTGCCTGTTCCAAAAGCGCTTTATGAACCATGGGTAAAATGTCAATCGTTCTAAAAGATCCCTCAGTTTTTGGTGCCCCTTCCTCCCCATAAACCCTAGTCTCGACAATGTCTATCTTTCTTGTGTCCAGGTGCATGTTTTCCCATTTCAGCGCCGCCATTTCGCCTCCCCTCATTCCGGTGAAAAACGCTACAATAAAAAACGGTTTGTAAAAGGGGTTAACGTGCTCAAGGAAAAGATGTATTTGGTCTATTGAAAGCGGTCTGATTTTAGCTTTCCTGATCTTATGATTTTCGATCTGAAGCATGATGTTCTCGCTGACAAATTTGTTTTTATACGCCAGTTTATAGACCGATCTCAATGGTACCAGGATGTTATTGATTCTTTTTGCTGAACACTCCATCTCGGATATCATTTCCTCTATATCCAGATTGGTAATATCTGCTATTGGTGTATTACCAAATCGCGGCAGGATATACGTATTCATGGCGGATTTGTAGTCAATCATGGTTGATGTTCTGATCCTTTTGACGGTTACCTTGACCCATTTTTCAACTACTTCTCCGAAGAATGGTCCCCTACCATCATTTGTCTTGACGATCTGCATATCACCGTATAGTTTGATGTCCCTGAGGTATTCATCCCTGATCCGTCTCGCTTCCGTAACTGATTGTGAAAGAGCTTTTCTGGTCCTCCGCCCGTTTACTTTGGTTACGAAGTACCAAGTGTTGCCACGCAATAGCATGTGGTGATTATTGTCTTTGACCATCATATCCTCCAATCCTTTTTTTGTCTGGGGGATATTCCAAGTCTTTCCCTTACAATTTTTTTAGATCTAAATACCTCCTTTTCTTGATGAAGCGATTGTTGTTCAAGTTCTTCGACCGTGTCGATTGGGTACAAAACCCTTGTCGATCCTGAAACCCGAAAATATCGAAGCAGTCCCTTTTTCCGCCAATCAAGAAGGCTGCTCTGCCCTTGAAGCTTTGCTTTTGACCCATAACTGCTTCTGTGAAATCAACTAGTTTCTGCCTTTGGACGACAGCTGAATCGACTGAATACCCCGCTACCGAATTACACTCCTTGCATGTTAGTGCTAAAGGCTTGCCCCCTACTTTTTGTGGTGGGGCATGTTCAAGGGTGAGTACATCCATTTCGAGAGCCTCGGGAAGATAAAGATAACTGCAAATAGGGCAACAATAACATTCCTGCTCAATTGCAGATATGTTCCTGAGTGCAGCCGCACCCTTCTCAAAGAACTTCCTTTTTAGATCACTCTTTTTCATGTCTTAATGCTCATATAACGATAGGCCATAACCGGCGCGGTGCATCGCGGAGCGTCCGTGTTTATGGCCGTGTTATGCGGCAGGAAATCGATTATGCCTTCACGCTATCGACGGCGTTGAGCAGCCTTCAAGTACCGAAGCCTTGTGCGAGTTTATTCTGGTGCGATGGAATAATGATCCTCGGCTGCTGCACGGATCAGAAAGTCCTTCGCGGCTGCAAGCGCGTTTCTTTTGAGTTCTTCGTATGAATCTGTCCAATCGAGGAATATATCGGCTTCTGCCCGATTCCAGCATCCATTTGCTTGCTCCTCGCCATAGGCAACCGTCACTACAATGCGGTGTTCTTCCTCTTGATATTCGACCCTCGATAGTTCAACGTTCATCGTCTTGCCCTCCTTTGTGTTCCCAGTAAAGACGTATAACGAAAAAATCAGCCGGAGCGTAGCGATCGGCTGTATTGCTTTTGTTAAGACTCTTTTTCTATTTTTTTGCCACCATTTGTATTGATTCATTTATGGCCGTGAGTTTACGTACATATGCATCTTGAGGTATGTTTGACCCCGTGTAAGGTTTTAAATCAATAATATTGGATTCAGTTACGAGCTTTCCGCCAAAGGAGTATTCTGCTGTAACGGTAAAGCAAGTCGGCATTTTGTTGCTGTCCGCATTGTCTGCAAATATAACGAAAGACTGAGCAAGCATAAAAACTAATTCTGCACCCGGAGGGAAAGATTGAATTATTTCATTGAAAGCTGATTTATCAGCAAGTCTATAAAATGGTTTATCCATGCTTAGTTTAAGATTAGCAGCAGATGTCTTTCCTGTATTTGTAATTCGCAAGTAGAATATTGGGTTGTCAACTTCCAGAAATGCAGTTACTGCTATATAGGGCCGTGTCATTGCTTCAGCCTGTTCGTGCATTACCTCAACGACCCGTTCATTTGCCCTTAGAATTTTATAGGTCGCCCAAGCATAAAAACCAGTAATCAGCACGAGAGCGGCTGTTAGAATCTCAATAGTCATATCTAATCCTTTCTGGTCGTAACAATTAATATACCAAGTTGATTTTTCCGAAATTTGTTGTCATCTTACTCTTTTAAAATCTAAATGAAAAGCGAAATATCATCATAAAAACAAGCATAATTAAATTTTGCTAATTGGCAATTCACGATAATAAGGACTAAAAGCCAAGTTGGTTTTTTATGGGAAATTTGTCCAATGCAGAGAAAACGTATATTAATGAATACTGTTTGAAACAGAGTGTAGCCTAGAAAATTGCCGTATGCTTGACTACCAGGAAGGCTTCAGTAAAGAAAAGTTGCCTCATAATATTTTAAGATAGCCAAATCACCGCAGTATCCTATGCTGCTTTCAGCGGCTGGATGTGTTTTATTTCATTACGGTGAATGTTTTGAGCATCCCACAGGTCAACAGCTCTTTGTGCGTTAAGCCAAAACTCCGGAGAATTTCCAAATAACCTGCTTAGACGCAATGCCATTAAAGGTGTCAGTGACCTGTGTTCTCGTAACAATTCATTCATTGTCTGACGTGATACCCCAAGCGTTCTGGAAAGTCCGGTTATAGTTAACCCATAATCAGGCATAAAATCCTCGCGAAGCATTTCCCCTGGGTGGGTTGGTCTTATCTTGCGATTTATTCTATTTATTAAACTCATAGTAATCCTCACTAATGGTAATCGGTTATTTCGACATCATATGCATCGCCATCAAAAAATCTGAAGCATATGCGCCATTGGTCGTTAATCGATATTGCGTGTTGTCCGCTTCTGTCGTCCTTCAAAGAGTGAAGGTGGTTACTCGGTGGCGTTTTAAGATCGTCGATACATGTTGCAAGGTCAATATATTCTAGTCTGCGTATAGCTCTTCTGAGAAGATCCGGTTTAAACCTTCTCGATTTCCCCGTTTCAAAAAGATCCTTAGTATGTTTGTCAGAGAAGGTCTTTATCATGTGTCTATGATAACGTGTCACGTGACAATTGTCAAGTTCTATTTTGCTTCCAGGATAAATTGCGATTTAAAAGGAATATCAAGATAATGTTTTTGTCATCATTTAATATCGTTTGAAATCTAGTATCAACGGCAGCATATTGTCATGATTTACAAGGAAGAACTACTCAAAATGCCGGAATGAGTATTTTTAAGAAAATATTTATTTGTTACATCTACTAACAAACAACTTTAAAAATTTTTGATGTTGTGAATTACGGCTTGAAAGGTGCAATGCGGAGCTGAACCGTGACCCGTAGAGTCATCGGTCTCAAGCGCCTTGTTATGTGGCATTTACAATGCCTCTACATTGTGGGAACTTTGAACAGCCCCAAAATTGCTTACCAGCGTTTTGACCGCTCTTTGTTTCTCGCAATACCATGGGGCTTCCACACTTTGGGCACGTATTACCCATCTTCTTTTCGCTTACGATATGCTTGACGTGTTTTACATGCTTCCTGTTAGTTTTAAACGATGGCGTCAATCTCCCTTCTTCGATCTTTCTTACAATATCATCAACCTCTGATTTAGATAGTACCAGTTGGTTTTTTGATTTAATAAATCTAATGTAACCGCCGCCATGGGTAACATTTTCGGGCATTTCTGTTTTGAATGTACTATCACCAACAAAAACGACCACCGAATGAACCTGCTGGTCATTCAATCCAAGCAAAGATTCAATAGTTTTTACGTGTTTGTAGTTTTGGTCTAGTGGGTTTTGGAACTTATTTGAATGCTTGTATATTTTTTGAGTCCATGTATTTTGGTTTGGGTTTCCGAATATCCATCCTTTCATATTCTTTGTTTCAACCACAAAGATTCCGTATTTTGAAACGATGATATGATCAATTTGGGTAGTTCCATCTTCCGTTGGTAGCGTCACATTTTTTATAAGATGGTACTCATCTTTATTAAGCATCATCTTTGCTGAAATATTTACAATAAACTCGCCAGCCACTCCCTTGAACCAAGGTGATTTCAGTATAGCTGCCAGAATAGCAATTGGTATCAAATACCAAAGCACACCTACGACTTGATTGACCATTGGTGAAAAATTCATTCTGAATTCTCGCTTTTATCACATAACGTAGAAATCAGCCGGAGCGTAGCGATCGGCTGTATTGAATTTTTAAGCAATATTTTAACTATTATTGATCGTAATGTAGCACAAAGTAGCAATATTAGGGAAGCAACATTAAAGGAAGAACTACTCAAAATGCCAGAAACAGTATTTTTAAGAAAACATACATTATCGTAAAGATACCTTTTATTTAAGAAAATATTAGACACATAACACGTATGTGATTTTGAACTATGCTGGAGAGATTACCCGTTATTTATTATTTGAGCTTAGTGACTATATGTAGGCTTCGCTTTCTTCTTCTTCTTAGGTGTGAAAAATTAAGTTTTTCATTTTGATTGACTATTCTGCACCAAATCGGCCACTGATTCCGTTTCAAATCGGCCACCCCTTCTGGGGCAAATCGGCCGGGTATTCCGGAACAAACCAGGCCACTTATTTGAGGAGTTAAACGACGC
>Ga0007798_10000159_pt1 | contig 27827 bp, 25 predicted proteins | sample CryBogmetaGMA17M_FD_60370 | JGI IMG/M metagenome (GOLD analysis project Ga0007798, IMG submission 60370) | Freshwater microbial communities from Crystal Bog, Wisconsin, USA - MA17M | ecosystem: Environmental > Aquatic > Freshwater > Lake | place: Crystal Bog, Wisconsin, USA | collected 2009-07-06
AATGGCGGAAGTGCATGGGAATCGAACCCACCTGGGACGGTTTTAGCGCCCCACACCGGATTTGAAGTCCGGGAGGCCCACCAGCGACCTTGGCACTTCCGCATGTGATGCGGGTAAAGGGCAGCGCATTACTGGTATGCCAGCCGATCGGTCTGGTTCAAAGATGAATCGATCAACTGTACGGTTACGGCATCTCCTTCTTTAACCGATGTTATTTCTTCTGGCAAGACAATTAACCCGTTGGCCTTCACCATGGATTTCAAAATACCGGAGCCCTGTTCACCGGTTGTTAAGGCTTGGTATTGGCCGTTTTCGAAGGTGATGTGAGCACGGATGAAATGCCGCGTTCCTTTCTTCTTGACGATGGCTTCTTTAAGCAAGGCCTTGACGGTTCTGCGAAAGAGATTTTGATGCCCCATCATCTTCAGAAGGGATGGCCGGACGAATTGCTCGAAAGAGACCATGGACGATACGGGATTGCCGGGAAGCCCGAACAGGGGGACGTCGTTCATGGCGCCAAAGGCCAGGGGTTTGCCGGGTCTCATGGCGACCTGCCAGAATTGCATCCGGTTTCCTACCTCTTTCATGATGTCCTTGACAAGGTCGTAATCGCCCACGGAGACACCCCCCGAGGAGATGATCAGGTCGGCCCGCAGGGCTGACTTTAATTTTGCCGTAAGATCTTCCCTCGTATCTTTGGCAATTCCGATCTGCAGGGGAATCGCCCCGCAGTCCAGAATCTGTGCGGCAATGGCGTAACTGTTGGAACTGATAATCTGCCAGGGGGAGGGGTTTTCATCTACGTCCACCAGTTCATCACCGGTGGCCAGAACCGCAACGAGGGGTTTTTGATAAACGGATATGAATGATCGTCCCAGGGCAGCCATCATGCCAATCTCTGCCGGCCGGATCATACAGCCCCGGGAGATGACCTCCTCGCCCTGCCGGACATCTTCCCCGGCGAGCCGAATATCCTGCCCTTCCGTTGCTTTTACAAAGATTTTAACCGCCCGACCATTTTTCTCGGTATCTTCCATCCGCATGATGGCATTGGCGCCTTCCGGGATCGGTGCGCCGGTCATGATTCGCGTTGCCTGCCCGCTACCCACAACCTTCCGGGGAATCGATCCGGCCGGGATATCTTCGATGACCTCAAGAATAACAGGTCTTTCCTGTGAGGCATCCCGGGTATCCTCCCAGCGAATGGCGTAACCGTCCATGGCGGAGTTGTTTTTTGGCGGAAGAGGTCGGGGCGCGAGGATATCTTCGCCGATTACCCTTCCCAAGGCATCGAGGATGTGTATCTTTTCGAGACCGAGCGGATGGATGGTGTCGAGAATCTGGCGCAGGGCTTCTTCAAGGGAGATCATGATTTTTATTCTGATGTTCGCAATTTTACGGATATCCCGCAGGGATAAAAAGCTATATCAAACGCCGGACATTGTCAACCGTTAACGTAACGGTTTTTCATCTTGAATTAAAATCGCTTTATAGTATAGATGCAGAATCCGTGAGAAGAAATGAGATCGATGCCCATGCGCTTATCGGTATTACAGAAAGAAATCAGACAATTATTGAAAGAGAAAAACGCCGTCCTACTGGCCCATTATTATCAGCGCGCTGAAATTCAGGAAATTGCCGATATCCTCGGCGATTCACTGGCCTTGAGCATGGAAGCGGCCAGGACGGACGCCGAAGTGCTCGTTTTTGCCGGGGTGCATTTTATGGCGGAAAGCGCCTCGATCCTGTCGCCGGACAAAACGGTGCTTCTGCCGAAACCGGATGCCGGCTGTCCCCTCGCGGATATGATTACACCGGAAAAGCTCTTAACTGCGAGAAAGAATCATCCTCATGCGGCAGTGGTCACCTACATTAATTCATCCGCAGCCATCAAGGCTATGAGCGACATCTGCTGCACGTCGGCCAATGCCGTCAAAATCGTTAATTCACTGAGGGATGCGAAGGAAATCCTGATGGTGCCTGATGGGAACCTCGCCTGCTATGTGGCCGGATTGACGGATAAGAAAATCATTCCCTGGGATGGTTACTGCCCGGTCCATCATCATCTGACAGCGCAAGATGTTCTCAAGAGGAAGGAAAAATATCCCCGGGCAACCTTTGCGGCCCATCCGGAATGCCGGCCGGAAGTTCTGGCCCTGGCCGATTATGTAGGCAGTACCACCGGGATCATCCGGTATGCCGGTCAGGAAGGTTTCAAGGAGATGCTGGTGGGTACCGAGCAGGGGGTTTTCTATCAGTTAAAAAAACAGAATCCGGGGAAGACATTCATCCCGATATCCGATCAAATGATCTGTGAGGATATGAAAAAGATCACCCTCAAGGATATCCTTGCTGCCATCACCGGGATGAAAACCGTGGTCAAGGTTCCCGAAGAGGTGAGGATTCCCGCCAAAAAGGCGCTGGACCGGATGTTGGCCATTTCCTGACACATCAGAACCGTGCGAAAAATTGTAGAAAAAAAGAAAATCCAAACCGATCCCGCCTTTCAGACACTTTTAGATCGGCTCCGGCAGGCCCCGCAATCTGGTCATGGAATCCTGCGTGCCCAGGGGCTGCACGGTTCGGCAAAATCCTTTTATCTGTCTCTCCTTTTCAGTACTACAGACAGGTTTCTGATCGTGCTCAATCCCACAGAGCGCGAAGCTCTTGACATGGCGAGGGACATGTCTTTCTTCCTCGGACCGGAGCGGGTTTTGCACTACCCCCCCTGGGATGTCGTGTCTACAGATCTGTTCGCATTCCAGCGGGATGTGGAACTGGCCAGACTGGAAGTGCTTTGCCGACTGCTGTCGCCCTCCCCGGCGCTCATCGTTCTGTCTCTGAAGGCTCTCATGCAGAAAGTCATGCCCAGAGCTGTCCTGGAGGCCTATCAGCGCGTTATTTCCATCGGTGATATGCAGGATCGTGATGCCCTGGTGGAAACGCTGTTTACGGGCGGTTATAAGCGGGAGACCCTGGTGGAAGAAAGAGGGGAATTCAGCGTCCGGGGACATGTGCTGGATATTTTCCCGCCCACAGCAGAAAAGCCTTTCCGGCTGGAGTTTTTCGGAGATGAGCTGGAGTCGATCCGGATATTTGACCCTGCATCCCAACGGTCCGTCGGGGAAGAAGTCGAATTTGTCCTGACGCCGGCGAGGGAGGTCATTTTATCGGAGGAGAGGCGAAAAAAAGCTATCGGGAACATCCGTTTTCGAGCCAATATGCTGGAACTCTCACGGTTAACGAGAGAGCGTTTGACTGAAATGATCGGCAATAACCTGGTTTCCTCGATCAATCCCCTGTTTTTATCTCTTTTCTATGAAACTGCAGATCAGCCATTTCCCCGTTCCGCCTCTTTCCAAGCGTTCGAAAGCGGTGATGAATCTCTGGCCAGTCTATGGGATTATCTGCCTGCCAACAGTCTGATGGTGATGGATGAACCATTGGCCATGATCCGGGCTCGTGAGGTTGTGGAAAATGACATGGACCGGTTTCTGCTGAAGGCCCGTGACGAAGGTAAATTTTATCTGGACAAAGAATCTTCTTATCTGAACGCCGGGCAGCTTGATACACAGGCTCTGGCGTTTCAACGGGTTATCCTGGAAGGCCTGGCCTTGGACTTCGATAGCTCCCGGGATGTTGAGCAGACGGCCGATGCTCCCGTCCGGTTTCAGATTCTGACTGATTTTGGATTGCGGCAGCCGCTCCGGACCGGGATGGAAGAAACGGGGATATTCAGCCCGCTTGCTGAGAAAATCAGAAAATGGCTTCAGAACGGTCATCTGTTGACCTTTGTCTGCAGCGGTCCGGAAGAAGTCCAGCGAATGGCTCATCTCGCCGCGCAATACCAGCTTCCCGTCAGTCCGCCGGCCGGTTCTATTCTGGATGAAGTGGAACATCATCCGGGTGAGGGACGGCTGGTTCTCCGGGAAGGCCGGATCAGCGGCAGCTTCCAGCTTCCCGGCTTCAAGCTGACGGTTATCAGTGAAGAGGATGTTTTTGGCAGGAAGGTCGCAAGAAGAAAATGGCGGCCGGTCCGGGAAGGTTACTTTCTCAAATCCTTTGGAGAGCTCAAGGAAGGTGATTTTGTGGTCCATACCGATCATGGGATCGGACTTTATCGGGGGCTTCAAAAGCTGACGATTGATCGGATTAAAAATGATTTTCTGCTGCTGGAGTATATGGACGGCGATAAACTCTATATTCCCATTGACCGTCTCGATCAAATCCAGCGCTACATCGGACCGGACGGGCATGTGCCGAAGATTGATAAACTGGGAGGGCTTTCCTGGGAAGTCGTCAAAGAGAAGGTCAAAAAATCTGTTCGGGAAGTGGCGGAAGAACTGGTGTCCATCTATGCCGCCCGGGAGATTATGGAAAGAGATGCTTTTTCCCCGCCGGATCACTTGTATGATGAGTTCTCCGCCTCCTTTGAGTTTGAGGAAACACCCGACCAGGCCAGGGCCATTGAGGATATTCATCTGGACATGAACGACGCCAAACCCATGGACAGGCTGATCTGCGGGGATGCCGGGTTCGGAAAAACGGAAGTGGCGCTCCGGGCATCTTTCCGGGCGGTCATGGACGGCAAACAGGTGGCGGTGCTGGTGCCTACAACCATTCTGGCCGAACAGCACTACCGGACTTTCTCCTTGAGGCTTAAGGATTACCCCATGTGTGTGGATGTCCTGAACCGTTTTAAAACGAAGGCCGAACAACAGAAAATCCTGGAAGGCATCCGTAAGGGGGCTATAGATATTGTCATCGGTACCCACCGGCTTCTTCAGAAGGATATTGATTTCAAAGATCTGGGGTTGGTGATTATTGATGAGGAACAGCGTTTCGGGGTGGCCCACAAGGAAAAACTCAAGAAGCTCCGCACACTCGTGGATGTCCTGACACTCACCGCGACGCCGATTCCACGGACCCTCCACCTGTCGCTGGTCGGGATCCGCGACCTTTCCATCATCAACACCCCCCCGGAGGACCGTCAGCCGATAAAAACCTATGTCCTTGAATTCAATGAAGAGGTTATCCGGGAAGCCATCTGTGCGGAGATCAAGCGGAAGGGTCAGGTCTTTTTTCTCCATGATCGGGTCCGGTCGATCTTTACCATGGCACGGTTTCTTGAAAAGCTGGTTCCCGAAGCCAGGATGGGTGTCGTCCACGGCCAGATGAAACCCCGGGAGATTGAGGATATCATGAAAAGATTTGTCCGGGGAGATGTCGATGTGCTTGTCTGTACGTCGATTATCGGATCCGGCCTGGATATCCCGACGGCCAATACGATCATCATCAACCGGGCGGACCGGTTCGGTCTGGCGCAGCTCTACCAGATCCGGGGGAGGGTGGGACGTGCCAAGGAAGAGGCGGCGGCCTACCTGCTGGTGCCCAAGGGGGCCATGATCTCGCGGGATGCCCAGAAAAGACTGCAGGTGATTATGGACTTTTCCGAACCCGGTTCCGGTTTCCGCATCGCATCAAGTGATTTAGACATCCGGGGAGGTGGAAATCTCCTGGGGATGTCCCAGTCCGGCCATGTTTCCGCTGTGGGTTATGAACTCTATACCGAGTTAATGGAAAAGACAATCCGCGAACTCAGGGGCGAGCCAATGCCCGAAGAAGAGATCAAACCGGAGATCAATCTGGGTCTGCCGGCCTTTATACCGGCCGACTACATGCCTGACGAACACCAGCGGCTGGTGACCTACAAACGGATATCCCTGGCAGTCGCCGAAGAAGAACTTTCTGAACTCCGGGGAGAATTGACGGATCTTTACGGTTTTATTCCTCCGGAAGTGGATAATCTTTTTGAAGTGATCCGCATAAAAAATCTACTGAAAATCGTGAAGGGGAAAAAGATGGGTTATGATGGAAAAAACCTGTTCCTCTTCTTCCATGAAAAAAGTCCTGTCGATCCGGCAAAACTGCTTGAGCTTGCCAGGAAAAAGATCAGGGGCATGAAACTGACCCCCGATTACAAGCTCTATCTGTCCATGCCGAATCTCACCGGCGATGAAATCATCCGTTATGCCAAGACGTTGTTGCAGGAGCTGTCTTGATAAAAATATATAAGAATAAGAATCGCTGTCCCTATTTTGAAAGGAACTGAACCCTCTGTGTTCACGGTACTGTTGACCATCTTCTTTTCTTCTTTTATTATCGCCCTTTCCGGGGCTATGATGCCGGGGCCTTTACTGACGGCGACCATCAGTGAGAGTTCGCAACGGGGATTCATCGCCGGACCGTTGTTGATTGCCGGACATGGTATTCTGGAGTTGGTACTGGTCATGGCCCTGCTGCTGGGGCTTGCGCCGTTTCTTCAGCAGACATCAGTCTTTGTGGTGACGGCCTTTGCCGGATCCGCTATTCTCCTCTGGATGGCCTTCGGGATGTTCCGTTCTTTACCGTCCTTGCGTCTGGTCTGGGACCGGGAAGAAAAAAAACAGAATCACCTGATGATAAGCGGTATCCTGATGAGTGTGGCCAATCCCTACTGGATCATCTGGTGGGCGACGATCGGTCTCGGGTATATCCTTTATTCCTGGCAGTTCGGCCTCTGGGGTGTCGTTTTTTTCTTTACCGGGCATATTCTTGCGGACCTGGCCTGGTATGCAGTCGTTGCCGTAGCGGTGGCCAGAGGCAGACATTTTCTGACAGACCGGTTTTATCGGGGACTGATTGCCGGCTGTGCCGTTTTCCTGGTATTTTTTTCCTGTTATTTTGTCTATGCGGGTTTTCAGAGATGGATAGCCTGATTGGGGGTTACGGTTTGTTATCATCGGCAGGGTGGTCAAGGCAGGCTTCACCAAGCGGATGGGAAACACCGCTATTTTATGTGCTAAGGGGCAGGCACCACAAGTGAAATGTTTGAGAGTTCTGTCTTGCCGTTTGTCGATGGCGTATTATAGGCAAGAAAATACCAGTGGTCAATGAAAATTGGATGGGTTATGCTGCGTGATAAAAATAAAATGCTGAAACGATTGGAAACAGAGCATGATTCCGATTTTGTCTGTTGTGGGCAGATCAAATGCAGGTAAGACGACCCTGATTGTAAAGATGATTGCGGAACTGGTCCGACGGGGTTATCGTGTAGCCACGATCAAGCATAACCGGCATGGTTTTGAGATCGATCATGAGGGGAAGGACAGCTGGCGGCATAAACAGGCAGGCGCCCGGATAACGGTTATCGCCTCGCCCCATCAGGTTGCAGTGGTCGAAGATATTGAAAAAGATTGTGATATTGCCGAATTGGTGGATCGTTATATCCGGAACGTCGATCTTGTGCTGTCCGAGGGATTTAAGAAAAATCCGCATCCCAAGATTGAGGTGAATCGTTCAGAAATGAAACAGGACATTCTCAGCACCAAAGAAGACAATCTTCTGGCCATTGCCAGTGACAGTCCCCTGGAAGCAGGCGTTCCCTCTTTCGACATCAATGATACGGTCGGTCTGGTGGACTTGATTGAAGGGCGATTTTTAAGGCAACGGGTTGTCTGATGGAACTCGCGGATGTCTCGTCAGTTATGAAGTGGGTTCTGCTGGTACTGCTGGCGGGCTTTGTCGGGCAGTTTGGAAAGACCTTTGCCCAGCATATCCTGCGAAAGATCAGAAAAGAGAAGGAAGCCCCGGCAAAAGAATCTCCGGCAGATGAGAAGCGGATGATCCGGGAGACGTCGGTCCTGACAGACAAAAAATTGCTCAAGACCCTGGCCAAACAGAAGAAAAAAGAGGCCAAGAAACTGATCACCCCTCAGGATTAATCAGCAGAAGGCTGGCGGTAGTCAACCCATTGTTCAATTCCCTGACGGCCCTGACGCAGATCTTGGGTTTCAAAGGACAAACAGGGCGTCGGCGATGACCGGCCTTGATCCGGTGATGATTACCGGGTTCAGGTCGATTTCCGATATTTCCGGATGCAGCAGGGCGATAAAACCGATCCCCTTCAGAACCTTGGCAAGAGCCTGTTTGTCGACGGCCGGCATCCCTCTGAATTCGCCCGTTAGTTGTTTTGCCCGGATATCAAGAATCATTTCCTCCGCTTCCGTGGTGCTCAGGGGAGCCGACCGGAAAGTCGTATCCTTGAGAGCCTCTGTAAAAACACCTCCCAGACCGAAGAGAACACAGCAGCCAAAGCCGGGAAAGCGCGTCATCCCCGCAACAAACTCCCGGTTTCCCGGGAGCATCTCCTGAACCAGTATAGGAACATCTGCGCCGGCGGCCTTCCTGATGGCACGCCAGGCACGGCGGGCTTTTGCGTCCGTACCGACGTTGAGTGCGATAAGACCCTTGCCTGTTTTGTGCATGATTTCCCAGGAACAGGCTTTCACAGCCACCGGGTAGCCGATGGTTTTTGCCGCTTGAGCGGTTTCCTCTTCCGTCAGGGCGAGTTTCTCCTGAGTGACGGGCAGGCCATAGACGGCAAGAATTTGCTTGGCCTGGTATTCATCCAGCGCTTTCTGTCCGTTCTGCAGAGCCTTCTTGATGATCTGATCGGCCATGCCGCTTTGCGAGGGAAGCACGGGTGGGGAAATGGCTTTTCTCCCCCGGATTTCCCTGTACTTTAAAAAGGAAACCATGGCCCGGGCTGCCTTTTCCGGGGCATCAAAGACAGGGATGTCGTTTTCCTGATAGGCCCGGGTATAATCGTCAGCTGCATCAAAAAACGAGGAAATCAAAAGCGGAATGCCATAGGTCCGGGGGAGCAAGACCGTTTTTGTCAGGTCTTTCCGGAATTGCCCGATGAACTCATCCTCAGAAATGTTGTTCAGCAGTTCCCGCACATGGGGGTACACTTCTCTCATGAAACCGCCCATCATTGCACCGTGCAGAATCAGGCCGTCCACTTCCCCGCTTTTCATAATCATTTCGGGGATGACCGTCGAAAGAATCTGCATGTCCAGATAAAAAGTCAGATCAATGGGGTTGGCGCTGGAGGCATGCGGAGGGATCAGGGGGCGGATCCGGCTCTGCAGTTCTTCCGAATAGCGGGGGACCTCAAGACCGCCCAGATCAACATTGTGAGAGATGGCGGTGCCGGGACCGCCGGAATTGGTGACGATGCCTATCCTTTTGCCCTGCAGGGGCGGCTGCGCGGAGAGTGCCCAGCCGTGGCTGTAGAGGTCTTCGATGGAATGGACACGGATGATCCCGGCTTGTTTGAAAATGCCTTCATAGAGGAAATCCGGACCGGCCATGGCGCCGGTGTGACTCATGCCGGCGCGGGCACCGGCGCCGGAACCACCGACGTATTGAGCCATGACGGGTTTATGAGGCGTGATTTTCTGGGCGGTTTCGATAAAACGGCGGCCATCACGGATGCCTTCAATATACAGGATAATGGCCTTCGTATGCTCGTCTTCCCCCAGATATTCCAGGGCGTCAATGATGTTGATATTCGCCTCATTGCCGACGCTGATGGCCTTGCTGAACCGGATCCCTCTTTCCCGGAGATAGGCCAGCGTCTGGGTCACATAGGTGCCGCTCTGGGAGGCCAGTCCAAGGGTTCCTGGTTTTCCGGTCAGATGGGCTACCGTCAGATTGAGCGAGATTTGTGAATTCAACATCCCCATGCAATTGGGACCCAGGAAGCGTATGCCGTACCGGTCGGCGATTTCTTTGAGACGATCTTCCATGGACCGTCCTTCCTCGCCTGTTTCTCTGAAACCGGCCGTAATGACGACGGCCCGCCTGGTGCCGATTTTGCCGAATTCTTCCAGCAGGGAAATGACTTGACGGGTCGGCACGACCAGGATGGCCAGATCAGGCGCTTCCGGCAGATCACAAACAGAGGCATAGGCCTGATGTCCAAAAACGTTTTTTTCGGTGGGGTGAATCGGGTATAATGTGCCCTGATAGCCATCCTTGATGATACTCAGGGCCTGCATGGTTCCCATCTTCATGGGATTATTGTTCGCGCCCGCAATGGCGATGGATTTCGGGTTCATCAAAAAGTGCAGTGGGTTTTCCGGCATTCTTTCCTCCTTTTGCGTCTGATTAAACGCCGTGACCATAGGCAATCAGATGGGGCCTGTCAAGCATAATTGATTCGTTTGTCAACTTTTGTTTATAGGCCGGATATCCACTTTAAGCTTTACAAAATCCCCCTTTGTCGATTAAAAGGAAACTGTCCGGACTGCCGAGTTGGTATGGAAAACCTTACAGTTACCATTCCATAAGCTGTTTTCAATTTAGAAGTGTCAAGATAGGGAGAAAGAGAGATAACCTTCTATGGCCACAAAACATATTCCCGATCCTATTTATGATCTGGTGATTGTCGGTGGGGGACCTGCCGGATTCACGGCAGGTCTGTATGGTTCACGGGCCGGTCTCAGAACGCTGCTTATAGAAGGGGCTTCCACGGTCAGTCAGATCACCGTGACTGATCTGATTGAAAATTATCCGGGGATTCCCGAAGGCATCAACGGCATCGATCTGATCGAAAAGTTTAAAAAGCAGGCCCTTCAGTTTGGATTGGTGTCGGTCATTGGAGATGTCAAGACGATCGGCAGCAGGCAATGGGGCGATGTGGCAGGCTGGGAAGTTCACGCCGGTGAAAAGGTCTATGAAGCCCTGGCGGTGATCATCGCGACGGGTGCACACTGGCGCAAGCTTGATGTTCCAGGGGAAGGGTCCTTTATCGGCAAGGGGGTTTCCTTCTGCGCGACCTGTGATGGCCCCTTTTACAGAAACCGGGAAGTCGTCGTGGTCGGGGGTGGAAATGCCGCCGTCCAGGAAGCCCTTTTTCTGACTCATTTTGCCGATAAGGTGACGATCGTTCACCGCCGGGATCGCCTGCGTGCCACAGGAGTTCTTTCACAGCGGGCCTTCGCCAACCGTAAAATTGAATTTGCCTGGAGTGCGGTGATTGATGAGATTACGGGTACGGATGCGGTTTCCGGCGTCAGGATAAAAGATGTGAATACCTCGGAAACCCGGACCATTCCGGCGGATGGCGTTTTTATTTTTGTCGGATTGCTTCCAAACACCGATCTGATCCGGGGTCTGGTTGAACTGGATCCAGGCGGTCACATCCTGGTCGATGCCCAGATGCAGACCTCGGTGAAAGGGATTTTCGCCTGCGGCGACTGTACGCGCAAGCTCCTCAGGCAGGTGATTACGGCCTGCGGTGACGGGGCCACAGCTGCCCATGCCGCACAGTTCTATGTGGACGAGCTGAAAGGGGAATCCTATTAAAATGCCCACCGACTGGCAGCACATTCCTTTTCATATCCATCCGAATCTTTTTGAATTCGGGGCTTTTCAGATCCGCTATTACAGCGTCATGTACCTCGTGGCTTTTGCTCTGACCTATATCCTGGTCCTGTACCGAATCAGGAAGGAACATTACAAATATTCAACCGAAACCGTTCAGGACTATTTTGTCTGGGCCGTCCTGGGACTGATCCTTGGCGCCAGATTGGGTTACGTTCTGTTTTACAATCTTTCCTATTACCTGCATCACCCCCTGGAAATCTTTCTTCCCTTCGAATTTGCCCATGGGATCCGGTTTGTCGGAATCAGCGGGATGTCCTACCATGGCGGGGCGATTGGCGTCCTGTCGGCCAGCCTCATCTTCTGCCGCCGGCATCAGATTGACTTCTGGCGCTTTGCCGATCTCTTCATCCCCGCCATTCCATTGGGCTATACCTTCGGACGAATCGGAAACTTTATCAACGGAGAGCTCTATGGGCGGGCGACCACCGTTTCCTGGGGAATGATTTTCCCTGCGGATTCCCTGCAACTGATCCGTCACCCCTCCCAGCTTTACGAAGCTTTTTTTGAGGGATTGGTTCTCTTTGCCGTCCTCTGGATGATCCGGAAGAAAAGCCCTTTCGATGGTTTCCTGCTTGCGTTCTATGTCATCGGTTATGGCCTCGTCCGTTTCTTCATCGAATTTTTCAGAGAGCCGGATACTCAGTTGGGGTTTGTCTGGGCTTCTCTGAGTATGGGCCAGGTCCTTTGCATTTTGATGATCCTGGCAGGGCTGGCGGTCATGATGTGGCGACGAACAGCGGCGGGCAACGTGTTGTCGGCGCGAAGCTGATGTCATCCATATCATTAATCCCTTTGAAGGCTCTATGCTGCGCGCATGGCAAATCTGAGTTAAACACGGCGTAAAATGAAAGAACGTTACGGGAGTCAATATTGGATTTAGGCATACTGGGTCACATCAGCTTTACCTGGGACTTTGTCATCGCGTTCTTCACGATTGTCGTCATTGATCTCATTTTGGCCGGTGACAATGCCGTGGTGATTGCCCTGGCCGTCAAATCCCTGCCTCGCAAACAACGTCTGAAAGGGATCGCCTTTGGAGCGGGGGCAGCGGTCATCCTGCGTGTGATCCTCACTTTTTTTGCCGCTCAGCTCCTGCAGATTCAGTTTGTCAAGTTTGTTGGCGGTGTCCTGATTATCTGGATTGCTGTTAAGCTTTTAATCGAGGGGGCCCGTGAAGATGAAATTCCCGAGGAAGCCGGATCCATCTGGCAGGCCGTCTGGATTATCGTCATTGCGGACCTCACCATGTCCCTGGACAATGTTCTGGCGGTTGCCGGTGCTTCCGGGGGAAACCTCTTTCTCCTCATCTTTGGTCTCGGCCTCAGTATCCCCTTGGTGGTATTTGCCAGTAATTTTCTGTCAAGGCTGATGGACAGATATCCATTTGTCATTTACATCGGTGCGGCCATCCTCGGACGTGTCGGTGGGGAGATGATGATGACCGATCCCATTGTGGTCCGGCTATGTCAGCCGTCCAAGGCCATTCAGTTCAGTGTGGAAGCTTTTTTCGTCATTGCGGTCATTGCCGTCGGCCTCCTCTGGATCAGGAAGAAGAAAGCATCACGGGGCATAAAATGGAATTCCTGAAGCCGCTGCGGTCGCAACTGAAACTCTGGGAAAAACTGGATCAGGCAAAAATCCGCCGCCGGGAAGGCCTATTTCTGGCAGAAGGATTCAAGATTGTCGATGCTCTGTTGAAGAGCACCTGGAAAACCAGGGCTGTTCTGGTTATGGAGGAAAAAAAGGAACACTGGAAGACGGTCCTGCCGGTATTGCAAAGGCAAATCGATATTTTTGAAGTCAGCCGCAAAGACTGGAAAAAGCTGAGTCAGGACAGGGAGCCGGAAGGGATCATGGTTGTGGCGGCTGTCCCGGAACCACCCCGGCTTGAAGACTTCCTGACGGATGTGCAGGGTCACCTCCTTCTGCTTTACCGGCTCAACAATCCGAATAATTTAGGCGCGATCATGAGAAGTGCCCACTGGTTCGGTTTTGCGGGGATCATCCTGAGCCGGGATTCCGTTGATTTTACCCACCCCAAAGTTGTCCGGGCGTCTATGGGGAGTCTTTTTTATTTGTCGCTGATTGCCGATGCCGAATTTGTGGAAATCCTGCCTCGATTAAAGGAAAGGTACCGGCTGGCAGGCAGCGATGTCCGAATCGGTGTACCGCCCCATGTCTGTGTCAAACCAACAGCCCTGCTGCTGGGAAGTGAAAGCCACGGTCTGCCGGATGATCTGGCTGGTATGACCGATGAGATCTGGCGAATTCCAGGAGCCGGGGATGCCGAATCCCTCAGCCTGCCGCAGGCCGCCGCCGTCCTGATGTATGCCTGCACGGCGTCATCCTGAAATTCTCTGTATCGCCGCCGCCTCTTTCACGTTGACGTGTAATCGATCTTATCCTATACTAAACATTAAGAATTTTACAGGGGAGGGTCTTGTCATGGACGTTCATTCCGAAGGAAACGTAAAATCACACGTAAGCTTATGGATCGCGGGTATCTTGCTGGTACCGGTGGTCGGTTTGATCATCTATACCTGGATAGCGCTGAGCTGGAGTTTTTCCAAAGGCGAACGGGCCGGTTATATCCAGAAACTGTCAAAAAGCGGCTGGGTCTGTAAAACCTGGGAGGGTGAAATGGCGATGGTGACCATGCCCGGGGCCATCCCGGACAAGTTCTTGTTCAGTGTGCGGGACGAGAAAGTGGCGGAGCGCATCAATAAATTCGCCGGCAAACGGGTTGCTCTCGTTTATGAACAGCATAAGGGTCTGCCGACGAGTTGTTTCGGAGATACGGAATATTTTATTGTCGATGTCAAGGCCATTGAATAAGGAAAACAGACTGCAAATGGAGAGAGGATTCATGGATTCAGCCATACAGGTCGTCACGACAACGGATAAAAGAGAGGATGCGGAAAGAATTGCCAGAACGCTGGTGGAAAAGAGGCTTGCTGCCTGTGTGCAGTTGGTCGGGCCCATCATCAGCACCTACCGGTGGAAAGGCCGGATAGAAACAGCCGAAGAATGGCAATGCTGGGCAAAGACCGCGGAAAGCTTCTATGAAGATATTGAAAAAACCATCAAGTCCATTCATCCCTATGAGCTGCCGGAAATCATTGCGCTGCCCATTTTACGGGGGAGCTCTGAATATCTGACATGGCTCCATAACGAACTGCGGGTCTGATCATGCTTCTGGCCGGAGATGTGGGCGGTACAAAAACGCATCTGGGAGTTTTTTCAAAAGAGAAAGGGCCGCGCGAACCGCTGGTCGAAGCGGACTTCCAGAATGCAGATTATCCGGATTTTGAGTCCATTCTCAGGGAATTTCTGACCCCTGTAAATCAATCCATCCACAAAGCCTGTTTTGGTGTTGCCGGGCCGGTCATGGACGGCCAGTGCCGGATCACCAATCTGCCCTGGATCATCCGTGAAAAACAAATTCAGCATGTCTTCCAGATTGCCTCTGTCAGGCTGATCAATGATCTTGAGGCGACAGCCAACGCCATTCCTTTTCTCGGTCCTCCCGATCTTTTCATCCTCAATCCGGGCCAGGTTGTCCGGAGGGGCAATATGGCCGTCATCGCGCCGGGCACAGGCCTGGGTGAGGCGTTTCTGACCTGGGATGGGCAATGCTACCGGGCCTATGCCTCCGAAGGAGGGCATGCGGACTTTGCTCCGAGGAATTCCCTGGAACTTGAGTTGCTGCTGGATTTGCGGGAAAGGTTTGGCCATGTGAGTTGGGAGAACATTTGCTCCGGAAAAGGTATTTCGCGGATTTATCAGTTTTTCAAATCGAAAGGATATGGAGAGGAACCCGCCTGGTTGTCCGAAAAATTGAACCGGGGAAGCGATCCGACACCGGTCATCGTTGCGGCTGCCCTGGATGATGAGCGATCCTGTGATCTCTGTAAAAAAACGTTGGATCTCTTTGTGTCTATTCTGGGTGGTGAAGCCGGGAATCTGGCTTTGAAGGTATTAGCGGCCGGTGGCGTCTACCTGGCCGGAGGGATTTCTCCACGCATCCTGCCTTTCCTGGGTAGCGGCCGGTTTATGGAGGCATTCCGGCAAAAGGGGCGCATGTCGGAGCTGATGTCCCGAATTCCCGTTTCCGTGATTGTCGATCCGGGTGTTGCCCTGTTTGGGGCGGCCCACTATGGCTTCAAGGTCCTGTAAGAAATGACCCTGTGACGTTCACAGGTAGAGGCGGGCCTTAAACCCGCCTCTACCTCCAAGTTTCATGGGTTGCCTTTTTTATCTTAGTAATTCTCCGCTAAAACTTCGTAATAAGCCTTCGGATGCAGACAGGCAGGACAGTTTTTGGGAGGTTCCGCGTTCTCCATCACATAGCCGCAGTTGATGCAATGCCACTTGACTTTTTTCTTCTTTTTGAAAACTTCGCCGTTGGTGACATTCTTAATCAGTTTGCGATACCGGCTCTCATGGAACTGTTCGACCTTGGCAACCTGCTCAAAGGATCTGGCCACCTCCGGGTAGCCTTCCTTTTTGGCAATCCCGGCAAAATTCTTGTAAATGGTTGTCCATTCCATTTTTTCACCGGCGGCGGCTGCCTCCAGATTTTTTTTCGTATCGCCGATCACACCGGCAGGGTAGCCGGCCATAATCTCGACCTCACCCCCCTCGAGATGTTTGAAAAAGATCTTGGCATGCTCCTTCTCATTCTCCGCCGTCTCCAGAAAGAGATTCGCGATCTGTTCATAACCCTCTTTTCTGGCGGCGCTGGCGAAATAGGTATAGCGATTCCTTGCCTGAGACTCACCGGCAAAGGCGGCCAGCAAATTTTTCTCTGTTTGTGATCCTTTGATTGACTTTCCCATAAAGTACCCTCCGTTCTCATTATTTATTGGTGAAAATATAAACACTCTTAGCCGCTGACAAGACCCATTGTTATAGGAAAAACAACTTTTATCTACTCCATCAGAATCATAAAATCAAGATTTCCCTGGTTTTTTTTTAAAGCCGTCAATTTTCTTGTCTAAAAAAGCGTGTTGGTATAAAAAGAATACTCAAAACGTAACCATTTCTGAACACCACAACAAGGAGCAATAGGATGTCTGATCAAAGAAATGATGAGAAACAGTGTATCAACGCAATTCGTTTTCTTGCCGCAGATGCCGTGGAGCGGGCAAAATCGGGACACCCCGGTATGCCTATGGGGGCGGCGGCTATGGCCTATACTCTCTGGACAGGGCATCTCAAGCATAACCCGGCGGATCCGCAATGGTCGGACCGGGACCGGGTGGTGCTTTCGGCAGGGCACGCTTCGATGCTTCTGTATGCGATGCTTTTTTTGACCGGCTATGATCTCAGTCTTACCGATATCCAATCCTTCCGGCAATGGGGAAGTAAAACGCCCGGTCATCCTGAATATCGCCACACACCCGGTGTGGAAATGACCACAGGCCCCTTGGGACAGGGGCTCGGCAGTGCGGTGGGCATGGCGATAGCGGAAGCTCATCTGGCGGCAAGATATAACCGGCCGGGTCACGAGATTGTCAACCATTTTACTTATGTTCTGGTCAGCGACGGGGATCTTATGGAAGGTGTCACGGCCGAGGCCTGTTCCCTGGCCGGACATCTTGGTTTGGGCAAGCTCATCGTACTTTATGATGACAACCGTGTCTGCCTGGCCGGTTCCACGGCACTTTCCTTTACCGAGGATATCGGGAAGCGCTTCGAGGCCTATGGATGGCACGTCCAGTCGGTGCAGGACGGTTGTGATGTGCATTCGATCGACAGAGCTCTGAACGATGCGAAGGCTGAAAAAGGCCGCCCGTCGATCCTCTGTGTCCGCACCACGATCGGGTGCGGTGCACCCCATAAGCAAAATACCTCTGAATCCCACGGATCGCCCCTCGGTATGGCGGAACTGCAGGGTGCTAAAGAGGCGCTGGGCTGGCCCCTGGAGCCGTCGTTCTTCGTTCCTGAAGATGTATTGCGTTATTTCCGTAATGCTCTGACCGCCGGTCCGGCAGCGCAGGAGGTGTGGGAACAGGCCTTCCGGCGTTACAGGAAGGATAACCCGGAGCCGGCCGCTGAATTTCTGCGGCGGATCAAGGGAGAACTTCCGAAGGGATGGGAATCCGCCCTTCCCGACTATGAAAAGGAATCGAAGGATGTGGCTACCCGAAAGGCTTCCGAGGGCGTCATGCAAAAGCTTGCGGTCGTATTACCGGAGCTCATGGGGGGCTCGGCTGATCTTAACCCTTCTGTATTGACCTGGATCAAGGGGTTTGGTGATTTTCAGAAACCGGATGTCTCTCCGGAGGATATCCAGGGCGCCGTCGGAGGTGAATGGGATTACCGTGGGCGGAACATACATTTCGGTGTCCGCGAACATGCCATGGCGGCCATTGCGGGGGGCATGGCCCTGCATGGTGGGGTTATTCCTTATACCGGCACTTTCCTGATGTTCAGTGATTATATGCGACCCTCCATGCGGCTTGCCGCGCTCATGGGGCTTCGGGTGATCTATGTCTTCACCCACGACAGCATTGGCGTTGGCGAGGATGGTCCTACCCATCAGCCCATCGAACATCTTATGAGTATGCGGGTGATGCCTAATTTGACGGTCATCCGCCCGGCCGACGCCTGTGAAACCGTTGAGGCCTGGCGAGCCGCACTCCTCAACCAGAGTGGCCCGACCGCGTTGATTTTTACCCGCCAGACCGTTCCTGTCCTGAATCAGCCGGATCTTGCACCGGCCCGGAACCTCAAGCGGGGGGGCTATATCCTTTGGGAATCCTCGAAAGGCAAACACCAGGTGATCCTGATCGGGACGGGCTCTGAGGTTTATATCGCCCTGGCTGCCGGTAAAGAGTTGGCCTCCGAGGGAATCCGGGTCAGAGTCGTTTCCCTGCCTTGCTGGAAACTCTTTGACCGCCAGCCGGCTGCATACCGTGACCGTATCCTGCCGCCGCGTATCCGGACCCGGGTTGCCGTGGAGGCAGGAATCAGGCTGGCTTGGGAACATTATGTCGGCCTTGACGGTGCCGTGGTGGGAATGGACACCTTCGGCGCCAGCGCCCCCGCCGGCGTCCTCTATGAGAAGTTCGGAATCACAGTGGAAAAAGTGGTTGCAGCGGCAAAAGCGCTGTTGAAATGAGCTGCCTCCACTCGTCTCTTCCTGTGATTAGCGTTGCATTGAGTTGAGGATGAACATGTTAATCAGCAAATGGTCTGCCTGTTTCGGCCCTTGCCGGACCGTTGTCGATACAACCGTCAGAAAACTGATGGCAGACCGCGTTTCAGCCCGTCTTTGGGAGAAAGATCACACCCTCTGGAAATCATCTCCCGCTGGAATCACGGATCGTCTGGGCTGGCTGGAGAGCCCGCAGGCCATGCTCGGAAATCTGGGCCGGATCAAGGCGCTGGTGGATGCGGTGCGTGCCGATGGCTATACCCAGGCCCTCCTGCTCGGCATGGGCGGCTCCAGCCTGGCGCCGGAGGTGTTTCGCAAGACCTTTGGAGTGGCCGACGGTTATCTGGATCTAACGGTTCTGGACAGCACGGACCCCGGTGCTGTTCTGTCCTTCACAAAGACGCTTGACCTGTCCAAGGCGCTCTTTATTGTTTCCACTAAATCGGGGAGTACGGTGGAAACCCTTTCCTTCATGAAATATTTCTTTCACCGGGCTGTTGAACAACTAGGTGAGAAAGAAGCGGTCCGGCACTTTGTGGCGATCACCGATCCGGGCAGTGCCCTGGCTGATCTGGCTGCAGCTCATCATTTCCGGGCAACCTTTCTGAATGATCCGGATATCGGCGGGCGCTATTCGGCCCTTTCCTATTTTGGACTGGTTCCGGCGGCTCTGCTGGGAGTGGATGTCAGGATGCTTCTTGACCGGGCCGTTGCCGCTGCCGGCAGAGAACGGTCACCAGGTCATGCGGATGCAGATGTCCTGAGCGGTCTCTATCTGGGATCGGTCATGGGAGCATTGGCAAGAGCCGGACGGGATAAGCTGACATTTGTTCTCTCACCGTCGCTTGCCAGTATCGGCGATTGGCTTGAACAGCTCATTGCAGAAAGCACCGGCAAGGAAGGGAAGGGCATCCTGCCCGTGGTGGGTGAACCCCTGGGACTGCCTGATGCCTACGACGATGACCGGCTCTTTGTCTGTCTGCATCTCGGGGGAGAAGGCCGGGATGAGGACAAGATGAAAATACTTGAGGAGGCCGGGCACCCCGTCTTAAGAATTTTCCTTCAGGATCGTTATGATCTGGGAGGTCAAATTTTTCTTTGGGAGGTGGCAACGGCGGTAGCCGGTCACATTCTGGAGATCAATCCCTTTGACCAGCCTGATGTGGAAGCGGCCAAGATTCTGACGCGAAAAATGATTGCCCGGTATCAGGAAAAAAGGGCTTTGCCCGTTGAAGTCCCCGTCTTGACCGGTGACGGTATTGCCGTTTATGGCGATATTCAGGCGAACAGCCCCGGCGATGCCCTGAATGTTTTTTTAAGAGCTGCTTCGCCGAAGGGCTATGTCGCTCTGCAGGCTTACATACAGCCCACGGCCGATACGGATAAAGCGTTGCTGTGGCTGCGGACCCGTCTGCGGGATCAATTGAAACTGGCCACGACGGTTGGTTACGGCCCGCGGTATCTTCATTCCACCGGCCAATTCCACAAGGGGGACGGCAACCAGGGGCTTTTTATCCAGCTCACCGCCGATGACCTTCAGGATGCCCCCATTCCCGATGACATGGGTCCATCCGGTTCATGGATTACCTTCGGCACTCTCAAAGCCGCCCAGGCCTTGGGGGACAGGCAGGCGCTCCTCAATGCCGGCCGGTCCATTCTCCGCTTCCATTTCGGAAGGGATGTCGTCGGTGGTTTGAAGATTTTGACCGAGGCCATTTCATGAATCGTTCCGAAAAGAACGGTCAGGGCACGACAAAAACAAACCGCCTGATCTATGAAAAGAGTCCCTATCTGCTTCAACATGCCCACAATCCCGTGGACTGGAACCCTTGGGGAGATGAGGCTTTCGACCGGGCACGCCGTGAGGATAAGCCGATTTTTCTGTCCGTGGGCTACTCGACCTGCCACTGGTGCCATGTCATGGCCCATGAATCCTTTGAAGATCCCGAAGTCGCCCGGCTGATGAATGACGCTTTCATCTGCGTCAAGGTGGACCGGGAGGAAAGACCGGATATTGACAAGGTCTATATGACCGTCTGTCAAATTCTGACGGGAAGCGGCGGCTGGCCGCTCACCATCGTCATGACACCGGAAAAGCATCCCTTTTTTGCGGCAACCTACATCCCGAGAGAGAACCACTTCGGGCGGGTTGGCATGATGGACCTGATTCCCCAGATTCAAGAAGCCTGGAAAATGCGCCGAGGTGATATTCTGCGTTCAACCCGTGAGATCCTTGCGGCTATTGAAAAAACAGTCCACGATTCTGCACAGGAAGATTGTTCCGAAGCCCTGTTAGCGGATACCTACGAAGAACTCCGGTCATCCTTCGATGAAACCGATGCCGGTTTCGGTCCGGCGCCAAAATTCCCCATTCCCCATCATCTGTTCTTTCTTCTCCGTCACTGGAAACGGTATGGCAGCAAAGAGGCGCTGCAGATGGTAGAAAAAACTCTCCAGGCGATGCGCCGGGGCGGCCTCTATGACCATCTGGGGTTCGGTTTCCACCGCTACAGCACCGATCCTTACTGGCTGGTGCCTCATTTTGAGAAAATGCTCTACGACCAGGCCCTGCTGGCCATCGCTTATACGGAGGCTTTTCAAGCCACCGGAAATGATTTTTATGCACAAACGGCGCGGGAGATCCTTCAGTATGTGATCAGGGACCTGACGGCGCCGGAAGGGGGATTTTATTCTGCCGAGGATGCCGACAGTGAGGGAAAAGAAGGCAAATTTTACCTCTGGAGCGAGAATGAAATTCGGCAAGTTCTGAAACCGGAAGAGGCCGATCTGATCCTCCGGGTTTTTCAGGTGCAGAGGGGTGGTAATTATATCGAGGAAACCACCGGGCGAAAAACCGGGAGTAACATCCTGCATATGAAAAAAACGGTTGGTGAGATGGCTGCAGAGATGGGGATGGCCGCCCTTGATTTAAACGGGAAGCTGGACCAGGCAAAGCAAAAACTTTTTGAGGCGCGAAAGGAGCGCGTTCGTCCGCATCGGGACGACAAAATCCTGACGGACTGGAACGGTCTGATGATTGCTGCTTTTGCCAAAGCCGCCCAGGTTTTTGATGAAGATGCCTATCTTCAGGCGGCCCGTGCTGCTGCGGATTTCATCCTGAAGGCCATGAACGCTCCGGATGGGCGAATTCTGCACCGTTATCGGGACGGGCAAGCGGCCATCCCGGCAAACCTGGATGACTATGCCTTTTTCATCTGGGGCCTGATCGAATTGTATGAAGCAACATTCACGGTGAACTATCTGCAAAGGGCTTCAAGTCTTCAGGCGCTGTTGGATCAACATTTTTGGGATGATCAAAAGGGTGGATATTTTTTCACGCCTGATGACGGAGAAACTTTACTTCTTCGCCAAAAGGACATCTACGACGGAGCGGTTCCATCCGGTAACGCCGTTGCTTTTTTGAATCTTCTCCGTCTGGCCCGGATAACCGGCCGTCTGGATCTGGAAAATCAGGCGATCCGGTTGGCGAGGACTTTCGCCGCTCAGGTCCGCCGCCATCCTTCGGGGCACAGCCAGTTTATGGTTGCACTGGATTTTCTGATCGGTCCTGCTTCTGAAATTGTCATTGCCGGCGACCTGCAAAGAAAAGATGCGCAAGCCATGCTGCGTTCGCTCCGGGAACCTTTCCTGCCCAGCAAGGTGGTTATTTTCCGCCATGCCGGTGCAATGTCTCCCGTCGCTTCCGATCTTTTTGGATTTACAAGCGGGATGAAAGCCGTCAACGGTAAGGCGACAGCCTATGTCTGTGTAAACCATGCCTGTCAGCATCCGACCCATGATGTGAATGAAATGCTCGGACGGCTGGATGCCGGCAATCGGTCCATCGCCTGAAGGATTGATGGATTGCCCCCCCGCGGATCACAAAGAGCATATCTTGAAAATAATCAGTCCTTAAGGTATGTTTGTTTACAGTTCTGTCAAAGAAAAGAGGAACCATCTCGCTTGGAGGATTAAATCATGAAGGTCAGCCGTGTAGATGAGATGCGGGCGATGGACCGCTATGCCATTGAGAAACTGGGGATTCCGGAAGAGATCCTGATGGAGAATGCCGGGCAGGCCGCGGCTTTTGTCCTCTCAAAAGAGATGGGCATCCGGAATAAGAAATTTATGGTTTTCTGCGGCGTCGGCAATAACGGCGGGGATGGCTTCGTGGTGGCACGGAAGATCCATGCGGACGGCGGCGCAGCCAGGGTGTTCATCCTGGGGAATCCTGAAAAATTCAAAGGTGCGGCCAGGGCAAATCTGAAAATTCTCAAACAATTACCGATCGCAGTTCAAACTCTTGCATCCGTCAAAAAAATCAAAATGGACGTGCTGCACAGCCATGGCATCGTGGATGCCATCTTCGGCACCGGCCTGGACCGGGAAGTGAACGGCCTTTGCCGGGAGGTCATCGAATTGATCAACCAGAGCGGTAAAAAAGTTCTCAGTCTGGACATCCCCTCCGGGATCAACGGTGATAGCGGAGAGGCCATGGGGGTTGCCGTCCAGGCGGATTACACCGTTGCGTTCGGCCTGCCTAAAATCGGGAACATGCTCTATCCGGGTTATGAACGATGCGGGAAGATTTATGTCTGCCATATCTCTTTTCCGCCTTCTCTCTATGACGGCAACAGCACCAGAGTTCAGATCAACCATCCACCGGTATTGCCCGAAAGAGACAAAAGCGGTCATAAGGGGACAATGGGCGAGGCGCTCTTCATCGCTGGGGCTGCCGGTTATTTCGGCGCGCCCTATTTTTCCGCCTTATCCTTTCTGAAAGCCGGAGGAGGATATTCCCGCCTGGCGGCACCCCAATCAATGGTGTCCTTCATCGCGCAGAAGGGAAGTGAAATCGTCTTTGTCCCGCAGAAGGAAACGTCGGCAGGCAGTGTTTCCCTTGCAAACAAAAGCCGCCTGATCGAACTTTCTGAAAAAATGGATATGGTGGTGATCGGTCCCGGGTTGTCTCTTGATCCGGAAACACAGCAACTGGTTTGTGAACTGGTGAAGACGATAAAAAGGCCTGTGCTGATTGATGGCGACGGGATCACGGCCGTAGCTGGTGATTTAAAGATCATAAAAAAAAGAAAAGCGCCGACGGTCCTGACGCCCCACCTAGGTGAGATGTCAAGAATCACGGGAAAGTCGGTCCGTGAGATCAACAGGCAAAAAATTGCCGTCCTGCAGGCAACCGTTAGAGAATTGGGGGCGATTATCGTACTGAAGGGCGCCCATTCCCTGATCGGTCTTCCTGATGAAAGGGTCTTCATCAATCTGAGCGGTAATTCCGGGATGGCGACGGCCGGCTCCGGTGATGTGCTGACCGGTACCATTGCGGCCATGTCCGGCCTGGGTCTGCCTCTGGAAGATGCGGTGCGGAAAGGTGTCTTCATGCACGGCTTTGCAGGCGATCTGGCGGCGGCGGAAAAAGGCGAAGATGGGATCACCGCCCAGGACATTCTGGACTATCTCCCGCTGGCGATGAAATGCGACCGGGAAGGGCTGGAAGAACCTTTCCACAGATGCTATGCCGGACCGACGGTCATATAAAGTTGCCACAGGGCTGGCGGGTTGGCAGGTTGAACTATTTCAGAAGCAATAATAGTAAAACGCTGACAACAATACCGATGTCAACAAAATGATGGCAGCCGGTCCGATGAGATAACGATAGGTGCCGAAGAGGGATACCTTAAAGTATTCAGCGGTCACCACAAAACAGGCATGCATGGGAGACAGCATCATTCCCATGAAACCGAAGGTATAGGCAAAGGTTGTTGTTGCCGCCGCCACAGAAAGGGACGGATGAGGACCGACCAGGGCAAAGACAATGGGAAAGCTGGCGCCGACAAAACCAAACGCCACGCCAGTTACCATGCCCGAGATAAAAGGGATCAGCATAATCACGGTGATCAGGGGAATGCCGGTCCGGACGAACTCGTCGCGCATGCCGGTAACGAGCGTTGATCCCGATGTGTCCACCGGACATGAAAGCGCTGAAGAAAAGGTCTGGATGCCAATGACGAGGATGATCATCAGCCAGGTATCCGTCTGCTTCAACATTTGTAAAGAAGGTCTGAAGGCCGGACCGTGGCCGATAAAAGCGGCAATAAGCGCGGCAATCAGTCCGATCACCATGGCGATGAGGTTAGCCAGCGTGCCTTCAACGCCGATAAGGGGTAATAGGGCCGATCCCAGCAGGGAGATGATGATCAGCAGTCCAATAGGACCCAGAGCAGAAAGGATCGCACCCGTGTCGAACCTTCCATGGTCCAAGTTATCATCCTTTGTTTTTTTAACTTTTCTGAGAATGAAGAGATATCCGCCCAGGACTGCGGCAATGGTGAAAGGTATCTGGATTAAAAAGAATATCACCACAGGCAACCCTGAATACTGCATGGCCAGGATCACTCCCGGATAGAGCGGCCACCAGTACTCCCAGATATGGCGAAACCAATAGTTGATCGCAACCTTCAGTTGCAAGTCTATTTCCTTGTTTTGATCCACGGCATCCACAAATGGGGCCGAAAAAAGTGCTCCTGCCGGCATGGGGAGTAACCCGACCAATGCGGGTAATCCGGCCAGAATAATATGCTTGCTTCTGAGCCATGATTTTAATGCGACAATCGTTCGATCCATCCTGCCTGTCTTGTTTAGCGAGTCACCGAAAAATAAAAGCAGGAGAATGATGACGGGGAGGAGATAGTTCTGGGGTAGAGCAAAGCTGTCGATCTGAAAACTCAGGCCTTTCAATCCCGTACCGGTCCACAGGGTCAGTAAAACCGAGAATGTAAGGATGGCCACCCCCAGTGGCATCTTAAAACGGTTCAGTAACAGAATTCCTAAAAATGAGCTTCCCACTTTGACATAAGCGGGGACATTCAAAAGCCAATCCATCAGATTATCCCGTATTTGATTTCACCGAATTTCGATCCCACGCCCAGGGCATAAACGATGACATCCCTCCAAGGATAGCCCTTAAGGTGCAGAGCCATGAGCCTTTGGATGTATAAAGAATTCAGAATTGCGTGTCAATGTTAATCCCGGTCAAAAATGGATGTGGGTGAGATGACCGGCTCTCGATCATTGTACAACATTTTCGTTCCTGTTCCCCAAGCTTTTATTACCGAATGAGGAAACGCCTCAAAAGACTGAGAAATGTTTTCTGATCATTTCCATTTTGAAATCTTAAACTTTTTGCGAAGTTTATATTTTGAAGGTTTCAAGAAGTTAGCGAGAGAAATAGTCTGTTTAGTTTACCTACACTATTCAGTGGTGGGTATTCATAAAAACTGAGGATTACATGTCGAAAAAGAGTAAAACGATGGATATAAATAACCTAACAATAGTCTTATTCAGTTCCAAGCATAAATCTTTTCCTAAGGATGTCTCTTCCGCTTAGGCAGATTAACCTCAGGTAAAAGAATTAACTGTGGCGGAAGTTCCTGCGCCCCCAGAATATGCACCAGTTCTTCCAAACCCGCAGCTATCTCCTGCAATTTCGCAAGAGGTAATTCTTCCAGCCCGGCAACCAATAACCCTTGGGCAACTTGTGGCGCTTTTGCCACCAACGCGTTGCCCGCATTTGTTAGCTCCACGTTGACAACCCGCCTGTCGTCATTGGTGCGCACCCTTTTGATCAGACCCTGTAATTCAAGACGATTGAGTATGCCAACAACGGTAGCTGGGTGAATATACATGCGACTGGCAAGATCTGACACCCTTACCGGGGATAATTCCGCAATAGTCTTGATTGCCCATAGCTGGGGTCCTGTAAGTCCCGTTTCCCGTTTTGCCTTTTTCGATTTTTCATTAACCACTTGGAAAACGCGTCTTATGTTATTGATGATTTCGGAAACCGCAGCGGATTTTTTTGCCATATAAACACCCGACATTTTGAAATCTCTCCGCTGTCCCTCAACGGAGAGACAGCGGAGCTTGGTAAATATATTCTATTTAACGTCAGGGATAATCAACTTCTGGTTCGGGTAAATCAAGTTGGGGTCTTTAATCTTCTTCTTGTTGGCTTTATAGATGGCCTTCCATTTCAGAGGTTTATTATAAACAGCCTTGGCAATATTCCAAAGGCAGTCTCCCTTTTTTACGATATATATATTACCGGCCATTTTGATCTGCTTGCCGGATCCCTTTGCGGTCGGAGCCTTCTTCATTCCATTCATTTGCTGCTCTGAATCGGACTGAGTCATTACTTTTGTTTTTCTGCTTGTAGAGGATCGATCCGTTGATTTGGTCTGTCCGTCTGTAACGGAAGCAGACTGCTTATCAGTTTTCTTTTCGCCAATGTATAGATTGTCCGCAACAAACGGTTTCTCTGGCGAGGCCGTCTTGGAAGACTTAAACATGCCGCACCCACTCACTGAAAAGATCAAAGCGGTAATAATCGATACGGTTACAAGTATCCCTTTGTGCAAATGCCTGTTCATAATTATTCCCTCCATTAGTTTATTTATCTGTGGCGAACCCCCTCAGGCCACATAAATCGGCATCCTTACTCAATTTCCCTTGTAGGCTCTGACGATTCGACAATAATATAAAGAATGAAAATAATTTTGTCAATTAACTTTTATACAAATGATTTGTATAAAAATCACATATTTTGAAAGGAGTGATGGGAATGGAAAAGGCTGCTTTCAGTTAAAAATCACTTATTGATTGACGATTGGATTCTTGCATATAGAAGGAGATATTATTTTTATTAAGTACAGGAAGATATAAATAAAAGCAGCATTAAGATTTTTCAAGAGTGGTTATCCAGCCAGTCGTTGTCTCCGGGTGGAAGTTAAGAATAGTGAACGCATCTGTGTCCCATTTACCAAAATGGCCCCAAATTATCATTTCACCTGGGTAGATTTTCGGGCGGGGAGGTCAATGATTAATTTCTCCTTCACTCCCTCCCCCTAGTACTTTGTAAAGCGTCACCAGATTGGTGAGCCGGGCCAGGCGGAGGGAGATCAGCCCCTGCTGCGCGCTATAAAGAGAACGTTGCGCGTCCAGAACGCTCAGGTAGCTGTCAATCCCCTTGGTATAACGTGCATTGGAGAAACGATAGGTTTCTGCAACAGCGTCGACCAGTGATCGTTGCGCCGCTACCTGCTGGTTCACCGTGCCCCCCACGGCAAGGGCATCGGCCACTTCCCGGAAAGCCGTCTGGATCGCTTTCTCGTATTGGGCCACGGATATTTCCCTCTCTACTTTCATTACATCGTATGCCGACCATGTACGGGCATCAAAAATCGGTATGATGATCTGCGGTGCGAAGTTCCATGTGCCCGATCCGCCTTTGAAGAGCCCCGACAGATCGGCACTTGCAGTTCCGATGGCGGTTGTCAGGGAGATGCGGGGAAAGAAAGCAGCACGGGCGGCGCCG
>Ga0007798_10000171_pt1 | contig 27121 bp, 21 predicted proteins | sample CryBogmetaGMA17M_FD_60370 | JGI IMG/M metagenome (GOLD analysis project Ga0007798, IMG submission 60370) | Freshwater microbial communities from Crystal Bog, Wisconsin, USA - MA17M | ecosystem: Environmental > Aquatic > Freshwater > Lake | place: Crystal Bog, Wisconsin, USA | collected 2009-07-06
AGCTGCAAGAGCCTGCCCGGCAACTTGCGCTTTTGTTGTATCAATGGATATCGGTGTTTTAGTTTTTTTGACTAATTTTTCAATTATTGGAATAACCCGCGTAAGTTCTGTTTTTGCGTTAACTGACTGGGCGCCGGGACGGCTGGATTCACCGCCGATATCAATTATGTCAGCACCTTCTTCTATCATTTGCAGAGCACGGTCAACAGCGTTTTGGGAATTGTAAAAAATCCCTCCATCGGAGAAAGAATCAGGCGTTACATTTAAAATTCCCATGATAATAGTTTTCTTGCCTAAAATTATTTCACGCTTTGATGTTTTTAAAACATATTGATTCTGTCCACTATTCTTTATTATTTCTGATATATCCGTTGCGATCAAATTTAAACCGAAAGGCTGCTTTTCTATTTTCTTGATGAGCGCTGAAATTTGTTTGAGCGTACCCATTATTAAAACATCTGTGGAAGTAATTGAACAGGCGACTGATCCGCGAGCAACTGCTGCATCTCCGCCGATAGACAGCATTTCCTGTTTGATAATATTAGCTACTTTACAAGATTTATCTTTTAGCAGCATATTGACGTTGATACTTTTTGGCGCCATTGCCTCAATACCATAAGGATCAACGCCGATTTTTTGAAATATGGCTACAGACTCTTCTAAATTGTTTATTTTTATTATTTTCAAACTATTTCACCAATATCAAAAATTGTGTCGCAATCCTAATTTGTCATTGCAAGTTCACGACAGTGAACGTGGCAATCTAAATATATTAAAATAATTATGAGATTGCTTCAGTCGTTACACTCCCTCGCAAAGACATTCCGACACAATTTCTTCAGGCAATTTCCAGAAGGAATATTAAGATATACTTTTTGATTCAGCCGGTTGATCATTGGGCAAAGCGCTACCGATGATGGCATCTATCTCCGCGGTATTTAAAACTTCTTTTTCCAATAGCTCCGCAACCATCTTGTGAAGTATTTCAATATGAGCACTGAGAAGATCTTTTGCCTTTTCATAATTGCGTTTAACGATAGAAACAACCTCAGCATCAATTTGCTTAGCCGTCTCTTCACTGTAATCCTTGTGAGTGGCAAATTCACGGCCTAAAAATATCTGCTCTTCTTTTTTGCCATAACTCAATGGGCCCATTTTATCACTCATACCCCATTCACAGACCATTTTTCTGGCAAGATTGGTCGCTCTTTCGATATCATTGCCGGCACCGGTAGTAAAATCATGCAAAACTATTTCTTCGGCAGCACGTCCACCTAAGAGAATGGCTATATTATTGTCCAAATATTCGCGTGGATAGGTATGTTTTTCATCAATCGGCAGCTGTTGCGTTAACCCCAGTGCTCTACCTCTGGGGATAATCGTTACTTTATGAATAGGATCAGTTCCGGGAATCAACCGCGCAACCATTGTATGGCCGGCTTCATGATAAGCCGTGTTGCGCTTTTCCTCGTCGCTTATTACCATGCTCCTTCTTTCCGTGCCCATTAAAACCTTATCTTTGGCAAATTCGAAATCGATCATGTTGACTTTGTCTTTATTTGCCCGTGCCGCACTAAGCACTGCTTCGTTGACAAGATTTTCTATATCTGCGCCGGATGTTCCGGGGGTTCCCCGCGCTAAAATAGCATAATTGACATCTTCGTCTATAGGCGCTTTACGGGCGTGAACTTCAAATATCTTTTCCCTCCCTTTGACATCAGGCAGCGGTACTATTACTTGCCTGTCAAAACGTCCGGGGCGTAATAACGCCGGATCAAGAACGTCAGGACGATTGGTCGCAGATACCAGGATGACTCCTTCATTTGATTCAAAACCATCCATTTCTACGAGAAGCTGGTTTAGCGTCTGCTCTCTTTCATCGTGCCCTCCACCCAGGCCTGCGCCTCGATGACGGCCGACCGCGTCGATTTCATCAATAAATATTATGCACGGGGCATTCTTTTTTGCCTGGCTGAATAAATCACGAACACGTGAAGCTCCCACACCAACAAACATTTCCACAAAATCAGAGCCGCTGATGCTCAAGAATGGCACATCAGCTTCCCCGGCGATTGCCCGTGCTAATAGAGTTTTACCAGTTCCAGGAGGGCCGATAAGCAATAATCCTTTGGGGATTCTGCCTCCCAATCTTGTGTATTTTTTTGGATCTTTCAGGAAGTCAATTACCTCTTCCAATTCAGCCTTTGCTTCATCAATTCCGGCAACATCGGCAAAAGTTACTTTCTTGGATTTATCGGTAATCAAGCGGGCTCTGCTTTTGCCAAAAGCCATCGCTTTGCCTCCACCGGATTGCATCTGGCGCATAAAAAAGATCCAGACACCGATGAGAAGCAGCATGGGGAACCAGGAGACCAAAAGGGTCATATACCAGGGAGAATCATCCTGTGGTTTAGCGGTAATTTTTACACCTTTTTCTCTAAATTGTGTGACCAGCTTATCATCCTTTGGTGTATATGTTTTAAAATCACTACCGTTGGCCAGCTTCCCAGTGATATTATCACCTTGAATAGTTACTTCACTGATCTCGCCTTTATCTAGATAGGCGATCATTTCACTATAAATTAATTCTTTGGCGGCTGTTTTCGGTTGATTAAAAAGCTGCCATACAAGTAAAGAAACGAGTAGTACAGTAAGCACAAGAGCAATATTCTTCTGAAACGGATTCAAGATTTTTTCTCCTTAAAATTAGTTATACAAACATAACATTTCGATTTCAAAGGATAACACGGCGGCAAGGAGGAGGCGCCGCAGGCGTATTTTACATACGCTGAGGAAGCCGACGACGCTGCCAACAAAGTTAGCCGAAGAAAGCGAATTGTTAGGATCTTTATAATAATATCTAATTAAACTCAAATAAATTCTGACACTCACTGACAAAGTTAAATTAGTCAATATTCCACATATTCTTTAGGAATTTATAATTTCTAAGACAAGAATTTTTTTTGTTTGAAGGGAGATTTTAACCCGATCACTCAGATGTATATTTTCTATCCAGATCACAGATTCCTGATCTACAAGTAGCATGACTTCATTGCGCCTGTTTCGTGGAATCTTCTGATTAATAAATAACGATTTTATTTTTTGCCGCCCTTCCATGCCCAGTGGATGAAATCTGTCTCCATCCCTTCTGTTGCGCAATATAACAGGTTGCTGAATTTTATCTAAATCTAAATAAACCTTGTTTTTACTTTGCAGATCCATTTTATCTCTGAATGTCTTTTCTATGCTGATCGTCCGGTTTGTTTCTTTAAGATGAATTTTACAGGGAATATTAACAGGATATTCATAGTCAACTTGCTTCAAAGAAACCTTATTTCGCTCCAATATTATATTATCATACTCTCGTTTCGCTTCTATTCCGAAAGGGAGTGTAATTCTTTTCCCCGACTCTGCGCCCTGCGACAATCTCTCCAGATCTTTGATATTACTAAACGAAATACCGTTCTTTTCCGGGATCATGTTTTCTAATATTTTTTTAAACAACCGCGAACGGATAGCTGGCAACAATCCCTTTATATATTCAATATTTAAAGATATTTCATCAGGATTATTTTTAATATATGCTGATTTCATGGTTTCCTGGACAGAATTGCGGATGAAGTCATCATCCTGCCGCAGTATTTCAGCCATTTGCGCTAGATTTTCTTCAATTTTCGGATTAAATTTTTCTTTCAAATATGGAATTAGTTCCAAGCGTATTTTATTACGCAGATAAATTTCGCTTTCGTTTGAGCTATCTTGACAATAAGATATTTCTGTTTCACTTAAGAAGTCAATAATTTCACTTCTGGATACTTCAATCAGAGGACGGATAAACTTGCCCTCACGCAGCGGTCGGATGCCCCTTAAACCCTCTAAACCGCTTCCCCGCAATAGATTTAACAAAACCGTTTCGGCTTGATCCTGAATATTGTGTCCCAGCGCGATCTTTTGCGCGTTGTAGTCTTCGGCAACTTTATTTAAATATTGGTATCTCTGTTGACGATAAAAATCTTCCGGTGACACACCTTTTTGTCGCAGTTTGGGATCCATTTTCCCTGATACAAAAATCAATCCTAATTTTTCCGTTACTTCTTGAGAATATTTTTCTTCTTCATCGGAACTGTTTCCCCGCAAACCGTGATTGTAATGGGCAACAATAATACTTAAATCCAGTTCTTTTGATATTTGAGCAAGAGCTGTCAGAAGCGCGGTAGAGTCAGGCCCTCCGGATAGAGCCACAACGACCCGGTCTCTTTTGTCTAGTAGTTTATATTTTTCGATGGTTTTTAGGACTTTTTTAATCATATCTAGCCCCGCGTCGCTTCGCTCCTGGGATTTCCCCATGTGCTTCGCACACGGGATAGTTCGTCTAACAAATTTCAGTGCGCTGCGCTTCCGAAACTTGGGACTCACTAATTCGACCAGCAAGCTTCAGTCGCAGATGACCTTCAGGTTGTGCACTTCGTTTCTGACGCTTGAGTCTCATTAATTGAATAAAGTATTTACTTCCAAAAGATTTTCAACGTAATAATCAGCATTCAGGTTTAACAAATCCTGTCTATTGCCCAAGCCATTGAGATAAGCGCAGCTTAAGATTCCTGAATTTCTGGCCACAAGAATATCATTCACGCCATCACCAATGATGACGGTTTTGTCTTTAGCTGTGCCATATTTATTCAATATATGATCAACTACACGGGAATCCGGTTTTTTATAGGGGGTGGAATCAGAACCAATAATTTCTACAAAATATTTTTCAATATCTAATCCTTGAGCTATCGGTATTGTGTACTTATACCTTTTGTTCGTCAGGATTATCTTCGTCTTACCGGCAAAATTTATTAATACATCTTCGACTTGATGATACAGTTTTGCATTGTCTAACAAATGAGTACTGTAATATGAAGTAAAAATATCCAGAGCTTTTTCATAATGACTAACATTACCCTGCCCCAACGCTTTCTCGATGAGGCTATTGATTCCATCTCCGACAAAGCTGATAATTTCCTCTGTCGTCCGCTCTGGAAGTAGTAAAGCTCTTAACATAAAATTTATCGCTTGAACTAAATCAGTGCCAGTCTCCACAAGAGTGCCATCGAAATCAAAAATGAGCAAATCTACTTTTTTCATTATTTCACCTAAAATATATATAGCGAATTGAGTCATTAAATACAAGACGGAATATAGTTTGACTGTGATCATGAGTTGTGTTAATTCAAATCAACCGCTTGGATCCCTTATATTGACTGAGACGGTATTGATTATTTATTAATTAACTGTCGGACAAAATATAAAGGTCTTCCTCATAGCGGAAGGCCTTTACTTATATGAAGAAAAAACAATTGAACAAATTTGCCATAATTGGCGCCGGCATGGTGGGAACAGCCATAGGCTTCCTATTAAAAAAAGTCGGCTATGAAATTGTGGCTATTGCCGATAAATCTACCGCTGCTTTGCGCAGAGCAGAGTCTTATACAGGTGGGAAATCCTACCGCAAACCGCAAGAAGTTTTATGTGAAGCCGATTGTATCTTAATTACTACTCCTGATGATTTAATTTTATCAGTATGCAAGGATATTGCGCGATCTCCTTTCATCAAAGGTAAATATGTTTTTCATATGAGCGGCGCAGGCGGCCTGGATCTTCTTGAACCGGCAAAAAAAGCCGGTGCGGCGGTTGGCAGCATTCATCCCTTGCAGAGTTTTTCTTCCATTGATAATGCCATACAAAATATCCCTTCCAGTTATTTCGGGATTACCGTGGATGCAAAAGCCAAGACTAAGGCGGAAACCATTGTTCTTGCTTTAGGAGGTAAGCCTATTTATATTTCCTCCAAACAGAAGTCTCTCTATCATGCCGCTGCCTGTGTGGCCTCCAATTATTTAGTTTCTCTGCTCAACGCTGTGGAATCTATTTATTCATCTATCGGAATAAGTGAGAAAGATGCAAAAAAAGCATACTTGCCCCTTATCTATGGCAGCTTGAAAAATATTGAACTTTCCGACTCTGTTTCGGCACTGACCGGCCCCATCGCTCGCGGCGATTACGGCACTATTCAAAAACATGTTGATTCAATCAATGCGAATCTTCCTCAGTATTCTTCCTTATACTCATCTTTAGGGCTGATAACGGTTAATCTCGCCAGAAAAAAAGGCACTTTGAATTCGCGACAGGCAAAACAAATATCGAATATTTTGAAAGGAGTTATAGATTATGAGCTCACAAAATAAAGTCAGCCGTAAAACAACAGCCGACATCAAAAAAATGAAAACGCTGGGAGAAAAAATTACAGTCCTTACTGCTTACGACTATGAAATATCCTCCATCCTGGATGAATGCAATATTGATATGATTCTTGTTGGCGATTCATTAGGGATGGTTGTCTTAGGTTATGATACAACTCTGCCAGTTACTATGGAAGATATGCTCCACCACACCAAAGCTGTAGCCCGTGCCGCCAGGAAATCGCTAATCATTGCCGATATGCCTTTTCTATCCTATCAAATCTCTCCGCAGATCGCGCTGGCTAATGCAGGGAGTTTCTTGCAGGAAGCTGACGCGCAGGCAGTAAAACTGGAAGGCGGCAGGCAATACGCCGAAACTGTGCAAAAAATTACTGCGGCAGGAATTCCAGTAATGGCGCATCTTGGTTTAACGCCTCAATCCATTCATCAAATGGGCGGATACAAAGTGCAGGGGAAAAAAGAAGACTCCGCGCAGATAATTATTGAAGACGCTAAGATTTTAGAAGAAGCAGGCGCTTTTTCACTGGTACTGGAATGCATTCCTGAGAAGCTCGCGCAGGAAATAAGCGAATCTCTTTCTATCCCGACAATTGGTATCGGCGCTGGTGTTCATTGCGACGGACAGGTTCTGGTAGTCAATGACATGCTGGGCATGTTTGAAAAATTCACACCCAAACACGTAAAAAAATATGCCAATTTAAATTTTGAAATTAAAACAGCGGTAAAAAAATATATAACAGAAGTGAAAGAAGGTTCTTTCCCTGACGCGGAGCATAGCTTCAAATAAATTATGTTATTTTGCGCAGATATTGAAGAAGCTCAATTTGCTCTTCCAGTCTGGTTATTTTTGACTGTGCATTAATTTTTGATCCCGGCATTCCCATAGGAGTTAGAATCCCGGCCATAGCCTCAAACATGTCAATTTGAGGATATACAACCTTAGTCAGATATTTAATCAATTTAAAAGTTTTAAATCCGTCAAACCAGTCATGAAAATGACGTCGAAGCGTCTTTTCCTCTTTTGCACTGCGCCTTATTTTTGACCACGCATCCGCAAAACGACTATCAACTAAAAATAATTTCAACGCCGGATTTATTCTGTGAGCCTGAATTAAAATTTCGTCTTCATGCATCAGAAACGCAGTATTCATAAATTCCAGCCACTGCGATATAATGGTAAATATTTGGGGATCGTAAAGAAGATACTCTTGTTTCTGACCCGAAAGAAATCGTTCTACTGCCTTACCGGTTCCAAATGGAACGCGGGAAGAAGAGCGGGCGGAAGGGAAAACGCATGTGTCCCTGATATAATCAATGTTACCTATTTTTGCCAGCTTGTTGAGAAAATAGAAGTCTTCACCTGCTTCGCGCCTGTTCATACCTCTCACTTGCAGATATGCATCAGTTGATGTGACAATAGTTGAACCTATGGAATGAAATGCCCAGGGGGATTTGGCGTATTTAAGTCCTAAAACCCAATAGCGCAAGAATATTTCATAGCAGCAAATAGCGGCCTGCCTCTCATAATCATCAGGCATTTGATGTTCATAAGCAACGATTGTTGTTTTTATTTTAGGAGTAAAGTAATTCTTAATTGCAGCTAGATAATTTGGTTGAACCAAAGTATCGGCATCAAGACTTAGAATTAACTTTTTATCAGAAGCACTTGTTTTCAGCAGACGTAAAGCCATATCCATACCGATTTTTCGTGCTAGCCCCACGCCACCATCGTTTTTTGGCATTTCATAGCCTTTTGATGAGGCATCAATGTAACTCAGCTTCAATTTAGAATCAGCTATTTTCAGTAATTGCGGATATGCCGTCTTATCTGTATTGAATTTACCTAAAACCTTTTTTCTGACCAGGGCATCAAGATATTCAATCGTAGTTTGATTATTGCTGACCTGCACGGGCGGTGTATCGCTTTTATTATTGATAACACACAATACAAGGGAATATTCCAGCGATGACGGATGATTCTGCGCCAGAGATAATAACGTAGAAAAAAGCATTTCTTTTTCAGCATAAGCGGGAATGACAACTACTTGCAAAATATTTTCAATATCCCCTGCTTCTAAATTCCAGTTTTTACCCGCCGCGTATTTATCAAGATAATCTTCAAGTAAAGAATGTTTATTCATTGTGAAACTCCAATTCCGACAGCGCATTAACCTGAATAACCTGAAGGTCACCGTGGGTTCATCTGCGACGCAGCGGAATTGGTAAGTTGAACAATCCCGCAAGGCGGAGGGTATGATACACTAAAGCTTGCTTTGGTGTATCATACCTGTGATGTAATCAGTTTATACCAATCGCTGTCAAACATTAAAAGGCTGATTTACCTGGTATAATACCAAGTAAGCTTTCAAAAATTCATGGGTTATTTTTTGAAAGCAACTTGGTATTAATTACGCTTTCTTTTAGTAGATCATATTCATTTGCCCGTATCCATTTTATCGTAATGCCATTTTTTTCCATTCTTCGGAACCATGTCTCCTGCCTTTTAGCAAATTGATGGATAGCGGTATTAAGTTTATTCTTCATTTCATCAAATGAAATTCGGTTTTGCAAATATTGAGAAATATAACGATACTCAAGACCAAAACTATCCAATCTTTCCCAGGACATACCTTCGGCATGTAGCCTTATTACTTCATCTATCATTCCTTGTTTTAGTCTTTCTTCCAACCGCGATGTAATCCGCTGCCGCAATACTGATCTTTCCCAACTTATACCGAATACCGCCGCGTCAATTTCCGGTCTTGTTTCTTGCTGTGAGTCTTTAATATTTCTTGCCCTCTCAATTTCTATTGCCCGAATTAATCTCTTTTTATCTTCTAAATCAGTTTTATTATGCAACTGAGTTTTGAAAGCAAAGAATATTTCCTTTAATTCTTCTATTGATTTTTGATCAAGCTCTTTTCGTAATTCCAGCTCAGGCGTGGCCTCGGGCATTTTATATCCTGATAATACCGCCTGCAGATAAAGGCCGGTACCACCAACAAGTATGGGTAAATTACCATTATTGCAAATCTGACTGAATATTTGATAAAATCTTTTCTGGAATTCAAATAAATTAAATTCGGACTGGGGATCTACTATATCTATCATGTGATACGGTATATTGCGCGCATCAATAATATACTGATTTAAATCCTTGCCGGTACCGATATCCATGCCTCGATAGACTTGCCGGGAGTCCGCAGAGATGATTTCCCCGTTTAAATCCCAAGCAAGCCTTGCCGCCACCTCCGTTTTACCGGATGCTGTCGGACCAAGAATTACAACCAGATTCCTTGCCATATTTTATATTATACCCTTGAAATTATCTGTCTTTGCGTGTAGTCATTCCTGCGTTATGGTAATATTTAACAATATTTTCCCGATAATGGCTATTAAATAATGATTAAAAGCATAGATTTAAGAACAGAACCCATCTTTACTCTAATTTTAAAAATGAGCTGGCCATCGATTGTCGCGATGATAGCCATGTCTGTGTACAATTTAATTGATACTTTCTGGCTGGCCAGACTAAGTTCACAATCTTTAGCGGCACTTACCATTTGCTTCCCTATTCAACTGATATTTGCCGCGATTGGTGTTGGTACGGGAGTTGGCGCAGGCTCTTTTTCCGCGCGTATGTTCGGCGCAGGTCGAATCCTTCAAGCCAAACAAACCGCCGGCCAGATTTTTTTCCTTTCTATCTTTTTTGGTTTTATCATCATCAGTTGCGTTTTATTTTTTCATGATGCCATCCTCATTGCTTTTGGCGCCAGCCAGGATATCCTACCTCTGTGCCGGGATTATCTCATCATCATTGTATTTAGTTCACCCTTTCTATTCTTTACCATGATGTCTAACAGCCTACTCCGTGTTGAAGGACGGCCTCTTTTATCAATGTATGTTGTTCTGATTTCTTCGGTTGTCAGCGCGTTTCTTGATCCTCTTTTAATCTTCGGGATTGGGCCATTCCCCCACCTGGGACTAAAAGGAGCGGCGCTGGCTGCTGTTATCGCCCAATTTTCAGCCTGCATGTTTTCCATATATTTTATGCAGCTTAAATCATCAAAATATGAACTTAAATGGCAATATCTTTCCCCCGATATATCTATAATTAATTCAATTTATGCAACCGGCTTTCCTTCTATTATCATAAATTTAATTGTGAGCTTTCTTTTAATAATTTACAATCACGTATTGTCGCAATTTGGCTCTTTGACAATTGCGGCATTAGGCATTTTTTTTCGTGTAAACGCGCTGGTAACTATGGTTTTATTCGGTATTGGCTTCGGTTTAATGCCGATTGTCGGATTCAGCGATGGCGCTAGACTTTATCAACGACTTCGCGAATCGGTATTAGTTTCATTGAAAGTGGCAAGTATATTTGCAACTTTTTCTTCTATTTTATTATTTATATTTGCCGATACGATAGTTGCTTATTTTACTAAAGATCCTGAATTGCTCGCCATTGCCATACCCGCTTTGCGTATTAATATTCTCGCGCTCATTTTCACCGCTCCCACTATAATTTTTATAAATATGTTTATGGGGCTGGGTAAGGGCAATTTAGCCATGTTTTTACTTTTTCTCCGGGATGTTATTATTCTTATCCCTTTATTGATTATGCTGTCTTTATGGAAAGGCCTATCTGGTGCGTGGTTTGCGCTTCCAATTGCCAATTTTATAGCTTTCTTTATAGTTCTTTTTTGGGCAAATAGAGAATTGCGGAGATTCTTAAACAAATAAAAATGCCCCTTTAGCAGGGGCATTTTTACTTAAAATTGACTTTAAATTAATTGGAATTCTTACAGCGGTTGAACATTTGTCGCACTGGGACCTTTGTTACCCTGCTCAATATCGAAACGTATCTTTTGACCCTCATAAAGTGTCTTAAATCCAGTTCCGGCAATTGCGCTATAATGAACAAATACGTCACCACCCTCATCGTTTTCAATAAATCCAAACCCCTTCTTCTCGTTAAACCACTTTACTTTTCCTTCTGCCACAGTTAAAAACCCTCCTTTCAAATATTCGTTTCTTTTGAGGCATAGCCCCTCAGAAACTAAAAAACCGCACGAATTCTTTTTTAAAATTAAGAATCCAAAGCGGTTAATTTTCTTCTTGCGTAAAACTCAACACTAACAATTTCCTAACAAAAGCCGCCTGCGTTTTCCCTAATAAATATACGGCTTACTGATGTTGGCGTAAATTTTAACATTATTTTTTTTAAAATCAAGCTTTTTTTAACAATTATTTTCACCATAATTGACAATATATTTAAACAAAATATTGCTTAATTCTTTTTCTTTCCCGAAATAAAAATGATCCGTCCCGCTAATTATCTCAATGGGGGAACTAATTATCTTTGCCTTTTCCTTTAGAACCTCCGCGTCACAATACTGGTCGAGATCGCCACTCACCAGTAAATCAATTTTATTTTTCAAATTCGCCCAGTTAAAATCAAATAAATTATGCGGCGGAGAGACAAGAATGCTGGCGACAAACAGCTGATTATATTGCTCCAAAACTTTAGATCCAACCCAGGCGCCAAATGAATAGCCGGCCAAAAATATTTTGTTTGCCCCATTCTTTTTCAGAAATTCGTGAGCTGATAAGATATCACTCTGTTCTCCCCTGCCTTCATCATAATTGCCCGTACTGTTACCGGTCCCCCTGAAGTTAAAACGAAGTGTCGTATAATTTTGCGATGAAAAGGCGTCTTGTATCGCTTCGACAACATTATTATACATCGATCCACCCATAAGAGGGTGCGGATGACAGATAACGACACCATTTTCTCCCGGCTGCCTCCCAAGCATTCCTTCAATTTTCAACGAACCATTATTCCAATATACTTTTTCTTCACTCGCAATAGTCATATAGAATCTCCCCGATGGCAGGCGCAAAATCTCCGCTGATCATATCTTTTCAATGGAGGTGCCTCTTGCGCACAAATTTCAATCTTGAAGGAGCAACGGTTCTGGAAATTACACCCTTTTTCACCTGCATATCTGGCTTCTCCTTTAATGGACAATATTCTGTTTTTATTTTTAGGATCGCCCGATGGAACTGCCGAAAGCAGCATTTTAGTATAAGGATGCATAGGTGTTGAGTAAATATCGACGTTTGCCGCCAATTCGACAATTTTACCTAAGTACATAACGGCAACGCGATCGGACATATTGCGAATCACATTTAGATCATGAGAGATAAATAAATAAGTCAAACCAAAATCATTTTTTAGCTCTTTGAGCAAATTCAATATCTGCGCCTGAATGGAAACATCTAATGCCGAAACCGGTTCATCGGCAATAATCAGTTCCGGATTTAAAACAAGCGCCCGCGCGATTCCGATACGCTGCCTCTGCCCGCCGCTAAACTCATGCGGATAACGATTAGCCTGTTCCTTACTTAAGCCAACTTTCCCCATCAATTGCATCACCATTTCATCCCGCTTATTTTTATCGCCGATCTTGCGAATTGTCAGCGGCTCTCGAATGATACTAACTGCTGATTTTCTGGGATTGAGTGAAGAATATGGGTCCTGAAAAATCATCTGGACATTGCTGCGGTATGATTTCAGCTCAGCTGCTGAAAAAGAATTTATATTATTCCCTTTATAATAGATATGACCCGCGTCAGGTTTCTCCAATCTGATGATCAATCTGGCCAGAGTTGATTTTCCGCAGCCTGATTCACCCACCAGCCCTAATGTTTCACCTTTATATATTTCCAGATCAATATTATCTACTGCATGGACACTTCTTGATTTGGGATTAAATAAACCGCCGCCGGATGAATATATTTTTTTCAGTTCTTTTATATCAACTAATGATTGAAGCATGTTTATCTCATTATAATTATTCATTAATTAGTTATTCCGGGATATTTCCAGCACGAAATAAAATGGCCTTCTTCTATTTCTTTTAAAACCGGCTCCTCTTGATTACACTCTTTTTGCGCGACCGAACATCGGTCAAAAAACCTACATCCCGCAGGAAGATTATATAAACTGGGAACATTACCTGGAATAGTTTTGAGATAATTATTCCTGTCAGAAGAAGCCGCGCATCTTGCCGGCATGGATTCAATTAATCCCCTGGTATAGGGATGAAACGGATGATCAAATATATTTTCAACAGTCGAGTTTTCCACAATTTTACCCGCGTACATCACGGCTACATTTTTGGCGGCTTGCGCTATAATTCCAAGATCATGTGTGATTAAAATTACCGCCATATTGTTTTTTTCTTTAAGCGTGGAAATCAAATCGAGAATCTGCGCCTGAATAGTAACATCCAGAGCTGTGGTCGGTTCATCGGCAAGCAACAATTGGGGATGGCACGACATGGCCATGGCAATCATTACCCTCTGACGCATACCGCCGCTGAGCTGATGCGGATACTCGCGTACAAGTTTTTCGGGATCATCAATCCCTACTTCACGCAGTTGTTCAATGCTTAAGGCCAGGGCCTCTTTAGGGGGAAGTTTTTGATGCAGCCTGATCGCTTCGGCTATCTGCTCACCGGCTCGCAGGACCGGATTTAGTGAGGTCATAGGTTCCTGAAAGATCATGGCAATTTCACTGCCGCGTTTCTTACGCATTTCGTCGGAAGATATCTTCAGTAAATCCTGACCAGAAAATAATATTTCACCGTTAACAATTTTACCGTTTGCCGGGATAAGATTCATGATGGAAAGGGCCAGGACTGTTTTTCCGCAACCTGATTCTCCGACAATTCCCAGAGTATCACCGGAATTGAGACTCAGCGTCACCCCATCGACAGCGGAAATTCTGCCCTTAGCGGTATCAAATACAGTTCTTAAATCTTTTATTTCCAGTAAACGTGACATACTATCTTTTTACACGATTGCGCAGAAATTCTACTAACAGACGGACAGTAACCCCTGATGCCCCCTTGGGAATATAGGTTCTATCTTTAACAGTCCATGCTGGGCCGGCGATGTCTAAATGAACCCAGGGGAAATCTCCGACGAATTTGCTCAAAAAAGCAGCCGCCGTGATTGATCCGGCAGCCCTGCCCCCGCTGTTTTTATAATCGGCAATATCGCTTTTAATCAGTTCACTATAGCTTTCCCACAAAGGCAATTCCCAGACAAGTTCGCCGGTGGCCTTTGCCGCCTTGTTAATTTCGCTTTTGAGTTTATCATTCGTTCCTAACATTCCGATAACATCATCACCCAATGCTACAATGCAGGCGCCAGTGAGAGTCGCCACATCGATAATAGCGGCGGGTTTATATTTTGAAGCATAGGATAAGGCATCGGCTAGAATCAGCCTTCCTTCAGCATCTGTGTTGATAATTTCGATAGTTTTTCCGGAATATGATTTTAGTATATCGCCGGGTTTGTATGCTGTGCCGCCAGGCATATTTTCTGTAGCCGGAATCAGCCCGACAATGTTCAGCGGTAATTGTAATTCAGAAGCGGCCATCACCGCACCCATAACTGCAGCGCCTCCGGACATGTCTGTTTTCATCTCATCCATTTTATCAGCAGGTTTAATCGATATGCCGCCGCTATCAAAGGTCAGTCCTTTACCTATAAACACAATTGGCGCTTCACTCTTTTTGCCACCGGAATATTCCAAAATAATGAATTTTGGTTCTTCATTACTGCCGGAAGCCACGCCCAGTAATGAATTCATTCCGAGCTCTTTCATCCTTTTTTTATCCAGAACCTTGCAAACGAGATTTTTTCTTTTCCCCAGCATTTGAGCTTTTTTCGCCATGATTGACGGGGTCATTTCATTGGACGGAGCGGAAACAAGGTCTCGCGCGAAATAAACAGCATCGGTAATTATCTGCGCCTTTTTAATTTCGCTCTCGATTAGATTAAAATCTTTTCCTTCACAGATTATGTCTAATCGTTCCATCTCCTTAATATCTTCGCGGCCGACAGTCTTATATGAATTGTATTCATAAAGACCCAACAACGCTCCTTCTCCTACCGCCTGTACGATTTTTTCTTTGGTTTCAGCAATCAGTTTCCAATCAATGGAAGTGGCTGCTTCTTTGATATTCATAGACCGCAGATGCTGCATGACTTTGGCAAAAGCACCACGAATTTTATCCAAGTCCGCTTCAGTAGACTTGCCCAAACCAAGCAGCGCAATTCTTTTTGCCGGCAGCAGATTGCCTGTATAGATGATAGATATTTGAGATGGCTTTGCCTCAAAATCGCGGCTTTTAATTAATCCGCTGATTAATCCACGGATTTTTTGATCAATTTGCAGCGCGGCTCCCGCTAATTTTTTTTGATCCTCAAAGAATGTTAAAATAATGACCTGGCTTTTAGCCTCGGCAAGATTTCCTTTTTTGACAATTATCTTCACTTCGCTATCCTCCATCCTTATATAACATTTTTAAAGCACAATACTTGAGCGGAAGATAACACATCAGTATAAAAAGTCAATTAGTTAAGGATTGATAAAAGAGGACTTATCTGATTATTGCGCTGTAAGCGTATTGCGGCGCAGAAAATATCTGGGGGAAATGAGAACGTTCTAATTAACAGTAATCCTGGAAAATAGAACGTTCTCGATATTCTTCTACTGTTGGATCGGTGGCAGGAATCCTCCACCACCCTTTAAATCTAGTTGGATGCCGAAGTCGTCGTAATAGGTGTAAGATCCTGCACCATAACAGCCGGAAGTAGACGGCGTGCAGCCCGAGGTGCTGAGGGCAATTGCATCGCCGCTGAAGTTTACAGTAGTACTACTGCTGGTCCACACCGTTGACTTCAGTGCTCCCGTCTTGATGACTGCATCGTAGAAGTCACTTGTATTCAGGGCTTGAACAAAAGAAGCCACGTTCCCCTGTCCGTCAGCCGTCGTGTCCAAAGTGCCCATGTATGTGTCTGCACTGGTTACTGAAATCGAACCGATCGTGAAGCTGTTGCCTATGGCTGGCGAGATAAAAGTGAGAGGAGACGTGGTTGATGCTGTGCATGTCAAATTGCATGCGCCGGTCGAACTACAGGTGCCACTGGTACAACCACCGATAGTATAGTAAAAAGATCCAGAAGTTAAACTGCTGACGTTGACGGCAACATCGTATGTTGTGCCGACGTTAAGGGTGTTGTGTGTAATCGGTTGATTTGCCGCTGTTACGCGGGGTGCCACGGAAACGGCAGTGATCCTGAATCTGCTGTTGCTGGGCGTCGGTGTAAAGATGAGATTCCCCGTGCCGGTTGCTGTGATGGACCTTGTGTATGTGCCATTTCCGGAGATGGCGGCGCCCCCGCTAGCGCCCCCAAGGGTAAAACTGAAAGACCCAGCTGTGAGATTGGTAACGGTGATGGAAACATCGTAGGTCACGCCATTGGTAATGGCGAGAGCGGGATTGGGCTGCGCGGTTCCCGTACCATTGGAGTTTTTCTGCAAATAACTACCACCGTAGGACCATCCGGTACCAAGGGTCCAACCCGAGGTCAGAGATGGAGTTATTGAAGTGCCATGGGCCACAACTCTACTCAAGTTAGGGGCCGAGTATGTCCATCCTTCTACCGGTGTCACGGATAAGAACAGACCGCTACCCGATACTGAGTAAAGCCATTGCACCAGAGAGAAATAGTCATTGCCTGCCGGATCGGCTGTCGGCAGCCCCGCAGCCAGGTCAGTCCTGTCGTCGGGCGGCCAGACTTTACCTGCAACAAAGTTGGCACCGTCATGCAAATTGCCGATTCGCGTGTTGTCCGCTTCCACGGTGTTTCCTGCCACTTCGGTCTTGTCGTCGCTGTAATAGACCATGATGTAGTTCGCCTTTGTCGTAGCCTGGGCGCCGGAGGCCTGAGCATAGGCGCTGCTGGTCCCGTCGGAAAGATAGATATTCTCTCCGTTGGAGAACCCACCTCCGGTAACGTTCGTGAGAACCAAAGTTCCGGCTGCCACGGTCGTGTTTGTCCCCCCCCAATTCGTAGTAATGATTGGTGTGCCAATGACGCGCGCCGTCTTGTCCCCGGCTGAATTCTTGATAGTGTCTCCATATTTGATATGCCTGCTGCTGGCATCGACCAAACCCAGGGTAAAGGGCAATTCGTACCCCTCGATCAATCGGACCATCAGGGAGGACCAGTCCTTGAGGCGGAAGTTCGGGGCTGCGCCAGTCAATACACCGTCACTATTAGTCAGAATATGGTAGGCGAGAAGCTTGAAAGCGCCTGTAGTTGTCGTGGGACCTGTCCGCTGCCAGAGAATGATCGCCGGATTGGAATACTGATCTTGGCACCCATTAGGCCATCCACACGCATATGTTGACCCCGTCTCCGGACTACTCGGGTAGAGACCGGCGGGAATAAGATTCGAAGCCATATCATTATTTTGAGAATAACCACCCCACCCTCCACAAATAAAATCTGGTGGAGATAAACAGGATCTTGTCCGCGTCTGCCGCGCTCTCACGAAAGACACGCCATATTGATACAAATCTGTACTGTTTGAATTATTCGCCATCCGAAAGCCGAGACCTGCCATGAAATATGGCCCGGTATTCTTGACTTTTACCTGGAGATCGTAACTCAGGGAACCGCCCGCATCCATCCAGCTTTGGGCTAGATTAGCATTGGTGTTGGCCCAGTTGAAGGCGTTGAACGCCCAGTAACCGCTGCCGCTGCCGCTCCACCCAAGCAGTCCTGCAAGAAATGCTCCGAGACCGGTTGGCGATCCGGATGGATCGACTACGGAGGTGACCCGCATGGCGCCGGCGCTAGTGGTATGAGTTCCCATAGCCTGTGCGGTGAAAAAATTGGCGTCGCTGTTTAACTGGTCGGCAACTTGCGCCTTTCCCCACCCCTCGCCACCAGCCAAGAATCCTATCGGTATATTGTAAAGCACTTCACGGGAGGCGTTGCCGATGGTTCCGGTGGAAGAGAGCTGGATGAACTTGTCGAGGATGATTTTGTCTGTTGTCGAGACGCTCGTGGAACTTGTCCAATTTGCATTAGCCGTGCCGTTGGACTTGGTGATGTTGTAGAGTGTGGCCCCTGTACGCTTCCTATAGTTGTAGGTCTCTCCTTTCAGGATGAAATTACCGTTCAGAAGCGGAAAGATTCCGTAACCGGTTCCCATTGTCAGGCTACCGCTGCCGCCAGGGGAAATGCTCTGATTGCTTGCAGGTTGTGTTACGGGCTGCACGACCAGCCCTGCAGCGGTTGCCGGCAAGCTGGGAGACAGGCCACTGAAGGTAATCGCCGACCCCGAACCGCTACCGGAGGTATATGAATAGTAGCTACTTTTCACCAAGATCTGGCCCCCTGAAAATGAGCCGCTGAACATCGAAGGGATCGTTCCATAAACCTGTGTCACGAGCGTAGTCGCGCCGGCAGTCGCCGCCTGAGTTTCGAACCAGTATGGATAGACTATGATCGTGAAAGAACCAGCATTGCCAGAAAGATTGCATGTCTTATTGTTCAGTTCCGTCATTGCAGCATTCCGTCCGGCTGTTCCCGCGTTAAGAAAATAGCTGGCCGCGTAACGAAATCCGGATTCCGCTATGAAATAGGTCTTCCTGCCCTGATCCGCGTAGGCCTGGTTCATGTAGGAAGCGGAAAACATAGACAGCATTGCTGCCGCCAGAGTCGCCATAATGACCATGGTAATGATCAGAGCGATCAGAATGCTCCCCCGGGCGCGAAAAACGCCAGACCTGAGCGGGAATCCGCTCCGGATGGCAGTAAAGAGGGCACAGGTTATGATCAATGAAACAATAAGGATAAAGGGAATTGCCAGCGGTGCATACATCAGACAGAAAATCAAGGCAACAACGGGCGCAAGCAGGCATCTTACTACCCACATGGCGAGAGGTCGATGGCGAATGAGGTCCGCTGCTGCAGGTCCTTGATCGTAGTACTGTTTCACGAACCACCGTCCTCCCTGCCAGTTGATGAGGTAACGGTCACGAAAATCTCTCAGTATTTGAACCATCGGATGCCCTGAATCTCCGTAAGCTGCCGTCGCCACGAAGCAGTTGATACCCCAACCCGTCGGGATAACCGGGATCGTGGCGGTAGGTAGCGTCGCACCGCTCTGGTTTTTGTTGTTCCTTGGTGCAATGCGGTTGGTGAAGGTCAGAACACCACTGTTCGGCTGGGTAAGTTGCATATTGATGTCGATAGCCGTCAGGGTTGTTATGTCGCTCGCAGCTGCCCAGGTTGTAGTGGTTATGACTGCTCCGGTGGAAGCGTTGCGGGAATAGTAGGTGAGATTGAAGGCGCTGACGTTGTCGATCAGAATATCCCCGTCTGCCAATGTGGCGGGATCTAACGCGATCTTCACTGCACCATTGTCCAACCCGATGATCCGGTTTCCGCTGATGTTGTTGATGGGAAGGACGGATCCCGTCGCGTCGGAGGGGATGTTGATCATATCGATGATTTCCCTGGTAATCCGGGTCATGGCCAGTTGAGCCTTTTGGGTCGTTGCCGAATTTTCTCTGACTGTAATGTACCCCTTAACAGCCTGAACGATTCCCATCCCGCCGACCGCAGCCAGGATACCCACCAGAATCAGGGTTACAATGATTTCGATAAGCGTAAAACCGTTCTGCGATCTGATGCTTCGCCTTTTGCTCCTATGGAAATGACTTTTAGTCCCCTGAGGGACTGGCGACTTCTTTTGGAAAGCTCCTGTAATAAACATAATCCTACTCCGTAAAAAGTGCGGTAACCGACAGTGCCTGATACTGGATGGTTACCTTGAGAACCTTACCGGCGTTGTCTGGTGTTTCGGTGACATTGGCTCCAGCGGGAAAAGAGATCCTGTGGTTGTGTACGACGGTATAAGGGTGCGAGACATCGGCATAGCGTGACTGCGACGTCCCCTCCGCTCCGACATTGGAAATAAACGTCGCCAGACCGTTTGTCGGCATCGAGTACATCAGGTATTTGTATTCGGCGGTCATGTTTTCTATAATCTCGTTGAGGTAGGCGCCGTTCTGCGCCAGGATAACGGGATTGGCGCTCCTCACCACGGTAGACCCCATAAAGGTGACCAGCATGGCGCCGAGAATCCCAGCCACGATCAGAGATACTATTACCTCAATAAGCGTGAACCCCTTGCCGTTTTTTATCCTGTGAAAGCCTCTACAATGCATTAAATTCCTCCTATAAAACTTCACTCAATGAAACCAGTATTTTTCCTTATAATAAAGTTCCCGGCGCTGGTGGCAACGGTAACGTCCACCGCCCCCGGACTACCATAGGCGTCAAAAGTAATCCTCTGTGGGGGGGCTGATAAATTAACTGTATTGATAGTCAGATCGGACTTTTTTGTCGTCAGGTTGACTGTAGAATTGTCTTCTCCAAGAAGCAGAACCGGCACTGTTGAACCGTCTCCCATGAAGTGGTAATAGGTTTTTGTTGTGCTAAAGTTGATACCACAGGGAATGCCCGAACTCATCGCCCGGGATTGGGACAGACGGAGATGCGCCTTGACGACTTCGAGCTGAGATGCAAGATCATAGGCACTCGTACTGGTCATCCGAACAGCAGCAACGGCAGCGGCAATCCCTATGATAATCAGGACAGCGATGAGCTCGACCATAGTGAAACCACTGTTGTTCCGACCTCGGTCTTTCAGAATTATTCCAATTTGCATTATATAGCCCTCAATTCCACTTTTTTAACGGCTTTTGCAAGCATAACACCCATAATCGCGCTTGTCGCCACAAATCCGATTATTAAAACACCGGCGAAAGGAACGTTAAGATATTGCCACACTAATATACCATTTACAAATGCAAAAAAAACATAAAAAAGCGTCCCGTATCTTACCGCTTTGATGCCTGCTCTATCGCTCGATATCAATACCATCCCCAAAACAAGAAGCCATATCGCCGCACCGATAGTGAGATGAGGTTGCAGCTTTATCCATTCCATGGCGGCTATGCTGGAACTTATCCCCTGAAACCCGATCATCAAGATAGTGCCTATAATCAGGTAAAAGAATCCCGTGATAAAAAAATAAAAGGAACACTCACGGCGTGTGAGGCCGCTGTCCCTATCGCCATCAGGCGCCAGTATGTGATTGTAAAGTTGATTTATGAAGGAGGCTGCCGCAGGTAGAATGCCCGGGTACTGATCCGGCAGTTGCCGCATGACTTGATCTGTAAAAAACTCCGGCGGGCCAATTGTTTTTTGTTTCTTAATTTGTTCTATTATATCAGCGAACTTTTCCATATCTTATCCAAAAATAGATTAATAATCTATCTACACCTGCAAACGGCTAATAGTCACAAAATTTATTCGTTCATTAATTCTTTTAACTTATCCAGGCCTCGGTAAATGCGCATTTTGACGGCACTGAGAGATTTACCTGTAATTCCGGCAATTTCTTCAAAAGAAAGTTCCTGCTGATACTTCATTATTAATAAAGCCCGAAGTTCATCTTCCAACCGCAAAAGATATGAACCTATTTCTTGTTCTTCAATCAATTTTTCTTCCGGTGAAGGATGATTATCAACCAACGATGATGTGCTTAATTTATCAGAAAATTTTTCTTTTTTATTTTTCTTAAAATGGTTTTTGATTAAGTTAAAAGCAAGAGTGTAAATCCAGGCAAAGAACTTCTTGCGCTGGTCATATCTCCACAAATATTTATACGCCCGGACAAATGTTTCCTGAGTTAAATCATTGGCATCCTCCGCGTTTCCGGTCATCCGGTAAGCTAAGTTATAAATGGGTGTTTTATATTCTTCCACCAGCAAAGCATAACTCTGCCTGTCTCCTTTTAATATCCTGGCAACAATTTCGGCTTCTATTTTCTGATCCAATGCCATCTTTATCTTTAATCATCGCAATAGGTTGTATTTCATAATGCAGTACAACGCGCGGAACCCGTCTTTCCAATTGATTTTCTTGCCTTCTTCATATGTCCGGCCATAATACGAAATACCAACCTCATAAATCCGGCATTTGGTCTGGGCAATTTTTGCTGTGATTTCTGGTTCAAATCCGAATCTATTTTCTTCTATTTTTATCCCCTGGATAATTTCCCGACGGAATGCTTTATAACATGTTTCCACATCTGTCAGATTGAGATTGGTCAGCATGTTGGACATTAAAGTGATCAAACCATTGCCCACCCTGTGCCAGAAGTAAACCACACGGTGCGCCTCCGCCCCCATGAACCTCGAGCCGAAAACGACATCGGCTTTATCATCAATTATCGGTTGGATTATTTTGGGATATTCGGCAGGGTCGTATTCCAGATCGGCGTCCTGAATAATAATGACATCTCCTGTGGCCGCCTGGATTCCCTGTCTTAAGGCTGCACCCTTCCCCTGATTTACGTTCTGATAGATAATGCGGCTTACTTTTGCTGCAATCTTTTCTTTTAATATTTCCTTTGTGCCGTCCGTTGAGCAGTCATCAACAATAATGATTTCTTTATCCGGATAGGGCGCGCTCAAAACGGCAGCGATAATTTTCTCGATAGTGTAGGCTTCATTAAAACAGGGAATTACGACAGATAGTTTCATTACTATTCCTTTCAGTACACCCACTATCCGGAAAACTTATTACTTTGGCAAATCTATTGACCAACTATTTTAGATATTATGAAAATAATTATTAGATAAATTTAATATTTTATCTCCTGATAACAAGAAGATATTACAACTTATTGTACCGCAAGTCAAAGTGAAAATTGGAAATGCCAAAGATATTAAAGACTATATTAACGTTGAATTATTTCTTTGGATCTCCCTTTTTTAAAAAGCGTCTCTACTAAGTCAAAAATATACAGGACATCACAGTAATTCAAATCGATTTACCAAAACAGACCGCTTCATAAAAAGTAAAGTATTACTTTTAGCTGACGACATTGGCTACATTGATTATTTTCAATTTCAGCGGAGAGTTTATTCTGTTTAGTTTGTTCTGTTGACTAATAATGCAATGTATGTTTTTATGCGTGCGGTTCCGATAATAAACAGCCTATCAAAAATATTCTACGTAGATTGGTTTTGGTCATGCAGCATTTTAAAAAATTAATATACCTGCTGCTCAATGAGAAATCAAACAATGCCTTTATCCAGTTTTTCAGATATGTTTTCGTAGGCGGCGTAGCATTCGTTGTGGATTTCGGTTTACTTTTCATTTTAACCGATAAAATAGGAATTTATTATCTGCTTTCGGCAACAATATCTTTCATCTGTGGCCTGCTTATAAACTATACACTCAGTATCAAGTGGGTGTTCTCGAAACACAGCCTGAGCGATACGCGGATGGAATTCATCATATTCTGCATTATTGGCGTTATCGGCGTAGGTATTAATAACACAATAATCTGGTATGGAGTCGAAATAGCAGATCTGCACTATCTCTGGTCAAAAATAATCGCGGCGATGGCGGTGCTACTGTGGAACTTCACCGCACGCAGGCAGACACTTTTTAAATAGCGACCAAAGCTTGGTTGGCGCTTTATCATTGTGAAACTTCTTTGAAGTTACACAGAAGGTTGATTTATGAAAAGAAAAACGGCAATCATCATCGGAGCAGGACCAGCAGGTCTTACTGCGGCGCACGAACTGTTGCAGAAAACAGATATACGGCCTGTCATTCTTGAACAGTCCGGTCATATCGGTGGCATTTCCAGCACATTTAATCATCACGGCAACCGAATGGATATGGGTGGACACAGGTTTTTTTCCAAATCAGACCGGGTGATGAAATGGTGGCAGGAGATTTTGCCGCTTCAGGGCTTCCCATCGAAAGACGACATCCTATTAAGCCATGATAAACCGTTTTCTAAGGACAAAGATGCACCGGATCCGGAGAAATCAGACAAGGTAATGTTACTGCGCGACAGGTTTTCGCGTATTTATTATCTGCGAAAATTTTTCGATTACCCCGTAAAGCTCAACGCAACCACTCTTATTAATCTTGGCGTAATCCGTATTTTCAGGTCAGGTTGGAGCTATCTGAAAGCCCGTGCGTTTCCTATAAAAAACGAACGATCGCTTGAGGATTTTATGATCAACCGCTTCGGCAGAGAGCTGTATAATACCTTTTTCCGCGATTACACGGAGAAGGTTTGGGGTGTTCCCCCATCAAAGATACAGCCGGACTGGGGGGAACAGCGCATCAAAGGGATTTCTATCAGCGAAGTGCTCACTCAAGCCCTTCGTTCGGCATTTCGAGGTAAAGAACACTCACTCTCCCAGAAAAAGACAGAGACCAGCCTTATCGAACAGTTCATCTACCCAAAGTTCGGGCCCGGCCAGTTTTGGGAAGAAGTCGCTGACCGGATAACGGCAAAGGGCGGTGAAATCGGTTTTTTCAGCAAAGTTACCGCAATAGTATTCGACGAGAACAGGATAACGGCGGTCGAGGCTACCGATACCAAGACAGGTGCAAAAACCATGATGCCGGCTGACTATTTTTTTTCATCGATGCCGGTGCGCGAACTTATCAGTGCGGCCGGAGACGCATCCGACAGGAACGTCCGCGAAGTGGCTGCCGGTTTGGTCTACCGCGATTTCATGACCGTCGGGTTGCTTGTAAAAAAACTTGCCATATGCAATACATCAAAGATCAAGACAGTCGCTGGAATCGTGCCCGACCTATGGATATACATTCAGGAGGGAGATGTCCGCTTTGGTCGGCTGCAGGTATTCAACAACTGGAGCCCTTACATGGTCAGAGACCTTGAGCATACTGTATGGCTCGGGCTTGAGTATTTCTGCAATGAAGGCGACGATCTATGGAACATGAATGATGGTGAGTTTATGGAAATGGCGGCCAGTGAACTTGCTAAAATAGGCATCATCTCTCCGTATGATCTGCTGGACTCCTGCCTGGTGCGGGTTCCCAAGGCATATCCGGCATACTTCGGCACATACAAAAGGTTCGACGAGATACGGCGTTTTACAGACCGCTATGAAAATCTGTTTCTCATTGGCCGCAACGGCCAGCATCGCTATAATAACATGGATCATTCCATGCTGACCGCGATGACGGCTGTGGACAACATTATCGCGGGCATTACCACAAAAGACAACATTTGGAATGTGAACACCGAGGAAGAGTATCACGAAAAACAACTTTAGTGATTCATAATATATACTGAATGTAACCACGGCTGGAAAATAGATTGATTTGGTTCGGCATTTTTAAATCTGCATTCTAAAAAGATGATCAATATTCAAGGGCATTCGCTGGTCGTGTATCCAGTTATGACAAAGGCAAGATAACCCTTCTACTGGGGATCACCATTAAGCATCGACAGTTTCTTGTCGATCTTTTCAATATAATCTTTATCCATAGGCGGCACCTTTATCTTAGCTATTTTCAGAAATGTGACAGCATCACGGGTTTTACCGATGGTCGCAGCAGATATCCCCAGTTGGTAGATTTCCTTGTAGTCCGCATTTGAGGCAAACGGGTTGACGTATGTGGAAAGAAGATTGTAAGCTTTTTTGTATTCCTTCAAATTGAAATATGATGCGTGCAAATTCCAATAGACCTTTTCCGATTTAGCTGTCTGACCCATTTCCAGGGCTTTTTGATAAAGTCGGGAGGCTTCTTCGTATCTCTCCATAGGGAAAAGCGCGTCTCCTTTCAATGCATAACCATGAGACTGCTCGGGGTAATACCTTATAATTGCTGCCGCGCCAATATGTCTTTGCGCGTATTGGTGAAAAATCTGCCTTTTGGCTTTTAATTCTTCCATTGATAAATTCGGGGCGTATAGAGATAATTCCTTGTTCAATGTCTTTAAATGCTTGCTTTGATTGTTAACTTCTATAATTTGATAGATCATTACTGCAAAACAAATAATCAACGCGGCTGCAAACGAAGCAAATATTACTCTGTTTACTCGCTTAATATTTTCTTCCCGATTTTTTTCCCGGTAATTAAAAATAATATTGGGTGTGCGGATGTTGTCGGAAAAAGAAAGACCTAAAACGGGAGCAAGCGATACTCTTTCAGGAAGTTTCATTGATTGCGCTGCCACATAAGAAGACTGCTGCTTAAAAGGGTCAAAATGTTCTACTTTTGCGCCTAACTGATCACTAATATAATTTAAAATAGGATCATAAATGTTCGCTAATGAAACATAAATTTTTTCAACTTTTTGGGCTCCGACCGTAGATGCGTAATATTCTAAGGTTCTCTCTATCTGCCTGGATAATCTTTCCAAGGCCGGAGTGATCATCGCAAATTTTTCTTCTTCCTTTAAATTGAAACCTATATCATTTTCTTTTAATTTAACTGTATCCGGATCAATCAGGCTAAATAGCAATTTTCTTTCTTCTTCTCTGTCCACATTGGCTTTGCCTGTTATTTTCCCAATGGCTTCGGCAATTTCTTCCGTCATACTGTTGATGCCTGTCTTAATGCCTCTGGTCATCACTAGATTTTCTTTATTGTAAATATCGATCCGGGAAAAATCATTACCGATAAATAAACTGGCAAAGGTTTCTTCACCTACCTTCATCCATTTCGTGCGAAATATATTCTGAATAGCAAAGGGAGCAATCGTAATTCCGGCAAGATTTATTCCCATTTCCGTAAAGAATGTTTTAACTTTATCGACTTCCACTTTTGGAACGGTGTAAACCATGACCGAATATTTGGGAATACCCTGATCAATAATTTCACCTTGCATTTCGAAATCAAAAAAGAATTCTTTCTCATCAACCGGATTTTCTTTTTTTGCCGTCCAGTAGATTACATTCTCCAGTTGTTTTCTGGGCACACGTGGAATTTTGAGATGATAGACGTTAACATCATTGGCTGATATCATTGTCCAGATATTACAATTATCCAGGGAATCACAAAAGGCAATCAGTTGCGATTTTAAAAGTGATTTGAATTCTGTGGAACCTGCAGATGTCAGATGACTATACTTG
>Ga0007798_10000185_pt1 | contig 25912 bp, 24 predicted proteins | sample CryBogmetaGMA17M_FD_60370 | JGI IMG/M metagenome (GOLD analysis project Ga0007798, IMG submission 60370) | Freshwater microbial communities from Crystal Bog, Wisconsin, USA - MA17M | ecosystem: Environmental > Aquatic > Freshwater > Lake | place: Crystal Bog, Wisconsin, USA | collected 2009-07-06
TTTTCAACTATTCGAATGCATTGGACAACTAAAATTATTTTGTCAGGGCGTAAGATGGGGCTGTCAATTACAATGCCTTCTATATGCAACTTTCCTTTATCGATAAAATGCCTGATGAAATTGTCATTATGGGATGAATATTGCTGAATCTGGATATTGAATATACCCAGAATAATTACAAAATTTATGATCAGGAGAAAACTGGCTTTAGGCCATCTATGTCTGATAGTAAGAAGAAGAAAAATAAGGATAAAAATTATTGCGGAAAATAACAAATAATAAGGAATAGAATAATAATAACCGATAATAATTCCCGTGATGAGTGCGAGCAAAGGATAAATTAGGGGGCGGCTCATAGTTTATCTCTCTATGATAATAATGAGGCGAATTTATTAGCCAAATCTTTCAAAATATTATAATATCAAGTTGCTCTCAAAAATAAAATATGAATTTTTGAAAGCTTACTTGGTATAACATGTTATCAAATCTATTCTACCTAAAAAAGGTGAAGTACACATAATGTATAGTGAAACCGCAAAAGAAGAAAACTATAAAAAGCCATTGCGTCTTTTAATCCTATCCAGAGTTATCATCATCTCCCTATTCCTGGGGATGGCTATTTTCATTGCTATAAAAAGCCCTGATTTTCCTATTTCACAAAACGTTCTCTACTTGCTTTGTTTCATTATCGGCTTAACATACCTATTTTCTATTTTTTATTCCTTGATGTTGAAATTCCTGGATAATTTAAGGGTTAACATCTATCTGCAACTGACAGTAGATGTAATATTGATAACCTTGCTTGTTTACCTTACTGGTGGGGTGAGGAGTAATTATTCAGTCATTTACACATTAATTATAATTTATTCAGTTATTTTTTTAGGGCGCAAAGGTGGGTTTATTGTTGCTTCGGCTGCAAGCATTGCTTATGGCTTACTTTTAGATCTTGAATTTTATAAATTGTTGCCATCAATTTCTTCTTTGGAGCGTGAATACAATCTTAGTGTCGGGGATGTATTTGTTCGAATCCTTGTTCATATTATATCGTTTTATGTTTTAGCCTTTGTATCCAGTATAGTTGTTGAGCAAGAAAGAAAGACTCGATCTTTATTGGAGGAAAAAGAATCGGAATTTGATCAGCTTGATCTGCTATTTCGAAGTATAATAGAATCTGTCGATGCAGGAGTCATGACCATAAATTTGCAGGGTACTATTAAAACTTTTAATCGTGCAGCAGAAGAAATCACCGGATTTCAATTAATTGGAGTCGAAAATCGTAGAATTGCAGATGTATTTCCAGAGTTTCTACAATTCTTTCCTATGGAAAAGATTAATGAACAAATTAGAAACCGAATGGAAGTTATAATCACAGATAAAAGAGGAAAAAAGGTTAATCTGGGGTGTTCAATGTCTCCCTTAAAAGACAAGAATAATAAACAAATCGGTAATATTTTAATTTTCCAGGATCTCTCGGAAATAAAGTTGATGGAAGAAAATCTCGAAAAGAGTAAGAAACTAGCTTTAATAGGCGAAATGGCGGCGGGTTTGGCCCATGAAATGAGGAATCCACTCGCAGCAATAACAGGCTCTATTGAACTTTTAAAACAGGGGCTGAATTTAAATGGAACTGATAAGCGCTTGATGCAAATAATTTTACGCGGCAAAAATCAATTAGAGAACTTTGTGCGCGATTTTCTTTTACTGGCACGACCGATTCCTACTTCAAGAGAATTAGTTGAATTAAATAAAGTTGCTGAAGAAGTTTTGGAGAACATAAAATTAACCGATGAATGGACGAGTGCAATAAAAATCGTAAAAGTCTTTTCGGGGAAGGCCAAGTCTCTTGCCAATAAAGAAGAAGTTAGGCAGATTATTCATAATCTTGTCATTAACGCTGTTCAATCTATGAGAGAAGGCGGCGTTTTATCAGTTGAAATAAAAAATCAAAAGCTGAATGATCAGGGAAATTACGTCGAAATAAAAGTTAAAGATACTGGCTGCGGAATTGAGGAAAAAGATTTAAATAAGATATTTGAACCATTTTTCACAAATAAAGAAAAAGGAACCGGTTTAGGATTGGCGATAGTCAGCCGATTTGTTGATGGATACAACGGAAGGATTAAAGTTGAAAGTATTATAAATGAAGGCACAACATTTATTGTATGGTTGCCTGGGGAAAAGAGTAAAAACGAACAGTAGAAATATAGTTTATTTCCAGGGAGAGGTGAGATCATGGCGAGAATTCTGGTTCTTGATGACGATCAGGGCATGAGGGAATTAATGGAAATAATGTTAACAAAAGAAGGTTATGATGTAACCTCTGCCGATGATCCGTCTAAAGCAATAACCCTTTGCCGCAAGATCGATTTTGATCTTGTTATCACAGACTTAAGAATGCCCAAAATTGATGGCATTGAATTTCTTAAAACAATCAAAGACCAAAAACCGGAAACAATAGTAATTCTCCTTACAGCTTATGCTTCAGGAGAGACAGCGGTAAATGCGATGAAAGAAGGGGCTTATGACTACGTGGAAAAAAGTAGGAACATTGAGGAACTCAAGAAAGTTGTATGCGCGGCTTTGATGAAAAAGGGGCTAATAAATGAAAAACATAATATTAAAGATGACGCGGTGGTTCAAACGGTGTTTTGCGGCATGATTGGTACAAGTAGGGAGATGCAAAAAATATTCGCAACTATTCGAAAAGTTGCCGATACTCCGGCTAATATTTTGATTTTGGGTGAAAGCGGAACAGGTAAAGAACTTGTGGCGCGTGCCATTCACGCAAACTCGTCGCGTTCCACAATGCCTTTCATGGCTATTAACAGCGGAGGGATCCCGGAAAATCTGCTCGAGAGCGAGCTTTTTGGCTACATGAAAGGATCGTTTACCGGCGCTTACGCCGATAAAGCGGGACTTTTTGAAATGGCGAAAGGTGGCACTATATTTCTCGATGAAATCGGGGAACTGCCTCCGGTGCTGCAGGTAAAACTCTTGCGTGTTGTGCAGGAAAAAACATTTCGACGAATAGGCGGTGCGGAAGATATAAAAGTTGATGTAAGGATAATTTCCGCCACCAATCAAAATCTATCCGAAAGAATCAAAAAGGGTGATTTTCGTGAAGATCTTTATTTTCGTCTCAATGTCATTCCCATTAACATGCCACCGCTTCGAGAACGCAAAGAGGACATCCCGCTTTTAACCAAGCACTTTATTGAAAAATACGCGCGCGAATTCGGCAAAGAGGTGCGGATGATATCAGTTTACGCGATGGAATTGCTCATGGAATACGCATTCCCCGGAAATATCCGTGAACTGGAAAATATTATTGAGCGCGGCGTGGCAATGGAAACTTCCAACATAATATTGCCGGAAAACCTGGTAATATCAGCCAATGCCGCAACCACGCCCAATTTTGATATCGAGATCACGGATCAAGGAATTGATCTAAACGCGGAGATGGAAAAGGTTGAAAGACGAATCATTGAAAAAGCCCTGCTGAAAGTAAAAGGTTCAAAAACGAAAGCTGCCGAACTGCTGCACGTGACCTTTGATTCCCTGCGTTACCGTATCGAAAAACTGGGTGTGGAATAATATATTAATTATGTAGCTGTGCGTTCTTGGGACGTACTTCTGCATGACTAAAATATTTTCTTAACACAACCATCAAAATCGACAGCAAGCACTTCTTCCTGAAACAAAACATACAACAATTTTGACTTGCCTGTTTCATTTTAATTGGAAATGAATAACCATCATCTTTAAATCTAATGATTAGGATTCTTTCTGCCAAGAGATCCATGTCTTCATCTTTTTCAGAAAGATATTTTTAAGCTCTTTAGGTTGGATGATTTTGATATATGGTAGCCAGACCTTCAGGGTGTTCATGATTTCGTCAAGACTGCCTATCTTGAATGAAACAACGATGGACCCGTCCGCCCGTTTCTCTTTAATTTCCTGATGGGGATACACCTTGCGACGCCGGAAATAATGAGCGCATGATTTATCAACTTCAATGATGACTTCTATATTTCTTTCAGTGGAAAACCAGATATTACCGCTTTCCTTTAGCATCCGGTCCACCTGTACTGGTACGCAGCGGAAATTAGTACTTTGAGGCTTGAAGTCTTTTATCTTATCCAACGCATACCGTTTGAATTGCTGATCAGAAATGTCTTTCCCTACAAGATACCAAAATCCGTCGAAGAAACAGACCCTGTAAGGCTCGATGATAATTTCATGGAGAGGAAAGCCCTCGTATTGAAAACGTACCTCCCGCTTTTCGCGAATGGTTTTAACGATCTTATTAAACTGGTGCTTATCCAATATGACGGAATCATCTATCTTGATAAAAACCGGGGATGTTGTGACATCCTCATACAGCTTATTGAAGATTTCATCAGCTGCTTGTTGGAACGGCTCGCCAAGTTGCCCAACCAGGTTCTTGATGGCTATAACCAAAGCCAGTTCTGTGTCGTCAAAAACCTCAAAATTCTTAATAATAGTCTTATTTATCTGATAATAGCCTGGGGACAATGCACTTATCGGAAAGTCCGCTTTCTTTAGTAAAATGAGATCCCTTTGAATTGTCCTTGATGTCGTTTGAAAATACCTACTCAGCCACGCTGTGGAAACCTTATCCTTCTCCAGAAAGATTTTGAGGATTTGTCCCAGGCGTATAAGGCGTTTTCGGGGTGTATCTTCAGACGTCATCGTCTAATTCTCCTTTGCTTGTTCTCTCATAACATACCTTGAGATTATTTGCGACATACTGTTGTCGTACCGTCATTGATATAAATAGACAGATATACTACTTTACGTATTGTACTTGGCACATTGGAGGAACTATATAAAAATAGTGAAAAACTTCTTCAAGTTACAATAAAATATATGCTTATCACTATTAGGTCTGTTTAGAATTTGTATCCCGCCCCCAGATAGAGTGATGGAAGATAAAGGAGGTAAAAACAATATGGATGCTAAAGTTGGGAAAAAAGTTTTTATTCGTGATGCAGGAAAAGACGAATATTGGCTGCATGACATGATATTTGAGAATCCAAGCATTCTTGGGTTCGGCGATCATCTGATGACCGAAAGGAGGAAAAATATGAAATCGGTTGATGGGCGATTTCATATTTCACTAAAAGATCGTGTAGGTGGCGATAGGTATGAAGTGGAGGTTATGCTTGGGGAAACTGATGCATCACATATTATCACTGCCCTTGAATATTGGGATAATGAAGGAAGGAAGCGGTTCAGCGAACAATATCAATTCGCTGTATTAGTTGCAGAATCCTTTGAGGGCAGGCATTTTAACCTTCTTCAAACCCTTTGTTTCAACTTACCAATACTTGCTATTCAAGCAAACTTACTGGAGGTAAACAAAGAATATGTTTTAAGCTTTTCAACAATTTTCAATCTATCTCTTGTTTCGCAGGATAGCGAGGAATCAACAACAATCGATGAGTTAGTGTGGAGTGAAAAATATCCGTGGACTCTTAATGCCGCAAAGGCGCTTTATAGTCTCATAGATGCCGATGATAAAAGCATCGACTATTATTTGGAAGACTCCATCAGCATTTATATCCAGGGAAGGAGAGCTTACCGCTTAGAAAAATGTTCTGAACCAGCCTCTGTTGTCTCGTTTAAGGTCTTTGATGACGATAAAGTTAATGCCATTAGGGATGTATTTTATAACAACAATTTTGCTCCATATAATTTAAATCGGAATAGGGAGTTTGTTATAAATGTTGATCAAGACATGATAAGTAGAAAAAAGGCTCTCTTCCAGGAGATTATGAAAATAAGGTATAGGCCACTGCTGTCTCATCGTTGATATTTGATGGAAATGTGTGTAAAAAAGATATATTATGTTTTCCCAAGTGCGTCGAGATATAAAAAAGTCAAGATATGAAAAATCGAAGGAGGAATGAAGAATGATATATGAAAATTGTAAACGCAATCATGTAATCCTGCCTGGGAGTGAGAAAGATTTAGAAACGTTTCTTAATAAAGAATATAAAGGCAGGAACCTCAAATTGAAATATGCGTGCAATTCTCACAGCGAAGACGCATTAACCTGGTCTTGTTTTGATTTATTGCGTAAATTGCCTATGTCAAAGAAACTAGTAGCCTTAGATGAGATTCTTGAAGATTCATTTAATAATGGGGAAAATAAATTTACTTGTAACTTTAAGTTTAAAGACCAAAACTACAAAGAGAATGATATCAGTATTTTTATTGGCAAAGAATATAAGGGGATTTCTATAAAAGGAGAAGATACAGAAGTTGATGCAAGTATTGAAACGCCCGATCAAATAATTTTCTTTGAGGCTAAATTATATAGTTCTATTAGTTTGGCTGACAAAGCCAATAATAAACCTCATGACCAGATTGCTCGGAAATTGCGAGTAGGGTTGGATTATGCAAATCATCCAAAGAAAGATTTTTATTTTATATTTTTGGATATAGCTCCACCAAGTGCATTACTGAAATTCACGAAGGGGAAAAGTAAGGAAAAAGCATCGGATAATTCAAAAGACAAATGGAAGAGTGCATGGTGGTTTAATTATTATAAAGTGGGAAGAAATAATAGCTTAAGCCCTTTAAAAAAGGTCCTCGAAGGAATTGATATTCCACCTGTTAAAGACATCGTAAAAAATATGGGATGGTTGACATGGGGAGACTTATTTAAGATCGTTTTGAGAGGAATGATTCAGACTTAAAAAATCACATAGTAAATCAATCCAGCCAATCGTTGCGTTCCGACTGATTTCTCGTTGCATATTTCAGTCGTAATCCACAACATTCTGGCTTTTCAAAATCGTTTGTTTGTAGATGCAATAGCTGAGACAAGACTTATTAGACACAGATTTTCAAGCCAAGAATGGGCAGAATAAATAATCACTTCATTGCGGTTGATAACTGTCCATTTTTCAAAAACGGTCTTCAGGCAATATCTGCTCACTGGCAACAAGCGCGTAACTACGCTGATAGATGGCATGGTGGTTGCAAATTAATGTCACAAATGGAAGGCGCAGCTTATTGCTGTCACTACAGATTTCATGTGTTGCCGCATTGAAAAATTGGGAGTGGAATAATTTACAAATGCTTAATACTGAAGTCCTGGAAGCCGCCATTGCAGTGTTCTTCAGCCGTTGTGATATTTTCAACGCATGCTGATGGCGGGCCTGTTTTGCACCATTCAATCATTTTTTCCACATCGGAATCTTCACCTTCCAGCACTGCTTCCACACGGCCATCATCCATGTTGCGAACCCAGCCGGTAAGTTTCAAATCCACTGCGGCGTGTCTTGTTGCCGCACGGAAGAAAACTCCCTGCACTATGCCGCTGATGTAAACGTGTATTCGTTTCACGATTTCAATTTCTGCCCCGCTAAAGCGGGATAGTTCAGCTAACGAATTCCAGTTCACTTTGTTCCTGAAATTCCAGCTTCACTATCGATAAGTTTTAAAAATTCTTTTTCGTTCAGAAGTATAATACCCAATGAATTGGCTTTGTCCAGCTTTGATCCCGGCTCGCTTCCGGCAACAACATATGTTGTTTTTTTAGTTACGCTGGAATGCATTGATCCTCCCATATTTTCGATAATTGACTTGGCATCATTTCTGGTCATGCTCTCCAGCGTTCCCGTAAGGACGAATGATTTTCCTTGCAGGATATTACTACCACCCGCCGCTATTTCTTTTTTTTGCGGTCTCACACCGGTTTTAATGAATTTATCCATAACCTTGATGTTCTTCGGCTCATGAAAAAATTTTACAATGCTTGACGCGATTTCAGGGCCAATTTCATTTATTGTCGTCAAATCTTCTTGTTTTGCGGCGATTATATTTTCCATATTACCAAAACGTGCCGCTAGAAGTTTGGCTGTACGTTCTCCTACGTGTCTGATACCCAGCGCATAGATAAATTTGTCCAACGGTGGATGTTTAGATTTTTCAAGGGAATCAATCAAATTTTGAGCTGATTTTTCGCCATGGCGATCCAGTTCCAATAGTTGTTCTTTTGTTAAAAAGTAAAGATCGGAAGGATCATGAATTAATCCAGTGTCAAACAGCTGCGCGGATACTTTTTCACCAAGGCCCTCAATATCCATGCCGCCACGGGAGGCAAAGTGACGGATGTGTTCCTTTAGTTGCGCCGGGCAGGACATGTTGACACAACGGTAAGCGACTTCGCCTTCCAGACGGACTATTTCCGAATCACATTCCGGGCATTTAGTCGGCATTTTAAATTCTTTTTCCGTGCCGGTTCTTTTTGCGGCAATAACTTTAACTACTTCGGGAATGACATCTCCGGCGCGCTGAATAACAACAGTATCGCCGATGCGAATATCTTTTTTGATAATTTCATCTTCATTGTGCAGAGTCGCTCGGCTGACCATGACACCTCCGACGTTAACCGGCTCCATAACGGCCACCGGCGTCAAAGTGCCCATACGTCCCACTTGAACTTCAATATTTTTGATTGTTGTTGTTTCCTGTGCCGCCGGGAATTTACACGCCAGCGCCCAGCGGGGATTGCGCGAAACAACACCGAGATCCGCTTGCAGTGCCAGATTATTTACTTTCAAAACAATACCGTCAATTTCATAAGGCAAACTTTCTCTTTGGCTGCCAATTTTTGCAAAATATTGGATGCATTCCTGGATGTCTTTTGCCTGTTCGATGAGAGGATTAACGGAAAATCCCCAACTTTTAAGGGATTGAAGGACTTGCCAGTGATTGGAAATACTGATGCCTCTTATTTCACCAATGTTATAAAGAAAAATATTTAACGGACGTCGAGAGGTAATTTTCGGATCAAGCTGTCGAAGCGATCCCGCTGCTGCATTACGTGGGTTGGCGAAAGGCTCCTCTCCTTCTTCGATGCGGCGGCGGTTCAATTTTTGAAATGGTTGTCTTTCCATATAAACCTCGCCGCGTATTTCGATAAAAGACGGGATTATTTTGTCACCAGCTTCCATCATTTTCAAAGGCAGGGAAGCAATGGTTTTAAGATTCTGAGTGACGTCTTCTCCTGTCGCGCCGTCTCCGCGCGTTGCGCCACGAATGAATAAGCCATTTTCGTAAATAAGATTTACAGCAAGGCCGTCGAGTTTTGGTTCAGCAACGTAAGTTATTTGATCAACTTTAGCTAATTTCCTAATTCGGGTATCAAAATCAATTATTTCCTCAGACGAAAAAGCGTTGGCAAGACTAAGCATTGCAGATGGATGAGACGCAGAAGCAAATTTAGCCAATGGTGCGGCACCAACACGCCGGGTAGGGGAGGTTACGAGATCATCATCGGGATATTGATTTTCCAGTTCCTGCAGTTCCCGCATTAATCGGTCATATTCTGCATCAGATACTTCCGGCGCGTCCTGCTGGTAGTAGCGCTTATTATGATATTCAATGATGTTTCTTAGTTCAGGGATTCTTTTACAGGCGGTTTTTTTGTCCATTATTTAACCAGTTTTAAATATGGTTTGCCTTGCTTTATTTCAGACGATGTCGCTTCTTTTGAAACATTGTTTAAAAGTTGTTCGTTAAAAATAGCATTTTTAACTCGGATGGAGTTAATTATAGAAAAAATGATGACTGATTTTTCCCATTCAGGTGAATATGAAAATTGTTCCATCTTGACTTTGTACTTATCCCAAAGATTGGTGAGGGAAGCTTCATCAAGATGCAATATATTTTCAGCAATTTTATCCAGTGATGTCTCCAAAATATTCATGGTTGAAATATTAACTTTACTTGGCATCAAAGTCAAATCAAAAGCTTATTTTATGTTAATGGAATATAGTGGTTTATGGTCCCGTTTCGCTACGCTCACGGGATAATTCGATCAACCAATTTCAATGCGCTAAGCTTTTGAAATTGGGATCTCATTAAATAACACTTGTTTTTTTTAATTGTTGCCGCTAATAATCCAAAATTAATGACGGAAAAAGAGAAAGTAAAAATTGGCGTAATTTCTGATACTCACCTTTCTGGTTATGATGCTGGATTAGCTAGAATTGCCGCTCATCATTTTAGAGATGCCGATCTTATTTTGCATGCGGGTGATTTAGTTGATTTACGAGTTTTAGATATTTTTGCAGGTATTGAAGTTAAGGCAGTCCGCGGCAATATGGACAACATCCAAGTGAAAGATAAGTTGCCGGAACAATTGGTTTTTGAGATTAAAGGATTTAAGATTGGTCTAATTCATGGTTGGGGATCACCATTAGGGATTGAACAAAAATTATTGGCAAAACTTGGGAATGTTAATTGTGTTGTTTATGGACATACGCATAAACCGTCAAATTATAAAGAAGAAAGCATTCTTTTTTTCAATCCCGGTTCTGCTGTGGATAAGCGTTTTGCTGATACAAGAACAATCGGCATATTAGAAATTGACAAAGAAATAGAAGGTAGGATAATTAGTATATAAATCATTATTTGCTATTGTTGGTATACGGTCATTAAAATGAAAACAATTTTTGCACCATGGCGGATGGAATATCTGACGAAAGAAAAACAGGATGGTTGTGTTTTTTGCAAATGCTCTATCCGATGTGACGAATATGTTATATTCGAGGGTAAGACGTGTTCTGTAATGATGAACCGATACCCTTATGTAAGCGGGCATTTGATGATTATTCCTAACCGTCACCTCGGTCAGTTGGAAGATTTGACATTGGAGGAAAGAACAGAAGTATTTGCCTTGCTGGATACATCCATCAAAGTATTAAAAGAAGCTATGAATCCGGCTGGATTTAATGTCGGTATGAATCTAGGCAAGGCGGCCGGCGCCGGAATAGAAGAGCATATTCATGTTCATGTAATTCCACGCTGGGAAGGTGATACAAATTTCATGAGTGTTGTTGGTGAGGTGCGTGTGATCCCCGAGGATGTGGCAATTACAGCGGCTAAACTTGCGCCTCTCTTTAAAGAATTATCAGGAGGTCTGATTAAATGAAAATATTTTATTTTATTCTTGTTATTGTATTTGCGTTTTTTATCGTTACTTTTTCCAATTTTAATGAGCAGACCGTAACAATTAAATATTATTATATTCAAGATATTGATGTTCCGGCATACATGCTCATTTTTTCAGCTTTGCTGCTGGGCGTTGTTATAACCTGGTTTTTAGGAGTTGTAGAGAGATTTCGTCTAAGCCGGACAAATAGCCGTTTAAACAAAACTATCAGAGATTTACGCAAGGAAATGCGGATAAACGAACCGCCCCCGATTATTAATGAAAACAGAAATCTATGATTAGTCTTCCTTTTTCGATGCCGCTATGATCTTATCTGCGATATAAGATGGAACTTCCTCATAATGGGAATCGGTATAAGTGAAATTTCCCCGGCCACTGGTCATGGAGCGTAAATCCGGCGCGTATTTCAAAATTTCAGCTAGCGGAACCTGGCCTTTAATGATTTGATTGGAAGCATTGGTGTCCATACCAAGAACACGTCCGCGCCTGCTGTTTAAATCACCGATAACGTCCCCCATGTATTCGTCGGGAATTTCAATGGCGATATTCACGATAGGTTCGAGCAATATCGGTTGACATTCCATAACGCCTTTTTGAAATGCCATGGATCCTGCTATTTTAAAAGCCATTTCCGATGAATCTACGGTATGATAAGAGCCAAAAACCAGTGATATCCTGAAGTCAACCACAGGATAACCGGCCAGTACACCTTTTGCTGCCGCTTCCACAATGCCTTTATCAACAGCCGGGCGATATTGCCCCGGAATAACACCGCCGACAATTTTGTCAAGGAATTCGTATCCTCCACCGCGTGGCAGCGGTTCAATGTCGATTGTGCAATCACCGAACTGACCGCGTCCGCCGGATTGTTTCTTGTATTTGCCCTGAACGTTGGTTTTGCCTTTAATGGTTTCCAAATAAGGGACTTTCGGCGTATTCAGATTGACTTCCACACCGAATTTTCTTTTCATTTTGTCGATATTCACTTCAATATGTACCTGGCCCATACCGGAAAGAATCATTTCCTTGGTCTGGACATTACGGGAAAAGACGATGGTCGGGTCTTCTTCAGTGAGACGATGGATTGATGATGCAATCTTGTCTTCGTCGCCTCTCGTTTTTGGTTCAATGGCAAAAGACATAATCGGCGGTGGAATTGCAACTTTGCTAAAAATTATCGGCGCTTTTTCGTTGCATATAGTCTCACCGGTGATAGTTTCTTTAAGTTTGGCCACACCGGCAATATCACCGGGGATAAGACCTTCGGACTGTTTCTGGTTTTTCCCTTCCAGGAAAAAGATATGGCCGAATTTTTCGGTTATTTTTCTCGAGGAGTTATATACAGCGGAATCGGGATTGAGCTTGCCGGAATAAACACGGAACAAGGTCAACCTGCCGGCGTAGGGATCGGCAATTGTTTTAAAGACGATGGCGGAGAATGGCGCGTCCTCAGTAGGCTGCCTTTCTTCAACGTCAGTTTTTCCCGGTTTTGTCCCTTTTACCGAACCGTGATCAACAGGTGAAGCAAATGAACTAACAACCAAATCCATAAGCAATGAGACACCAATACCTTTTACTGCAGAACCACATATTACCGGAATCAGGTTTCCTGAAGAGACACCTTTTTTTAATCCTGATTTAAGCTCTTCGGGTGAAAGTTCGCCGGCCTCCAGATATTTGTTCATCAGCTCATCATCAGCTTCAGCAATATCTTCAATCATTGTGCTGCGCAAACTTTTCACTTCCTCAATCTTTTCCGCTGGAATATCGATGGCTTTACCGACTCCTTTATTATCGCTGAACAAATAAGCTTTTGAATTGATCAGGTCCACAAGGCCATTAAATTTATCTTCAGCGCCAATAGGAAGGCAGATGGGGGTTACTTTTTTCTTGAATTTAGCTTTGATACTTTCTAATGCTTTATTGAAATCAGCGCGTTCACGGTCCATTCTGTTGATAAATATGGCGCGTGGGAGATTGAATTCATCGGCTAATTCCCAAACTTTCTGCGTTTGAAATTCAACGCCACCAACAGCGTCAACCACAACAACGGCATTATCGACAACGCTGACAGAGCACTTTATATCAAAGGAAAAATTGGAATCTCCCGGAGTATCAAGGATATTAATTTTGTGTTTGTCCCATTCCACAAAATTTGCTGATGATGAAATCGAAACACGTCGTTTTTGCTCTTCAGGCTCATAATCCATGGAAGATGTTGCATCATCGACTCTTCCCAGTCTTTCGCTTTTGCCGGAAACAAATAAAAGGGATTCACAAAGAGAGGTTTTGCCCGTGCCACCGTGGCCGATTACTGCCAAATTTCTCAGGGATTTGGATTCATATTTTGCCATGAAAACTCCTTTCAATATCTCAATAAGATCTCTGCTGGATCTGGATAAAGCAGCTTCATTTGAATGCGGGAGTGTTTAACTTATCAGGCAAGTAAAATCAAGACAATTTTAATTGTAAGAATGTTAAACTTCTACTTAACCTTAAGGCTTCTTTCACCCATACGTATAGGGTAAAGTGTTGCCACAGAACAAAGAAAAAGGACAAGCGCGAAAGATATAATTGTCCAGGTAATTTGCAGTACCGATAAGCTTTGGCTGCGCATCATAGACATGAATATGTAATATACTGGGGCTGCTTCAAGAATTACAACGATAATTATTAAACCGAAGCAGCAAAGCATAAATAGAAGACCGCCAAAACTAGTGACTGATAAGGCAGGATTTTCCGATTTAAAATCAGGATAAATTGCGCCTAATCCTATTGCCATAGCCACTACAGCGGGTACAAGGAAGAAAATCGTTGTTACTGACAGAATCATCATAAAGGGAGTTACCCCAAGCAGCAAATTAGAGGCGACAATCAGAATTTCCGTCAGGATAATTAACGGTACATAATATAAGAAAAACTTAATCCAGAGAAATGTTTTAATAGATACCGGCGCCGCCTGGATAATCCAGAAAGCTTCTCCTTCCATGCTGACTGCCGGATAAACAAAGCGAGCAGCAATCGCGGAAAGAACAAAAGCGGCAAGTCCCATGTTTAAAAAAGAAAATACGTTTTGCAGATAAACGGTTTTCATTGGTGATCTATCCAAAGGCAATACGGAAAAATTATACAGGTAAACAACGATTAACGCGCCGATCAAAAAAAGTTGCGGCCACTGGGTGGAATCACGAAAAAAAGTGCGGATTTCCTTAACGGCAAATGCTTTGGCCTGCCGCGAGAGGAAATTAAGTAAATGCTCCCAATCCCATCCTTGGAAGTTTACCGGCGCAAAAAGACGCTTTGGTGTTGTTTGCGCCTGCGAGAAGCCATAGAAATAAGCAACACGTGCGAGGGATTCATTTAAAAAAATCAGAGTAAAGGCGCAGCTTGTGGACAGAGCCAGATTAAATAAGGAGCTTTTCATATTGCCATTCATCGCTAATATAATTATATCGGTTATCCATGTTGTCGGCAGAAATGAAGAGTTGGGAGACTGAAGTGAATTCAAATAAGTTACAACTGAAGCAAAACTATCCGGATTGACCAATTGTTCCGGTCTGATCATGCGCAGCGCAACTATAAGAAGAATGGCTAAACCTACTCCCATAATGACGAAAAGTGTACGGATTTTTCCGGCAGGCAAGGCGATTGCTCCAACCATGACAACAAGGCTGCTAATTGCTGTGGCAATCAAACACATCACGATTGTCGCTATAAAGGCAATTAGATAAAATAAGATGCCTGCCTTATAAATCAGACCATAAGACAAAAACACAGGAAGGCTGAAGGCTACAACCATCCAGGAAGAATCAAAGGCGCTAAGCAGAAAGCGGGACATGAAAATAGTTTTTGCCTCCACTGGCAGGGAATGCAAAAGCGGCAAATCGCGGCTCAAATAATAATGCGATAAGCTGTTAATTATACTGCTGAAAATAAGAAGAGCAAAAAGAGTTATAATAATCATGGAAAGAAGTTTCATGGCCAGTATATCGCCAAAGTCCTGCACACTCTGGAAATATAACAAAACGCGGTAAAACATAATGAAACTTCCAACCCAGAAAACTGCTCCGACTGAGCCAAACATGAAAAGCCTGATCCAGCTTTTGTTGTTTTTTCCCATACGATAATTGTTGAAAAAGGAAAGCAGGCGAGGCCTCAATAAAATGAAAATTGTATTCATAGTTCCCACTCATGGCTGACTAAGTTTAAGAATACTTCTTCGAGTTTAGCCTCTCCGGTCTTTGCGGCTTCATTTAGCTGGGCGAGAGTTCCCTGTGCAAGCAAAGTGCCTTTGGAGATCACGCCAATTCTGTGACATAAATCTTCAGCTATGCTTAAGGTATGAGTGGAAAGGAAAATAGTGATATTATTTGCGGCCAGTTGTTTTAAAATATCTTTAACCATCCGAACTCCCGTAGGATCAAGACCAACCATGGGTTCATCGATAATCAATACTTTCGGGTCATGCAGTAATGCCGCGGCAATAATAAGCCTTTGTTTCATGCCATGGGAATAGGCTTCGATTATTTCATTAGCCCAATCCCAGAGTGCGAATTGCTTTAACAGGGATGCCGATTTTTGTTCAAATATGCCGGAATCCACACTGTATAGATCAGAGGAAAACTTTAAAAATTCCCTGCCGGTGAGCTTTTCATAAAGAAAAGGTCTGTCCGGTACAAAGCCGATGATTTGTTTTGCGCCGACCGGATTTTTGGCCATGTCAAAGCCATCAATGATAACACTTCCGGATGTTGGAGCAATAATCCCGCCCATCAGGCGGATCGTTGTAGTTTTACCCGCGCCGTTTGGGCCGATAAAACCATAAATTTCACCGGAGGCAACTCTTAGGCTCAGATCGCTTACCGCGATAGTAGTGCCGTAATCCTTTGTCAGGTTTATTATATCAATCATGTTTTTCGGATATTACCTCCAGTTGAATTTTGCCCATAAAACCCAGTAAGTCCAGTTGCTCGCCGCCTTCACCGCGCACTAAACGAATGTGCGTGACATCGGCGGGCATTTGATTAAAAACGGCATCAACTGTCACCCATTTTCCTATATAGGCGATATTCCAGGCGTGATAATAAAATCGGCCATGAAGATAAACCAAGCCTGTTTCTATTTGCGCAGGAATTCCGGCGGCACGCAGCAGGGCAGCAGTCAGCACGGCATGTTCGTTACAATCACCAACTTTATTTATTAAGACTTCCAGCGCGTTTGGTACTGATAATACCGGTTTCTTTTCCACGCTTGCATATACCCAATTAACTATCTTTTTTACCTTTTCCTGATGATCAACTGAAGGCAGCATAATTTTTTGAGCTTGTGCCTTTATTTGAGGATGATCGGATTGTATTAGTGGCGCAGGTTTTAGGAAAGCGGCAATATCTTTAGGAATATCTATCTTGCCAAGTGCTGTGGCAGGCAGCTTTTCCAGAGTGATGGTTAGGATGTTTTGCTTGAATGCTTGCCTGTCGCCGTTTATATGCATCGGAAGATTACTAAGGCCGCTGATCTTAATTTTTATTTCAGTTAATTTGCCCGGCTCGGCAATTTCCCTGTTGGGCTTGATGGAAGCCATTTGAGTGAAGTCAATGCTGTTTTGCGTGGAGATTCCCTCACGGGCTTTTTCTTCACTGACTTTTTCCATCGAAAGACCTAAGATTCCGGTTTCTTTTAATACCTCTCCGGTTTTGTCCAGCCAGGCGCAGTTTTTAGCCCCCATGAAATCCGCGCAATATTTTTGGGTGAGAACGCGCTTCCCCATAATAGGAATTATTTCATCGGCATTGCGGGTAACTTTAATGGAAGTATTGGTCAGCGTCGAAGGATCAAAGATAGTGAAGCTGCGGGTAACATCCTTTTCCAAACCGGCGTGGAATGCCGCGCCATAAATATTTCCGCTAAGATGAGGGATATATTTTAGAGCGATCTCATTTCTGGTTTGCGCGTCAGGTGTGCCGGTAAATAAAATAAGCTTTTTATTAACCACCTGTCCATGCGCGTTGAAACGAAAAAGGCTGGAGGTCAAATCGAAATTAAATGAAGAAAGAGTCATATCGGGATTAAGATCGCTTTGGGTCGAAATGTTGATTGCTTGCGTAACCCCCGCCGTGTTTATGCGCATCGAAACTGTTTCACTAATTTGAATCAAATTATCTTTGCGGCCATAAGTGCGGTGAACAACGCCAATTTTATTTTTCTGCTGATAAATATTCATCCACGTTTCCGGCGGCCTTGAGGAAACGTTTTCTCGAACATCTATGGCCGGCGATGGATTGCTGGAAAAATAATCAAGACGAATGAACAGCAAAACAAGAAAGAGAGCAGTGATGGCAACGCCCCAGATGATGTTCCACTTAACTTTACCCATAAAGTGCCAACCTTAAAACCAAAGAAAATGCTTGGTAATTTTTGACAGTATATAGATGACGGATTTAAGAGTCAATAAAGAGTGCATTCCTAAACAGAAATTTATAAAATGAAATAATTATAAGATTAAAGATTGTCTTGACATATTACGAAAAAACATCTATAAAATCATCACTCACAAAGATTCGTTGTACAGTGGCTCCCCCATCTGGCAGATGATTCTTCCAAATGCGGGGATTTTTTAATGAGACTCAGATTACAAAAACGCAGTGCATTGGAATCTGTAAGTCGAATTATCCCCGAAGTGAAGCGTAGGGGAAATGAGACCCAGATTACAAAAGCGTAGCGCATCGAAATTGGAAAGTTGAACAATCCCGCAAGCGAAGCGTAGCGGGGTTAATACACAATTGCACGGAGCAAATCGTGAGTGGATACTAAGATTCAGCAATAACTAATAAATTATTTTAAGGAAAACAGTAAAATGAAGATCGACGATCAAAAAATTCGCAATATCGGGATAAGTGCGCATATTGATTCCGGCAAAACGACGCTTACCGAAAGAATTCTTTTTTACACAAAGAGAATCCATGCCATTCATGATGTGAAAGGTAAAGATGGAGTGGGAGCAACCATGGATTCCATGGAGCTGGAAAAAGAGCGCGGAATTACTATTGCTTCCGCGGCTACTTATTGTGAATGGAAAGGCTATGAAGTAAATATCATTGACACTCCCGGCCACGTTGATTTTACCATTGAAGTGGAAAGATCGCTGCGGGTATTGGATGGAGCAATTCTTGTATTATGTGCCGTTGGCGGCGTTCAATCGCAATCTATAACAGTTGACATGCAAATGAAAAGATATAAGGTTCCGTGCATCGCGTTTATCAATAAGTGTGATCGCAGTGGCGCCAATCCTTTCCGGGTAATCAGCCAGCTCAAATCAAAATTGGGACATAATGCGGTTGCCATGCAAATACCAATTGGTCTGGAAACAGACGCGGAAGGTGTGATTGATCTTGTCTCGATGAAAGCTCTGTATTTTGATGGTGATAATGGAGAAATTGTCCGCACAGAAGAAATACCGGCAAAACTGCTGGATGAGGCAAAAACAAAGAGAGAAGAACTTATTGATGCCGCCTCACTCTTTTCTGATGAATTAACTGAAGCCATCTTAGAGGAAAAAGAAATATCGTCGGAAATGCTTTATTCTGCTGTGCGTAAAGGTACATTGAAAAGAGAAATTACCCCGGTTTATATGGGCTCAGCATATAAAAACAAAGCAGTGCAGCCCATGCTCGACGGTGTTACTTATCTGTTGCCTTGTCCATCGGAGGTGGAAAACGTCGCTTTGGATATGGATAAAAATGAAGAGAAGGTTGTGCTGGAAAGTGATTCGGAAAAACCAATTGTTGCCCTGGCCTTTAAACTTGAAGACGGAAAGTATGGCCAATTGACTTACATCCGTGTTTATCAGGGCACAGTTGAGAAGGGTTCGACTATTGTCAATGTCCGTAATGGCAAAAAAGTAAAAGTAGGGCGGCTGGCAAGGATGCATGCTGATCAAATGGAAGAAGTAGATAGTTTGTGTGCCGGTTACATTGGTGCTTTATTTGGCATTGAATGTTCATCCGGTGATACGTTTGTTTCTCCCGGTCTCAATATGACGATGACTTCCATGTATGTGCCCAAACCGGTTATCTCACTGGCTATCGTACCAAAGGATAACAAATCGCAGATGTCCATGTCTAAAGCATTGAATCGCTTTTCCAAGGAAGATCCTACATTCAAGACATTTGTTGATCCGGAAACAAATGAAACAATCATCGAAGGCATGGGCGAGCTGCATTTGGAAATTTACGTGGAAAGAATGAAAAGGGAATACGACGCTGAAGTAACTACCGGCAATCCCCGTGTCGCTTATCGAGAAACAATAACACAGCGTGCCGAATTCAATTATACCCATAAAAAGCAAACGGGTGGTTCCGGTCAATTCGGCCGTATTGCAGGGTTTATTGAACCTATATCTGATGCCGAGTTTGTTTTTGAAAATAAGATATTTGGTGGCTCAATTCCCACACAATATATTTCTGCCTGTGAAAAAGGATTTAAACAAAGCATGGCCAAGGGACCGAAACTGGAATTCCCGATTACCGGTGTAAAAGTCGTAATTAATGATGGCGCTTCCCATGCGGTGGATTCTTCGGATATGGCTTTCCAGGCTTGTGCGCGCGGCGCTTTTCGGGAAGCATATTTACGCGCCAAACCTGTTATTCACGAACCGATTATGAAAGTTGTTGTGGAAACTCCGGCGGAGTTTCAGGGGCCGGTAATGGGGCTATTGAATCAACGTCGCGGCATGATTGTTGGTTCTCAAGATGAAGGTGTCATGTGCGTGATTGAAGCGCAGATGCCGCTGGCGGAAATGTTCGGATTTTCAACAATACTACGGTCATCAACGCAAGGGAAAGCACAGTTTACAATGGAATTTTCTATTTACCGGCAAGTACCGCAGTCAATCGCGGAAAAGATCGCTCTGGAAGTTGCTCAAAATAAAAAATCGGCTGCATAGCCGTAGTAAATAGATACATGTTAAGAAACAGCGGTGCGTTAAAACGAGAAGAAAATATAATCCATTTATCTTATAAGGACATTGTCATGTTAAAAAAAGAAATAATTTATCGAAATCCCCTGATTAATCTTGGTTATGCCGATGAAGACATTTTACCCCACGGAGGATTTGGCGCGGTATTATCTCATGCCGGAGTAGGCAAAACGGCATTGCTCGTCCAGGTAGCCTTGAATGCAATGATGCGAGAGCAGTCTGTTTTGCATGTCAGTCTCCATGAAGCTGTTAGCAAAGTTGATCTTTGGTATCATGAGTTATTTCAGAATATCGCGGGAAAACATAATGCCAATGAGATTCAGGAATATTGGGACAAAATTCAACCATATCGTTTTATAATGACTTTTCGGGTGGAAGGTTTCAGCGTGCCTAAACTCGAAGAGCGTTTAACCGATTTGATGCAGCAGAATATTTTTAAGCCGCACACTGTTATTATCGACGGCTTAAAGTTTGATGAATCAGGCCGTGGTCTTTTGGTCAATTTGAAGGAGCTCGCCAACAAATATTCTATGCGAATTTGGTTCACTGTTCACACGCATCGCCATGAACCGCCGAAAGAAAATGGTTTGCCACTATCTTTTTTACACGTTGCTGATTTGTTTGATGTTCTTGTCCAACTGGCGGCAAAAGGTGATGAAGTATGTATCAAAGCTCTTAAAGGCCAGTCCGCCAATGCCAAACAGGATTCGCTTCTTCTTGATCCTGCGACTATGTTGATTAAAAATCAAAACTAATCGCCGGATGTATTCCAATGCGAGCCTTCATGTGCAAAAATTACTTTCCACGGCAGTCGGATTTTCCTTTTCCCCGTCCTTCTGTTGTTTCATCGGTTAATTTGCCGTTTTCAAAAGTAAGAGCATAGATAAAATCATCATTACCGCAGTTGTAATGCCAAACGTCCGCCTTGGTACCACATTTTTTAGTTTTCTTGATTTTACCCTTTTTGTTGGTAGTAGTTGACTCCTGAGAATTTCTGCAGGAAGTGACCTTTGATGTTGGCTGACCGCATGTTACCAGGACGCGCGTTTTAGAATCTCCGGAGCTTACCAGCCCTGAACCACAGCGAAAAGCAAAACATTCAACCGCAAAGAACAATAAAAGGACTAAGCATAGAGAACCGATTTTGATAACAGTCATTAATTTCCTCCTTTTTATCTTTTAATTATCACCATATATTCATACTTGTAAAGATCATAAACGAACTGCTGGATAATTTCCTGCTCAGCGCTAAAGGGTGTTTCCATGCGTAATGCTGTCCGCACTTTATCATTCAAATCAAGTGACAGGAAATCAGCAAATTGCCCGTGCTTAAAATCATAATTGCAGAGTTGGGCAATTTTCTGCAGGTGAGAAAATTTGATCGTGTATTCATCGTGACCTTTGAGTGTAATTTTTTCCGGATTATTTGATGAAGATAAGTTAAGGTAAGCCTTTAAGTTCTCCGGTGTCGAGGCTTCACAACTATGCTCACTCAGATAAATGTATTTTATTCGGGCGGAGCAGAGCTTATCTACAACCTCCATTGCTCCGATATTAATATTTTCCTCCTCAGGGAATGAAAGCGCATACTTTTCTTGAAAATATTTAATTCTTTCCTGCAGATTATTTGATTGTTCATCAGTATAAGTATTCTTCTCGGAATGAGAAACCAGAGTGGGCAGGTCACCCAAATTTTCATTCAGAATTACCAGATCAAAACAGGCAAGATCATCCGCGGCAATTTTCAATATATCTTTTTGGGAAAAACTTACATTGAATTCCGATAAAATTTCTTTCTGCTTGCCCAAAAGGTAAGGGGAAATGTCCAGCATGGATGCTGAGAGAGTTTTATTTATGCTGAGAAAATCGTGCATAAGATAGCCCAGTCCACCACCAACTTCCAGAATGTTCCGCACTTCATGCAGTGGAATTATTTTATTTAAAAAATGGTAGAGCTGGACACCGAAGGAATCTTTTGATTGCAAAACATTGCGACAAGGGCTTGATTTCGGGTAAAGAGCGTTACAGACAGTCAGCTCCCAACCAAGAGAAGTGAGGTTGTTAATATGATAATCTTCTGTTGTATTTAAAAAATAGCTCACAAGTTTAATCTAAATCAGGAAAAAAGAAAAATCAATCATGAAAGTCTTTGCCGCTAATACGGATTGGCTGATCCCAGCGAAAGAAAATTGGTTAACTATCTAAATAACATCAATTATAACAATAATGTATAATTTACGGGTTGTTTTATAAATCATAATAAATATACCTTTATAAGCCTTGACAATTATTGTGCAATCCATTAGTTTACCGGATTAATTTTCGGGGATGCAGGCATAATTGCCTGGACGCATTGAGGGGGGAAGAAGAATGATTGGTGTACTTATTACCACGCATGGTAATTTAGGAAATGAGTTAATTAAAGCCGCGGAGTCGATTAAAGGCAAACTCAATGATGTAATGCATGTTTGCGTTGAACAGACAAAAGGCGTAGAAGATTTAAAAAAAGAAATAAGTAATGCGATAAAAAAGCTGGATCAGGGCAGGGGAGTATTAATTCTTACAGATCTTTTTGGTGGCACTCCTTCCAATATCTCGCTATCATTCATGAAAGAGGGAAAAGTTGAAGTCTTAACCGGTGTGAATTTACCCATGTTACTTAAATTATCGGAAATAAAAGAAGAAACAACGCTGCAAGAATTTGCCTGTTTTATTAAAGATTACGGGAAAAAGAATATTTCAATGGCCAGTGAAATATTAAGCAAAAAAGCAACAGGGTGAATAATTGGCAGATACTTTCGACATAGCTTTGGTTCGAGTAGATAACCGGCTTGTCCACGGTCAGATACTAGAAGCATGGGTGCCTTTCATCAAGGCAAAATGTATTTTTGTTGTAGAAGATAACGCTGCCAGTGATTTCTTTTGTGAAACTGTAATTAGAATGGCTGTGCCCAGTGAGATTGAAGTAAATATATTGTCTGTTGAAGATTTTGCCGGACATTATGCTTACAAGCGGAAAAGCGGTAAAAGAGCTATTGTATTGTTCAGCAATATTGCCGATGCCTGCAGGGCATATAATCTGGGTTTTCATTTTGATAAATTAAATATAGGAAATATTTATAACGAAGAATTCAAATTATGCTGTGCGCCTTCCGTCTTTTTGTGCGATAATGAAATTAAGGACATAATAACGCTACTGGAAAAAGCAGGGGTTCTCATCGAATTAAAACGAGTACCGCGTGAAAAGGCTGTAAATATTAGAGATGCCCTGAAGGATTATTGTTCTATAACGCCATAAATAAGTTGGTATTATTTGTTCACACAAATTATTTTATTATCTTTTTGCGGCGGCCTGCTTTGTCTTGATCGAATCTTCATTCAGGCCATGATTTCCCGACCGATAATAATTGCTCCTATTATCGGACTTATTCTAAACAATCCCTATGCCGGCTTAATAATCGGAGCAATGATAGAAATGTTTTGGATTGACAGGGTTCCGATTGGCATTTACATTCCCCCCAACGATTCTCTGGTCGCCGTTCTGGCTACATCCGTAGCCATTTTAGCAGGTGTGAAACTGGGCAGTGTCTCTCCGGAATTAATCGCTTTTTCTATTTTGTTGTTTATACCTTTTGGAATTCTAGCCAAAAAAATCGACATTCTGATCATTAAATCCAACGATGTTTTTTCCGATCAGGCGCTGGAAGATGCAAAGAAATCAGATATCCGCGCCATTGAACAAAAAACTTATCTGGGTTTGCTCAAAGTATTATCATTCTACATTATTTATCTTCTGGTTCTTCAAGCCATTTTCATTCCGGCGGTGATCTGGATTTATCCTCTGCTTAATTCCGCGATAATAAAAATGCTGGCGATGATCTACTACTTTCTTCCTTTGCTTGGTATTGCGGTAGCGCTCAATACAATAAAGTTGCGGGGTGCGATACCTGTTTTTTGCGCGATCTTTTTAATTATTGCCGTATCTTTGGAATTTTTCCATGTCATCTAAAAAAACTGATCATCAGGTGACAATAGACCTGATGCAAAGGGCTGATCTGCAGGAAATATTGGCAATCGAAAGAGAATCATTTGCTTCACCATGGACAGTGGGAATGTTTACGCAAGAATTAGAAAATCAGCTTGCCCAATGTCTAGTGATAAGGATAAATTATGAAGACAAGAGTGTTGTCGGCGCTTACATTGTTTTCCGGTTGATTGCCGATGAAGTTCATTTGCACAATCTGGCGGTAAAAAAAGAGTTTAAAAGGCAAGGTCTTGCCCGAAGCCTGATGGAGACAATGAAAGATATAGCCATGCAAGTAGGCATTAGTGCCCGTACATTGGAAGTTCGGGAATCGAATAAAGAAGCAATAAGCCTTTACCTGAAATGTGGTTTTGTAGTAAAAGGAAGAAGGCAGCTTTATTATACAGATACCCAAGAAGATGCGCTGATTATGTGGGCGGGCAGATAAACAGGAGCGAAATGGCGAAAGATATTTACATCGGTGAGATCTTAATCAACGAAGAAATTCAAAAAGAATTCTTTTTAATGAAGGTAAAGCTGGCCTATTCCTTTGACGATCCGCTGCCGGGTCAATTTATTATGATTCGCATAGCCGGATTAAATGATCCGTTTTTGTCTCGCCCTGTCAGCATTTATTCTTTTTCCCGCGGTAAGAATTACTGTTCGATAGAATTGCTCTATCGTGTGGTTGGCAAAGGTACGCAAATTATGGCGGGACTGATTAAAAGTTCACAAGTGGAAATTCATGGGCCACTGGGCGGTAGCTTTGAAATTCCCACTGATAAAAAGCAGATAATATTTATTGCTGGGGGTATTGGTATTGCTCCTCTGTCGCTTTTAGCTGAGCAACTTTACCGCAATGGATCTTCATCAAAAGAATTGATGTCATTTTATCTGGGAGCGCAAACTGCTGATGCCATTGTTGGTTTGGATAAGCTGCAAAAGCTTTGTTATAATATTCAGATTTGTACTGATGACGGAAGTTTGGGACGAAAAGGTCTTGTCACGGAAGCCTTTCAAAAAGACATGAAAAAATATCAAGCGGCAAATTCGATGATTTATACCTGCGGCCCGAAGGCAATGGTCAAAGCGTTGAGTAAGATATTAAATGACAGCAAGTTTCAATGTCAGGCCTCCTTGGAAGAAAAGATGGCTTGCGGCACCGGAGCCTGTGTGGGATGCGCCATTGCCATAAAAGATAACAAGAGCAATCTCACATACAAGCGTGTTTGTGTTGATGGGCCGGTGTTTGATATTGGGCAAATTGTTTGGGAATAATTGTGGATAAAAAGAAAAATAAAACAAATGTAAATCTGGCCGTAGAGATCGGATCTCTGAAAATAAAAAATCCGGTGATGACGGCATCAGGCACATTTGGCTATGGAGAAGAATACGCCGATTACGTTGACTTAAACAAGATAGGCGCCATTGTTGTTAAAGGCCTGTCTCTCAAACCGCGATTAGGTAACCCGCCGCCAAGGATCATGGAAACAGCAGGTGGCATGCTCAATTCCGTGGGCTTGCAGAATATCGGCGCGGAAGAATTTATCGCAGAAAAGCTGCCATATTTGAGAAAATTTGATGTAGCGGTGATCGCCAATATCTACGGAGAGACGTATGCTGAATATTCAAAAGTAGCCGCAAAGCTAGGCTCTGTAAAGGGTGTGCATGCATTGGAAGTAAATGTTTCCTGTCCTAATGTAAAAAAGGGAGGGCTAAGTTTCGGTTGCGATCCCAAAGCCGCCGCGGAGGTTACGCGCCGGGTAAAAGGGGAGACAAATATTCCGGTCATTGTCAAGCTTACTCCTAATGTAACAGATATCGCGAAAGTAGCCGAGGCAGTGGAAAAGGCCGGGGCTGATGCCGTATCGCTGATTAACACACTTACCGGAATGTCCGTCGATTTAAAAACAAGAACGCC
>Ga0007798_10000233_pt1 | contig 22870 bp, 29 predicted proteins | sample CryBogmetaGMA17M_FD_60370 | JGI IMG/M metagenome (GOLD analysis project Ga0007798, IMG submission 60370) | Freshwater microbial communities from Crystal Bog, Wisconsin, USA - MA17M | ecosystem: Environmental > Aquatic > Freshwater > Lake | place: Crystal Bog, Wisconsin, USA | collected 2009-07-06
GTAAAGGTGGATCGGGTGTGGTCATAATCAGATATTTAACAAGCGATTTTGCTAATACGGACATTAATGTATATGACTCTGTAACAACAGCAGAAACTGTAACAGCTATTGAGAAAAAACTGATTTCAGTGTTCGATTCAGTAACCGCTACAGAAAATATAACGGTTTTGGAGAAAAATCTTGTTGCTTCGGTATCAGATGACGTGCAGGTATCGGAAAACATCTCAGCATATCCGAACAAGTTAACTATAAATACATTTGACTCTGTGAATGTCGGTGAATATTTAGACTTTACCTCTCCTGTCAGGTCAATAAGCGTATTTGATTCGGTTGTATCAACAGATGACATATCCACACACTTTGACCAATACAACCTTGATGTAGCCGATACAGTAAACATTTCCGAAGCAATAGCTTCTCAAACCTCTGGTGAATCCTTAAATGTCTTTGATAATATTGGGGTTTCTGAGGATATAGTGGCTCAAAGATCGGGAGGGATACACGATACAACTGTTACCGATAATGTAGATATCTCAGAATCGGTTACAGTCCTTCAGGCACAACTTGTTATTTCTGTAAATGATGGGATAAGAGTTTCCGAGAGTATAACCGCAGGGACTGATTCCCTGCCAATATCCGTCTATGACTCGATAGCCGTTAGTGAATATCTAAAGAAGATCAAGGTGGGGGGATGGGATCATCAAGGTGAGGGGAAGGTTAACTGGAAAGATACAACGGATGTCAGCTCAACTTGGAATACAACAAGTGAGAGCCAAACCAATTGGAAAGGAACAAATGGTGTGTCCTCCACTTGGACAGATACAAGGGAACCAAAGACAAATTGGAAGTAAATTGACAGCGAACCCGACAGGTGATATTCTGAGTAAAAGGACTCAGGAGATTTAGGGTCGGCTGTTTAGCCGATCCTTTTTTATTTATATGAATAGAGGGGCAATAGTTACTGATTTAAAGGCGATGATCGGCCCAGGTTGCGAAGTGAGCGACGGGCTTCTTTCAACATGGGTAAATGATTACTACATGCAGATGGTTGATGAGGTATCTAAAGTCAATCCTGACTACTTTGTTAAATCCTCCACAACTTCAAGTGTTGCCAACCAACAGGAGTACGATCTCCCTGATGATTGGGAAAAGATCGTCATGATTAATATGCAGATAGATGGTACTTGGAAAAGAGTCTCCCCTATGGGAAATGCAGATATCCGTTACATTCAAGCCCATGAGGACGCCACCTCATCTCAAGGGTTTTCAGAAGCACAACCACAATACTACATAATCGGGGACAACATTGGGATCATGCCTATTCCAGATACCACAACGGCTGATGCAATTAAAATCTGGTACTCTTACACTCCCACGACTCTAACATCTGATTCGGATATTCCGGCAATACCCGCCAAATATCACTACGTAATTAAATACGGGGCATACGCCAACTACCTGGATCAGGATGAAGAGCACGTTGCAGCCGAAAGAATGAGACAGAGATTCGATGCCTATGTAGTCCGTATGATCGAAAACATGGAAAGTAAACAGGTTGACGAGACTCGATCAGTAGAGATTTCCCAGAATCACGATATGTACACCAACGACACTTATATCTAAATGAGAAATGAGAATACTATCAATTTACTACAATGACTATTCAGGGGGATTAAACGATACTGTCCACAAACGGGGGATAAAACGAAACGAGGCTTCACTTCTGAGAAATTGGGATATCACTTATAAAGGACAACTCAACAGGCGGGCTGGATTAACACCTGTTGGGCGTGTCTTGCCTTTTGATCTCATTACAGTCTCAGAAAATATTAACATTACAAAAACATGATACAAGGTTTTACATCTTTTTTAAGGACAAATAGCGGAAAAGACCTGCTATATATTGATAGTGGGGTATTGCGTTATCTAAATAGCACAAGTTGGGATCCGCTTGAAAGCGGTCTTACCGGAACGAAAGACTTCTCATTTGCCACAGTTGCCTACAATGACAAACTATATTTTTGCAATGAGGATAATGTTTTAAGGGCTTGGGACAGGGGAGCAACCACGTTTAACGGGAGTATGACTGCAAGTGCATCCTCAGTTCCCCACGGGAATGTCTTAGTCTGGCATAAAAACCATATGTTTACTTTAAACAACGTAACCTATACGGGGACGACTTATGCGAATGATCTTTACTGGAGCGACTTCGGTGATCCGTCAAGTTGGGATACCTCAACCCAAAAGGTCAACTTGCCAGGTGGAGGGAGACTCATCACCGCTTGTGATTGGGGAGATGTCTTGGTGATCGGAAAAGAACACTCCTTTATGTTCCTGACAGGCTACGGAGATTCAGATTGGGCAATCAATGACTCTACCAACAAACTGGAAAATGTAGATGAAGCCGTGGGAATAATCTCTCCCAAAGGGATTACAAGAGTCGGAGATGAGATATGGTTCATAGATGACGAAGCCCAGATAAGACGACTTTATAAGACTTCCTTTGACGCTTTCAGAAGAGATATCGTCTCAACCAAAATTCAAAGTACGCTTGCCAACATAAACAAAGCCTACCTCTATAAAGCCGTTGCATGGACTTATAACGATAAGGTCTATTTTGCAGTACCTTACGGAAGCGATACTTATAACTCTCTCGTTTTAGTTTATGACCTGATTGCCTCAAAAAGAACGGGGGAAGAGGCTTGGACTACCTATACAGGTTGGAATATTGACTTTGCGGATGCCTACCCGACCTCAACCACACCTGATCTTTATCTAGCTGATTCACGCCACACACAGATTTATAAACACGTTGGATATGATGATGCCGGAATTGCCATTGATTCAAGGTGGGACAGTAAACAAGATGATTTCGACAATCCAGATGAGTTTAAACGCTACAAAAAAGGCTACATTCACGGAGAAGCGGGAGCATCTAATGTGGATGTTGAGATAGCAGCTTCAGTGGGTGATGCAACTTTCGCTGATTTAGGTAATCTTAATTTAGCGGCAGTTGGAGGCACACTTGGGCCAACAGGAACCTTTGCATTGGGTCCGACTGGCACAACAGCCGTACTGGTTGGATCGGCTACAGGAGAAAAACTCTTTTATTACTCTTCCGGCGGTGGAAAGGTTACAGGAAGATCAATAACTCACTCAATTAGACATGATGAAATCGGAGAACAACCGACAGTATATGGATTTACTTGTCACTATGGTGAAAGAACCTGATAATTTGACAGACAGAAATTTCATTGTTATGCTTAGAATAAGTTCACAAGGAGCAGGACTACATACGTAGTCCTTTTTTTATTTATGGCAGTCATAACAAAAACAAAAACATGGGCGGATGCCGAAAATGTCAACTACACGGACATTAATTCCAACTTTGATAATCTTTATAACGAGGTCAATGGAAACTTGGATAATGCCAATATTAAATCCTTAGCCGCTATTGACCTGGCAAAAATTACAGGAACGGCAATGAATCTTTCATCGGATCAGACTGTAACAGGAGTCAAGACTTTCGATGTTGCAACCAAGCAGAAACTAACAACGGACACCTACGCATCTACTACCACATTCGACTTAGATGTATCCAACATTCATTCGGTTACCTTAACTGGAAATCCGACCTTAGCAATTTCAAACGAGGATGCAGGACAAGTATTTATTATCCGTTTAGTTCAGGATGGATCTGGGAATCATACAGTTACATGGTTTACTACGATCAAATGGCCGGCAGGAGTTGCTCCAACCCTCACAACCACGGCTTCAAAAACTGATGTATTTGGATTTATTTGTACAGGAACTGATACTTATGATGGTTTTATTATCGGGCAAAACTTGTAATGAATGTCAACACTATCGCAATGGCAAAAAATAACAAGGGTTTTACCAGGACAACCGTTTGGTAACGGATCTACTGGCTCTGCGACTATCTCCTCAGACCCCAATACAAGGGCTACTATAACAGGAACAGCCACACAGACTACGGGAACGGCTGGTTCTACGGCTTTTTCTGATGGAGATGTCGTTGTGCTTCACCAAACTCAAGGAACGGGTGCTGGACAGTGGGAGATAAATAAGATTTCTGTTGGTGGAGGTACAACTTCGTTAACTTTTCAGGTCGCTCTTAAATATACATATGGAACTGGTGCTCAGATAATCAAGATCCCTCAATATACAACTGCGACAATTGGTTCGTATACACCAACTGCATGGAATGGTACAACCGGCGGAATTGATGTTATATGTGCATCTAGTTCTATAAGTGGTAGTGGAACCCTAAACGCAAACGCCATTGGATTTAGAGGGGGGCAAGGTTTTTCAACACACGCATCATATGGATATACAGGTGAAGGAACAGTGGGTGGGTCTTCTAGAACTGGAAACAATGATCCTAACGGAAACGGTGGTGGAGCTGGCACTGGTCAAGGTGGTTATGGAGACGGTTCATCTGGAGGAGCTGGTGGCAACATAATAGCTGGTGGCAATGGTCAAGATGGAACAGGTGCTAAAGGAAAAGGCGGATTAGCGGTTGGATCAGCAGATTTAATAATTTTAGTATTGAGTGGAGGTGGAGGTTCTGGCGGAACTACTGATAATACCAATTCTGCTGCTGGAGCTGGTGGAACAGGTGCTGGGATAGTCATTTTAATTTCAAAGAACATAGATGTTTCCTCTGCTTCACTTAATTTGATTGGTTCTAACGGTGCGGATGGTGTAGATCATGGTGAGGGTGGTGGTGGGGGAGCAGGTGGTTCTGTATTAGCTATATGTCAAATTGCGTCACTTGGAACTACTAAAATTGTTGCGACAGGTGGAACAGGGGGGGGCGGTTATCTTACTGGTGGTACTGGTTCTGTGGGTGCAATTGCTATTCACCATTCAGGAACAGTTACAGGAACGACCAATCCTACTTTTACAGATGTTTCAGATCCGACACTCATTGAGTCAAATGCAGGATTACTTATGAACTTTATATGACAGATCAACAATTCCAACAATATTATCCAGGTTGGGGGCGAACCGAAGCAGAAGCGGATTGGAATGCAGTGGGAAAATATAAATACGGTGGGACTTCTTCAGGGAATTACTCAAATTCACTACTTTCACAAATGGGTGGATCAGTTGATAAATACGTTCAAGACTTACTGGACTTCGCTAAAGACGATTATGACTTCGCAGCCAAATGGATCGAACAACAATATACGCAAGCAATGGGAACCAATGACCAATCAAGGAAAGACTTTTTAAAGGAAGTCGCAAACGACCTTGAAAGCAAAGTTGGTACTGTTGCCTTTGACTATCAGACCAATAAATACAGGCTTCAAGAGGATACTACTAAAGCCCTTGACCGACTCAATCAAGATGAGCAGGTAGTCAAACAGAATTTGGATACAACCACAGTCCAAGAAAAGGCACAGCAAAATTCAGCTTTAAATCAAAGAGGACTTATTGCCGGCACTAGAGAAAATGCCACAGGATTAGCTGGTAAAAATATTAGTGATTTAAATACCAACATTCAGGGTAGATATGATGCTCTGGCAAGGTCAGTAAAGAATCAGACACAAGACATCAATCAGAATCAAACAAGGGGACTTGCCGATTTGACTACTACTGCAAGGAGGACTGGAGAGAATGCAGTCAATCAAAATGAATACTCGGTAGCTAATGCACAAAGAACACTGGCACAAAAGCAACTGGAAGCAGAACAGGCAAGAAAACAGCAAAAGGATTACCTGGCGGCATTAGAAGGAGCAATCGTATGATAGACCCAGTAGCAGATATGCAAAAACGGGAGAGTAATACGAGTTCTAATTTTGATTTTATGAACGAAATACTTCCTTTATTGAAAAAGAAAGCCACCCAAGCAACTGAAGCTGTAGGGAATTTTTCACAGGAAGTAAAAGATTTTGCTTCACCTTTAAAAGGAAAGTTTAACATCACTCAAGCATTTGGAAACTATAATCCATCTCTTTATCAAGGGATCACCAAGGGAAGCCGACATCTAGGGGTTGATCTAGCTACACCTCAAGGAACTGATGTTTACGCTCCCGAAACAGGAAATGTAACTTATGGAAAAGATAAATACTCTGGAAATTATGCTGATATGACTTTACCTGATGGATCGACTATCAGGTTCAGCCATTTGTCTCAAACTGGAGCCAATCAAACTGTTAAAGCGGGTCAAGCAATAGCAAAAACCGGAAGTACAGGCAATTCTACAGGAGCGCATCTTGACGTTTCAGTCCGAAAGAACGGGCAATTTATAGACCCAATGACATTAGCATGGTTAAAGAATTATTTGATGGGAGGTGAAAACAATGGTTGATATACGAGCAGAACTCGAAAAGAAAATAAATCAAAGCAATTTAAATGCAACGTCATTATCTGACAGGCTCAACTATTTGGATAATTTCAATAAAGACGTGGGGGTACCACAAATATCATCCCAAGGACCAAAGGGATATAACCCGCAAAATTCACTTAACGCCCTATTTCAGTTGATCTCAAATAGAAAATCAGTAGCTACCGATTTGTCAAATGAAAACAACACAGGTACAGACGCCTTAATGAATCTTGCAAATTACGATAAATCAAACGCCGTAGATCCCTTTGATGCAATTCTAAAAAAATTGAATATTGAAAAGGCAGCCACAGACTTAGGATATACAAAAGATCCTAATACTGGGGATTTTGTAAAAGCTCCTGTATCACAGGAAAAACAGCAACTTATATCTAATATAAATGATGTTTTAAGTAGAAATACAAAACCAATCACAGGGGCATTGCGTTTAGGTTCAATAATTCCTGGATCAGCCGGCGTTACAACAAAGGCCAAGGTTGAACAAATAAAATCTATGTTGAGTCTTGATGCTAGACAGAAATTAAAAGGCCAAGGTCAGATTTCAGACAAAGAGACACAGATGTTGGCTGATTCAGTTGCAGCTCTTAAATACAATATGTCTGATGAGGATTTCAGAGCAGAACTACAAAAGATCAGAACCGTACTTGATGGAACATGGCAGAGTTCACAAGAATCCGGTGGAACTCAAGGGCAAGCAGGAGGATTATCCTCAGATGACAAGGCATTGATTCAAAAGTATAAAAATGCAGGGAAGTAATGAAGAGTTTATCAAGAAAGCATTTGAATCTGGCCTGACGGAAAATCAGGTCAGAATGGCTGTGGCTGAAAGAAACGGTAAAAAGACACAATCAAAAGGAACGGATACTATTGGTGTTATCAAAAATATCGTTGATGCATTTACGGGAAGAACGCAAGACTTCGGTAAAACACTTCTGTCTGCTGCTGAAGGATACGGGTCAAACCAATTAATCAAAGGTTCTGAAAGTGCACAAAAATGGGGACAGATTGTGGGTAGCAAAAACAATAAAGGAATTAATGACTTTGCCAGTAAACTTGCCGATTTAGCATCAAACCTTAACCAGAAATCCAATGACATCAGGCAAGAACAAGGAACCATGGGAAGTATCGACCAGGGGATTGTTCCTGCACTTAAAACTGGAGGTCAAGTTATGGATCGAGCTGCTGGTGCGTTTGGTGAAATAGCTCCATGGTTAATTCCAGGTGGCCAATTAGGTAAAGCCAATGCATTACAAAGGATAGGGAGCGCTGGTATCACAGGCCTCGAAGGAGGAGCTATTAGAGGTGTTACAACACCTGGGAAGGACCTAATAAATAGATTGATTCTGGGTGGAGAAGAAGCTAGTGTTGGAACCATTGCCGGACTCGCCACTCAAGGTGTAATTGAAGGTGGCCGTGCAGTGATTAATGGTTTAGGAAATGCCGGAACTAAACTTTGGGCTTCCACACTCAAAAACACTGACAAAGCTGATAGGATCATCAAAAAATATGGAGGAGTAGACGGTTTTGTTCAGAGAGCCGATGATTTAAATATCCCCAACTCTAAAGACAAAGTAATCAGAGAATTGAACAATATGGGTGAGTCTTGGGGAAAAGATGTTAACGACTTAATTGCCAATTCAAACGGTAAGATCGACACCGATCAAATCTTCATGAAAGCCATACAGGACTTGGAACCTCTAAACAACCCGATCCAGCAAGCAAAATATAAAGCGGGTGTTAAGTGGTTGGAATCCGTTTATGGGAAATACGGGGAGTTGAGTATGGGTGATGCATATAACATGAGAAAATTACTAGACAGCGAGGGAGCAAGAAACTTCCTTGATCAATCTGCGGATAAAGGTATGAAAATAGCGATGTCAAATGTGGCTACTGAGCTAAATCAGGAAATTCTCAAAAATGTTCCTGAAGTTGCACCAACATTTGCAAAATATGGGCTTTTGAAGGATGCAATATCTATATTCTATAAAGAACCCGCTTTTGGTCTCACTAATATGGTCGGTACAGCAGTTGGCGCACCTTTTGGTGTACCGGCAGCAGCAGGAACTACAATGGCAAGTTTTCTCCTCAAATCACCAGCCATTAAAAGAATAATAGGAACTTCTCTATCGAAGTTGCCTGAAGTCGCACCAGTGACAGCAAATAGAGCACCGGCTTTTATGGCTCCCCTATACAGGTATTTCGAAAATCAACAGCAAGGAAAATAATTACTAACTGCTGGGTCTACCCATAATTAAGGATAAGAAGATCCAAATTGAGATTATTACTATTGCTGGTATCACAGTTTATTGTAGCATCTGGTGTCAAATGTTTAAAATTTGCATAATTAAAAACTATGTTTTACACTAAGGTTGCTCAGGATAAATTAGGAGCACCCGCAGGGGTGTTTTTTTTTGGAAAATGACAAAACCAAATCCACAAACAGACATAGCTTTAATAAAAAGTGATATAGCTTACATTAAAGGGGACATTGGTGACATAAAAGAAAGTTTTAAGAGTATTAACTCTACATTCGCCTCCAGAGAAGAACTAAAAGGTGTAGTCAAAGAGACCGAAATTAGATTGAGTGTGATAGAAAACGCACTTCAGGGTCCGAAAAAATACGTAACCCCGATTATTACAGCAGTTTTTTCTTCGGTTGTAACTTTTCTTGTAATTCAATATTTGGAGATGCAAAAAGGACTGTAGCGGTAGAGAACAAGGGGGTGAGTAATATGTTGAGTACTAAATACCTAATCGCTTTTGGAATACTTATAGCAGGGATCGTCCTAATCCCGTTTGTCGGATATGGATTGGGGATTATCTTGGTATTGGTATTAATAGCAGCTGCAGGATATTTACTCTGGACGCTAATAAAGCAGATATTAAATAAATGAATTACCTAATACTAATCATTATTATCGGGGTGGTAGAGTGGTTGACAAAAAAGAACCTTATCACCCTGATCCTACCTGTTTTGACATATATCTGGAACCTGATTAAAAACCAAATCCACATATGAAACTGACCAATATTAAATATTTCAGTCAGAAGGATGCTCAATGGGCATCTTTAAAATTGGGAAACTCCACAGTTTCAACAATTGCGGGTTACGGATGCTTATTATGCGATATATCTTCGGTACTCACATATTATCAAAAAGACACCAACCCAGCCCGATTAAACGACGACCTAAAGAGAGTCAACGGCTTCACTAATGGGAGTTTTCTAGTTTATGGAGCAGTAACTGATCTTTATCCAGATATTACAGTTGATTGGGACAATTTTATTGATTGTTCGACAATCCCCGCCCCACTTGATAAGATAGACGCTATCTTGCAGAGCAAGAGACCAGTCATCGTCAAAGTTGACTTTAATCCCTCTACAAGTGAAATCAATGAACACTGGGTCACGATTATCGGGAAGACTGAAGATGGTTCGTATATCATTATGGACCCGATTGACGGGTCTGAACAATTCTTTCAAAGTCGATATGGCGATCCTGCGAGGTACATTTTTAAAATTGTTGTTTACAACGGAACTCCGAAGCAAGACACAACCGATGCGGACAAATTACTTGCTTGCGAAACAAAGGTTAGTTCTCTCAATGAAACAGTGGCAAAACTCTCACTCGAAAACAATACGCTCCGTACAGATTTGGCATCGGAAGAAAGAGATAATCAAGACCTCCAGACGCAAATCAGTAAACTTAGAGAAGATAAAGCAGCGATTGAGTGGGACAAACAACAACTCCAAATTAAAGCCTCAAAATTAGAAAGTGATATAGGTGATCGGGATAAGACCATCACAGGCCTTAAAGAGGACGTGGTGCGTCTACAGGCCATGTCTAGCGAAGACTTAACAACTCGTGAACTATGGGGGTTGTTATTTAAAAGGATATTGGGGGTGAAGAAAGAATGATAGAAAAACTTGGAGGAAGAAAATTCATAATTGCGATTTTAGCGGTTGTGCTGGCATTTGTTCTGGTAATCGTAAAAGTAGTCTCGTCTGACCAATTTGTTGATTTTGTAAAATGGATCATAGGACTATTTATCGCAGGTAATGCAGTCGTAAACACAGCAGGAATAATAATGGGAGAATGAAATGTGGAAAATCATCGGAATAGCTGCTCTAATTTCGAGTATTGTCACCATATTCTTTTTCGTCCACGAAATTTGTCATCACGGTCAATTAACCGGAAAGGAGGATGAGGATTAGTGTATATCTCCTTTAGTTTTAAAGCCCAGTGGCTTCTATATGTATTCATAATTATAGGTATTGGTATTTTTCTCCTCATAAGAAAGAATGTCAGATAAACTGGAAAAGCACCTCTTTTTAGCAGACTTCCATATCCCCGACCAAAACAAAAAGATCGTTGAGCTGATATATAAACTAATTAAAGATTGTCAGGCGGATGCAGTCTACTTAATGGGAGATGTTTTAAATCTCACCCATGCCTCAAAATACTTACCCATTGGAGAATCTCCCTCAACAGGCGAGGAAATTGTCGAAGCCAGAATAATTATCAATCGGATATCCAGAACAGCACAGGATTCAAACCCGAATGTGAAGATTTACTGGCTGGAAGGAAACCACAGCGAGAGGTTAACAAAGTATATCTATCGGAACGCCCCCGCACTAACCGATGTAACAGATGAATACGGCGACCTCATCTTAACCATTCCACATATTTTTAAACTCAAAGAACACGGGATTACCTGGGTACCTCAGAAGCACACATTGAGGTTAGGAGATTGCGTCATTGAACACGGAGATATTGTCAGGTGCAAGGCAGGTTACTCAGCTCAGGCGATGATCGACAAACGGGGGAAATCGACCATCATGGGACACACACACCGAAACGCATTGGTCGTAAGAAATCAGGACGGGGTGATTAAGTTCGGCTGGGAGTTAGGATGCCTGTGTAATCTTCAACCCGATCCCGCTTATGTTAAAAGCCCCGATTGGGTGAACTCGATAGGATTGGGGATGTATGACAGAAAGGAACGGGTGATGTACCCGTTCCCAATAATGGTTCTCAAAAATAAATTTCTCTTCCCGAAGGATTTTAAACTTTACTCGACCTAGTATATTGACTTCCGAAAGACAATCGGGCCAACTCCTGAAATCCAATCCGCCGTGATATAGATGTATTTTGCCTTTAAAGGAATTTTTCCAGAGAAAACCATGGGGATATATGATCTCCAATATCCCCAAGACTGGGTGTAATCCAGGGTAATACCGATTGGCTCATTGCAGAAACCATCTCCGTCATTTCCTATTGCAATTATTCTGTATTCATTTCCCAAGTCATCTTTGGCATGAAAGTCACCAGAGTTAAATCTGACCATAAACTGTTCTTGCACCGTGTTTTCGATCACAAACCTAACGCCAAATTGACCATCAGAATGACCGCAGGTACTACCCCCTAAGAGAAAATCAGGGGTGAGACTTATATAAATTCCATTGGCAAGGATTGCAGAATCACCTTGTTCATAATAAGGTTTGGGGGTTGGAGATGGAAGTGCAATGGGGATAGTAGTAGGTATGATCGGAGGCGAATTTGTGGGTAATTGCGTTTTTGTTGGAAAGACTATCGTGTTTTCAAGTGTTGGACTTAAGGTGGGAGGTATTTCTGAAATAGTGTTATCGGTGGCTGTTTGAATTGGTAAATTTGGCTTATTTCCACCAGTCTGATTAAGTGTACGAATAATTCCTAAAAGAATGAAAACTGCGCAAATGGAAATAATCAAAAATCCAGCCAATACAGATATGATGACAGTTGTACGGTTTACTCTTGGCGGTGGGGGATGAAAATCGATTCTAGCTTCTTCAGTAGAAGAGGTTGTATTTTGCTGTTGAGGGGGAACTTGAGATTGAGAAGATTCTTCACCGACTTTTAAAAATAACTCTCGATATGCGTCTGCATACTCTCTGACTATATACTCTCTTTTTTCCTTTTCACCCTCTGGGACTCTTAATTTTTCAAAGATGGAGGTCAAATTGGTGCGGATACCACCCTCTCCCCTATATAAATCCTTTGAAATGTCTCTGACTTTGATCTTTGGGTCTCTGAATATAAAGTGCAAGACCTCTGTTTCGCTTTCATTTAGGCTCTTTAACCTCTGAATTTGCTCGTCTGACACTTAATACCTCCTGAACCAATTTAAGAGATTGTATTCAGATACTGATTTCGGTAATTATAAGGGCGGAGGTGCAATATGACCAAACAAGTTCTGGAAATGGATTTTAAAATCAAAGAGCAATACGAGATGATCGGACAGGGGGAAATACCCACTTCCCCAGTCCAGGTAGGTGAGTGGTGGGTTGAACCTGCACACCTTTACAAAGGCAAAATCCCCCCTGCAATTCAACAAGAGTTGTTCAAATTTCTAACTCAAGGCGTAGGAGTACAGGGATTTTTAATCGCTGAAGATATGCGGGTGATCGAGGTCAAAAGGGAACTGGACCTCAAGAAAGCTGAAGCAAAGAAAAAAGCCCTTGAAACGACTGAAAAGGCTTTGTTTCTGCCGTTTATCGGGATAGGGTATGGACTGTTGTTTATATTCTCGGCTCTTTGCACATACGATCCAATGCTCATTGCTGTTTTAGACGATAGGAGGTGGATATGTTTAGGAACATGGGACGAATAATCATTCGTGTTTTGTCTTGGCTCGCCCGTATGATGTTCAGACTGGCCACGATCTGCATCACAAGTATTTGGGTAGGCGTACCAACTTCGGTTCACCGAATTGCAGACTCATGGATCACCGAGGCAACAGCTGCTGGGATTCCTCTCGGATATCATCCCACAGTCCGTGTATGTGCCATTGTGGTGGCCTACATCTGCTTGTTGCTTGGGTGGTTAGTCCTGGCTAGTTTTACCGTTTTTATCCTGAGAATTTTATTCTAAGTCGAAATTTGAAATACTTAAAATGTTTTGCTAATGTGAGTGCAAGGACTGACTTTTAACTACGTTCAAAATAGGTAAAAATGACCAATCATACTATCACTCAAAAACACATAGCAGAAGCAGCTCAACTTTTTCACTGGGCCACCCAGGATCATTTCAATCTTTGGTTCACTGGTGAAACCAAACATCACCGCAAGACACAAGACGCACTTAGAAAAATGGTGGCCAATGGAGAAATAGTTTGCACAACTTTTGAGAAGAGAAAAGTGTATGCAGCCAAGCGAAGAGTCAGAAATCCTAACCATATTTTGAAGGTCTATCACGGGTTAGGTTGCACAGAAGGTTTGGTTAGATTTTGGTGGTCCAGAATGGACTCAGAGATCATACAGGAAAGGTTTTTTTACGGATGCGGTTGTATCCCTGAATGGGGGTTGAGATTCCCCAATGGGAAAATGCTCCTTTACGAGTTCTCCACCGAAAACGACTTCCACTTCTCCAACAAAATCAAAAGCAAACTCAACGCTTACCGGAAATACCTGGAACAAATAAACCAAAAATTTAAATCAGACTCGTTGATACTTTTCGTACTTGATGTGCCAAGAGAAAAGGTAAAGGAGGTAATTCAAAAAGAAGACACTAGTGGACTCCCAGTCTTTTTTGTTGACTACGAAACTTTCAAAAAAATTCCAATCACAAAACAGTTATCAACCCCAATTTACTTTTGGGGGGAGGACGGGAAAGAATACCCGCTGAGTAAAGATGATAGACCTTAAACTCATCAATAAAATTTTATTTGGGTATAAACCCTTAACTCCTTCATTGGCTCTCGGTTCAGCAGATGACCTATTTGACCAGGGACTAACCATGGGAACCCTTTTTATTGGAAGACAGGGAACGGGAAAAACTACCAGTCTAGCTAGACATTTGGTGGAGTATTTCAAGAAGTATCCTGATCGGGCAATTTTCGTACTTGACTGGTCGGGATCTATCTCAGATACGATTTTAAATTTGATCCTTCAGGAAGAACGGGGAGTCAGAGATCAACTTCTAAAAAGGGTTGTCTACGATGAACTTGGAAATCCAGATTGGGTGATCCCAATGCCTGAGTTCTCTTCTTTGTATGGTTTGAGTTACGACAAACAGGTACAGAGGGTTGTCGAAAACCTTGAAAAACTTTCTCCCTATCTTATCCAGAACGCTCCTATTTTAGGAGGGGTTGTGATATCAGAAATCGCCCCTCATTTCTTTAGACTCCTGACAGCCATTACCAATGATGCAGTAGATGCATCTGAGACCTGGCAAATAACCGAGACAAAAAGGTTGATGCTTGACCGGACACTTTTAAAATCTGCACTTAGCAGATACGGCGACAGAGTGCCAGAAACTAAGTCGTTTCTTTTAAATGAATTTTTGAATCAAGATACCAAATCCAGCGAAAGGGAACTAAGGACTTATTCCCTAAGAGGGATTTTAAATATGTTGGATTCACGAGAGATCAAGGCCAGACTGGGTTACTACCGCCCAGGGTGGACTGCCAAGGAAGCCATAACAAACGGCAAGATGGTATTGGTGGACGGAGCCAGACTCATCAACCAAACACACGTTCAACATTATCTATTTACCCAGGTGTATTCGCTCATTATGGCGGAGATCAAGAAAAGAAGGCCGGCTGATCCAAACGACAAACCAGTCTCTATCGTGCTTGATGAGGTTTACTCACTTCTTGCTATTCCAGGTATGGCACCCGAACTATCGCAACTCTCCCCTCAATATAGAAGTAGAAAAATGCAACTCTATGTGGTACTTCAGGAACTGGCACAGATGAGCAAAGAGTTAAGACCCCATATCTGGAGTCTTGGAAATGTAGTCTCGTTTGCAATATCAAATTTTGATGAAGCCTATGAAATTGCTCAACAGCTTTTCCGATACGAACCCTCAATTCAAAAACTTCCTCCTATAGATAATAAACATCAACCCATATTAGAAAATGACCGAGGTCAATATCTGGAGATTGCCAACTGGATTCAACGGCTCCCCCATAGAGCGTGCATCATGCGTAGATTCACCAGCGAAAAACAAGCCGAAAAGGTTGTACGACACATCCCTCAAACCAAAACAAATGCCGTAGTCAACATTACTAATGCTGATCTTTTGAACCAAGTAAAAGCAGAGTTGATGCAGATTCGAGGGGTAAGAGTTCGAGACGCACTAGAGATTATTAATTTAAGAAGTTTACAGGCACCAGCCCCTGCAAGTCCGCCTGTAATTTGAACTTTACAAACTGAATACCCTTAATTAGCCGAAACAGGCGAAAGCTTGTTAAAGCAGGCCAAAGGCTTAGAAAGGGGGTGATGCAAATGTCCGATAGGCAAAAGTTCCAGAAGGTGGCTAACGTTCTTGAGAGTTTCAGGAAAGGAGCAGTGAAGGTGATCTTTCCGGTTCCTGAACAACCTCAAGAGATCAAGCTACACTGGTGCGAACAGTGCAAAAAGTACCACAGGGTACCATAACACTTAAAAAGCCCACGGACGAGCTAGCTTCCTTTCTAGCCTTGGCCGTGGATAAAAACAAATGACAGAACACGAAAAAAGACCAGTCATATCAATGTTACCGCCAAAATGGTGTAAGCCCTTGTGTGAAAACGCCATGACTTTTAAATGTGTTAAAGACTGTGCAATTTATAGAGACTGTTCAAACGTTAAGTTTAGGGATGATATAAAACTGGAGGATTTACCTGACCATCCTCTCGACATACCCTTGAGCAAAGATGAATACTATGCCTTGTTTGTACTTTACGTTTGTTTGATGCAAGAGAAAATAAAAAATGGTTGAAAAAGAGATACAAATTCCTTCACCCTGGTGCGGTCATATCTGTAAAAATGCACTTAAAGATGTGTGCATGGAGGATTGTGCCGTAAAGCGGGATTGCCATTGGTTTGAACTAAAACCTGATGTAACTGTTGAAGTGATGGCCGACTATCCGATCAAAGATATTAAGGACATGACAAAAGAAGAAAAATTTGTCTCAGTCGCCGTTTATGTAGCAAAGATAACCGAAACTCTCAAAGGAGGCGGAAATGGAAACGATCCTAACTATCCCTGAAGTTGCCGAATATCTAAAAATGAGTAAGGCTAAAGTTTATATCATGGTACAAAAAAACGAGATACCGCATTTAAAACTTGGAAGAAATGTGAGGATCAAGGAGAGTGAGCTTTTAAAATGGTTAGATCAACAGAAAGAGTATCCGGAAAATACGACTTTACTCTTTCAATCCAAAGGTTCCACTGAGAAAGAACGGTAATTACAATTGCTAATCGATTTTCATTTATTGAAGAAGGATTGTTGTAATACTTTGTGGCTTGACGGCGGATATATAAAAGTAAAAATTCTTGGGGCGACAATCCTTTATGTTTTATTGGGTTATGGAACCCAGTAATACTTGAAATTATATTAATCATGTATATCTCTACCACCAGAGAGAGTGAAGATGAGCACGTTCCCCCCATCCCCCCATTGGGTTTTAGTAAACGATTGCTTCAGCCGAAAATTGTTTCATTTCGGGGGCAACTACCTGCTATCGTTTGAAGGTAATGTCGCCTTTCAAACATCCCCACCCCGTCGGTCGTTTCAGATGTTTGCAGAGAGTACCTATTTTACGTCCCGTACTCTACTTATGTTCCCCAGGACAGTAATTGGCAAAAGTGAAGAAACTAGCAAAACTTGCGTGTGAGTGCTAAAATGGAGATACTTATTGAACATAAGCTAGGATAAATCCCGAAAGACCAAAAGTCAAGTAGGGATTTTCCTTTTATAAATTGAAACCATTTCGGTCTAAATCAAGTGCTGACCCAGATTGGTGGAAGTTCAAGTGTGACTCTTGTATTGCAACGGGTTTAAAAAGACAGATTGAAGAAATTAAGAACCGACCCTTTGGGGTCGCTCCGTAGGAGCGTACAGGGGGGTATTTATCCTGGTTTTCATTTATATTCCGGATTTAGTTCGATTATCTGGCTTGCATAACATTTGGCAATTCTCGGAAACGGTTTTTCCACCTTCGTACCAAGGAGTTATATGATCCGCTTCCATTTCTTCTATTTCAAAGCGTTTTTTACAAAACGGACAGATACCGTTTTGCCGTTCATACGCTTCACGCTTCATTTTTTCGGTAAACGCTCGGATACTTAAGTATTTTTCCTGTCTGGTTAAAACATAGGGATAAATACCGGACTTTTTGGTAACATCTTCATCCTGCATCAAATCCTTGATTTCAACTTCTAATTTGTTGGCATTTAGTTTCTCGTCTTTGAATTTATTATAAAGTTCTCCCCACGGCACACTATTCATTTCCCGGCGATAGTTCGTGAAAATTTGCCGTACCCAGGCGATTACTTTTTGGAAATAGTTCCACAATTCGTCAGCGTTTGGGTCATGTTGGTGTTTAGCCATATAATCATCAATTTTGCCCTCGTTAATCCACGAAAGTGTGGTCTCTAAATATTCCTGCCGGATTGGCGAACCGCTAACCAATTGACCGCCGTCGTTTGCCATTAGATATGCCGCACAATGTGTTTTGCTGAACTTTAGTTTAGCGTCACTCAACCATGGCCCAGTAAAAACTGCATTGAGTATTTCTTGATCGGTCAATTTTTCGCCGGCAATATTAATGATTCTAAACCAGTTCAACCGCTCTACGTCTGTTCCCTCACAGAAATAAATCATCAGTTCATAATCCAAAATAAGATTTTGTTCCTCATCGAGTAGATTATGAAACATAGCCGTCCTGCCATTAAAATTAATTGAAAAGTCTCCGCTTACAAATTGTCCGATACTGATAGTCCGCTGCTGGCCATCAAGCACTTCGTAACCGCCATCCTCTCTGATCATCCAATACATCACGTTCAGCGGGAAGTTGTTCTTGATTGTTTCTATTACGGCGTTGCGTTGCTTTTCATTGTAAACAAACTCACGTTGATATTTCGGCCGAATATCAAGTTTGCCACTGTAAGCCACTACACCTTCTTCGGCGTTATCCTTATAACCGGCAATTACTTTACGAATTGGGATTCTGTGTAGATCGATTTTCATATTATTTAATTACTTTCTTTTTTATGATAACTCGTGCATAAGGAACCTTAACAATGCCATCCGTAATTAAATATAAATCACCATTTACAGCACCTCTTTTTTGAACTTCTTTTCTATATTTCTTATGTTCTTCAGAATATGGTTTGACCCCAATTTCTAACCCCGAATTAGATATACCTAGACCAATAATCTCGAATTGTTCTGGGTTATATTTATCGAGAAACGTAATTGGCACGCCGATCATTCCATCGTAGTTATTAGGGATATCAGTATATTTATTTACATTAATTGCGTCTAAATTGTAGTACTTTGGATATTCTTTTGATGTATATTTTTTATATAGAGTTATGTTTTGACTGTGTTTTTCAACTTCTAGGTTTGTAAACCAACAAGAAGTTGAGACCCGTACAATTTTCTTTCCTTTATCATCAATATGATGAAAATGTTCCCAATCATCTGGAACAATAAAAAACATCCCGACGTTAAAATTTGTATAGCCTGTACGAAGTTTGTCTTCTTTTATTAGTTTAAATATTTCCTTATAGGTTAAAGAATTGGTGTTGCCGATGATCAAAAATTTTTTGTCATATTTTACTAACTGTGCAACGTATTCACGAAATGCAGAAAATGGTGGATTGGTTACTACGATATCCGCTTCTAAAAGAAGCTTGACACATTCCTGACTGCGAAAATCACCATCACTGATCATTTGGGTCATAAACTCGGATGGGTCGGGCAAACGATTACCATTTTTATCACCGTTGTATTCTAATTTGTATGGAGGTTCGTGGGTAAATAAATTCGCTTCTTTGTAATGTGTGGCTATCAATTTTTTAATGCCCAGATGTTCAAAATTCATGCTGAAATATTTCACAAAATTGCTTTCTTTTGGATCGTCACAATTACACAGAATCACTTTTCCTCGAAATTGGTTTTTGTAATGCTTTAGCTCAGTCTCGATGTCTGCGAGCTGAGTATAAAATTCATCTTCCTTGGCATGACTGGCTTTGTGTAAGTTTGTATTTGAAAACAGGTTCAATTGCCACTCCTGATTATTAGACCTTAAAATCTATTATATTCAGGAATGGGAATCACGCCAGGATTTTTACATCAGAGATCTGTTCTAACCTTGCACCTTATTAATCCCTATGGGTGTACTCAGGGTGTATAAAAAGGCACTTAAAACACTAAACCCCCACATTTACAGTCATGTGAGGGTTAGTACCACCATATATGGTGTTTTTAGGTCGGGGCGAGAGGATTTGAACCTCCGACCTCTTGCACCCCATTCAAAAGTTAGAGCGTTAACTCTCTTAATTGTCTCTTTTATGCCCATTTAATCGGTTATTTGGTCAATTAACCCTAATAAATCCATTGTTTTCATTGGCTAAGGTGTCCTGTAGGTGTACCAAAAAGCTTATTGATCTTCTTGGCCGCTTCAACTTGAGAACCTTCCAGTAAGTGCGCATAGACATTTAGTGTGAATCTGGCATCGGCATGACCGAGTATTGCTTGCACATCTTTGACGGGTACATTTTGCGATAAAGCATAAGAGGTAAAAAAGTGTCTCAGAGAATGAATTGTTGTATTTGGTGGTAGGCCGGCAATTCCTGCCATCTTTTTGAAATGCCGTAAGATGTTACGGGGAGAGTAAGGCGTGCCTTTCGAGGTGCAAAAGACATATTCCGATTCCACAGTTTGTTTGAGTTTGTGGTCTATGAGAACGCTTTTTGTAAATTCAGGTAAGGCCACAATTCGCCTACTGGAAGCGGTCTTTGTTTCTCCCCACACGGTTTTACCTTTAATGCTTGTAATTATGCCTTTGACGGAGATAATGCCCTCAACTAAATCGACATTTTCCCACTTTAAACCCAAGGCTTCTCCTCGCCTAAGACCTGTAGAAAGAAAGACAACATATAAGGGATAAAGCGGATCTTCTTTTATAACGCCTAGAAAGTTCCCGATCTGCTGTTGAGTCAAGGGTTCTATTGGCTTTTTTTCTACCTTTGGACAGGAGACTACTTCCGCTATGTTTTGTCCCACCAGGTTCCATTTTTTAGCCTGGTCAAGAAGTTGCCTCATTATGGTGTGGATATATTTGACTGTACGTCTTGAATATCCCTCTTCGCTTTTTTTACCCAGGAGATTTTGTAAATGGGACGGGGTAAGTTTGACTAGTCTAATCGAACCTAAGTAAGGTTTGATGTGCTTTTTAATTATGAACTCTTCGGTGTCAAAGGTGGATTCCCTGACCTGGTATTTAACGACCTCTGTCATCCATCTATCCAGAAACTCCCCAACTGTTACCTGGTTGTTGGAAACCAAAACTCCATTCTTATAAGCAGTGCGTTGAGAAAGTACCCAGTCCTTTGCTTCTCCCTGGGTTTTATAGTATTTAGTACGTTTTTTGCCATCGGGTAAGGTAATCTGTCCTACCCAGAGTTTTTTATCTTCCCTAAAAAAGATCGTTCCTTCGCCGGCTGTTCTTCGTCTCATTCTCCATACCTCTTGCATTGAAGCTACACTTATTGTACTTGATTTTTGTCCAACCGCCTGTTAATATACGGTTGTATGGATTATTCAAAGATAGCCAGAGAACTTGGTAAACAAGGAGGTAAAAAGACACTTCAAAAGTACGGTAAGGATCACTTTATAAGGATCAGTCAGTTAGGGGCCGAGGCTAGACGCAAGAAATTGATCCAGAAAGATCTAGTTGACAGTCATTCAACCGCTTGATAAGCTGTGTCTATGAAACAAAAATCACTTGAGGATTTTACAAAAGAGTTTGAACAAGCCGTCAAAGACTTCAAAATAGCCCAAGAAAAAATTGATATTGAAAAGTTATATGAAGTAGTACCGGATGTAAACGGCACTTATTACAACTAAGAAGTATGCTAACTGTACAACCTAACGATGATGATTTTGGATATATAGATCAAGTAGTTAGTGAGGGGGTGAGTAATTTGGAACGAGAAAATCAGATCAATCAAAATATGGAAATCGCAGAAAAGGACAAAAAAGAATTTATAGGCTCAGTTCATCTTGACGCTTACTACAAGGGATTTCATTTGAAGATGGTCGAAGGTGATCCCAGCGAGTACGACAGAAACAATCAACTTATTGTGAACGCCAAGAAAAGGATTGAAACCATGATTAGCCAAGGCTTCCAACCCTCATGGAACATTGATACCAACATAGCAGTCAAGAACATGACCGAAAACAAACCAGAGCAGATAGCACCAGTTTGCGGAATCCATGGCACACCTATGAACTGGAAAGAGGGAGTTAGCCAAAAGACCGGAAAACCTTACGCTTTTTGGACTTGCCCAACAAAGAACGCAGACAATTCGTTTTGTTCGTATAAACCACCAAAAACTTAAATTTTGCGAGAAGTTGATCGGTAACGACAGCGGTCAACTTCACGAAGAATTTAAATAAAATGTATATAAAAGATTTAGCAGACAAATTTAGCGGGGTAAGTACCGAGAACTGTGAAACCTGTGGAAGGATACTGACTAACGCAGCTTTAAAATTTAGTACAAGAGTTTATGGGCGCAAACTTTGCAAGACTTGTCAAAGTCTAGTGAAGTACGAGAAACACAGTATAAAAACTTAACAAGTAGATAGTTGATCCTTAGACTGGGGAGCGATGCTGGAGAGACGACCTGCCTAGCATGGAGCCTCAATGGAAACCAAGCCAGTCTACGGATGAACTATGACAAGTCCATATATAGAAATTGATTTTAATAAACCGCTCTTTGGGTATGAGGGAGGGTATTTTATTTATTTACGGGACAAATATCTGAAGCAAGCCAAAGGGACAGGAAAGCCCATGAGGATAAATACCCCTCAAGGAATAGCTATCTACACCTATGAGGAATGGTTGAAGGGGGCTAAGAGAATGGAACAAGTCTATAAATTTAAAGACCGCCCTATGAAACTAATTGGCAACTACATCGAAATCGGTCATGGACAACCGAACATGGAAGAATACGAAGACAGCAGACTGAAAATGAAAAAGTTATGGAAGAACATAGAAGCAAAATTAAAAAACAATTAGAGGATTTGCGAGCTGAATATAGGAAAACTCTTGATCCGATAAAGAGAAAAATAATCACGGCAAGGGGGAAAGCTCTAAAGTACGCTCTAGAAAAGAAAACAAAAGACATAGTAGAACAGGCACAAGAACTATTTAAACAATGAAAAGATTCATATTTTATATAAAGGATATTTTAAACGGCAGAAGAAGAGCACCGGAACTAAGGAGGGATTTTATTGAAGATTACTTTAATAGATTAGGTGTTGATCTTCCCCCACTTAGGAATAACTATTTTAAAGTTTTACATAAGAGACTAGAAACATTACCTTAATGACAAAATACGAATACCAATATAAGCGAAGAAACGATCTGGGAATTGTCTTGATGATCTTTCTTCTTACATTAGTGGCAATTGGAAGCGGAAGAAAAAATGACAGGTTAGAGGTAAAGGCTATCACCGAG